>Ga0114129_10002794_pt1 | contig 24351 bp, 26 predicted proteins | sample RhiMetdeltSRZDD1_FD_80071 | JGI IMG/M metagenome (GOLD analysis project Ga0114129, IMG submission 80071) | Populus rhizosphere microbial communities from Tennessee, USA - Rhizosphere MetaG P. deltoides SRZDD1 (version 2) (version 2) | ecosystem: Host-associated > Plants > Roots > Rhizosphere >...
AGCGCGGTCGAGCAGGCGGCGGTTTGAGCGATGCGACCCCGCCTCTCGGCATGGGCCGCGTTCCGTTCGCTCGCTCGCCTCAGCAGAGGAGCAAGCGCCGTACCGGACCAGCGGACCGCGATTTATGCGGATTTTCGCGCGGCTGCCGCCGCGTCAGTGCACGGCGTTGCTCAATGGACGGCGCTTTCTTGTCCTCTTTTGCGCAATGGCTCTGCGGACCTCTTGCGGCGACTCCGGCCGAGCCGTACAATGAGCCTCGTATCCGCCGTCGCGCCTAAATCCTTTTCGTCGTTGCTCTCGTAAGCTCCATCGGCGCCCTGGCGGTTTTTTTCGCAACAGAGAGTTCTAGAACACCGACAGAGGAGTCGGCGTGAACGGACGCGTACCGCGCTATCACCGAATCGCCGAAGCATTGCGCGAGCGCATCCAGCGCGGCCGCATCACCCCGGGCACGCGGCTCGACAATCAACGCGCGCTCGCGAAGTCGTTCGGTGTGACGCTGATGACGCTGCGTCAGGCGCTCGCCGTGCTCGAGCGCGAGAACCTGATCGCGCGGCGCCACGGTCTCGGCACGTTCGTGGCCGCGCCGTCGATCGACTACGACATCCTGCAGCTTCGGCGTTTCGCGGGTGAGCTGTCTGCCCAGGGTGAGCACGTCACCACGCGGCTGCTCGGCGGACGCGTGGCGCGCGCCGACCATCGCGTCAGCGGCGCGCTCGGGCTCGCCACCCGCGCCCGCGTCGTCCAGTTGGATCGTCTGCGCCTGGTCGATGGGCACCCGATGAGTCTGCAGCGGTCGTTTTTGAGCACCGCCGTCGGCGAGGAGGTGCTGAAGGCCGATCTCGGCACCACGCCGCTGCGCCAGGTGCTCGAATTCAAGCTCGGGATCACGATCGATCGCGCGCGCGAGAGCGTGTCGGCTGTGCGTCTCGGCCGACGCGAGGCGCGCGAGCTCGGTTGTCGGCCCGGCGTGCCGGCGTTCGAGTCCGAGCGCGTCTCCTACGACGAACGCGGCGCACCCGTCGTCTTCGATCGCGTCTTCATTCCCGGCGATCGATTCCGGATCACCCGCGAACTCCATTACGAGCAGTCCGAGCGAGGAGCGACCTCATGAAGATCGTCGTCGCCATCAAACAGGTCCCGGATACCGCCACCCAGGTGAAGATCAGCGGCGGGGACGCCAAGGCCATCGACACGGCGGGCATCACCTGGATCGTCTCGCCATACGACGAGTTCGCGATCGAGGAGGCGCTGCGAATCAAAGAAAAGCGCGCCCAGGGCGAGGTCATCGCCGTCTCGCTCGGGCCCGATCGGGTGAAGGAAGCCCTGCGTTCGGCGCTCGCGATGGGCTGCGACCGCGCGATTCATCTCAACGATCCCGCGTGGGCCAACGCCGACACGCTCGCCACTGCGCGGGCGCTGGCCGCGGTCGTCAAGCAGGAGCAGCCCGCGCTCGTGCTCTGCGGCAGGCAGGCGATCGACGACGACATGGGCGCCGTCGGCGCGCAGCTCGCCGAGGTGCTCGACTGGCCGTGCGCCTCCTGGATCATGGAAGAAGCGGTGGACGGAGAAGCCAAGACCGTTCGCGTGGGCCGTCAGGTCGAGGGCGGGCTGGAGGTCTTCGACATTCCGCTGCCGGCCGTGCTGTCCGCGCAGAAGGGGCTCAACGAGCCGCGCTATCCGACCCTGAAAGGCATCATGGGCGCCAAGAAGAAGGAGATCAAGGACGTCAAGGCCGGCGATCTGGGGCTCACGCCCGAGTCGCCGCAGTTGGCCGTGAAGAATCTCGAGGCGCTGCCGGCGCGGCCCCCGGGGCGGATCATTCAGGGCGAGGTCAAGGACGCGGTGAAAGAGCTCGTTCGCGCGCTGCGCGAAGACGCGAAGGCGATCTGACATGGCAAACGCATACTGGTGCATCGTCGAGGACGATCGGAAGGGCGCTCCCAAGAAAGTGATGGCCGAGGTGCTCGGCGAGGCAGCCCGACTCTCGGGCGGCAGCGTCGAGGCCGTGTGGCTCACCGATAAGGCGAGCGACGACGGGATCAAGCAGCTCGGCGCGTGGGGGGCGGGCAAGGTGTGGGTGCTCGAGAATGCCGCCTTCGCGCCGTACATGGGCGAGGTCTGGGTGCCGGCACTCGCCGAGCTGGTGGCCAAGGAATCACCGAAGGCGATCTTCGCGCCAGTGACGAGCCGCATGCGTGAGTTCGTTGCACGTCTCGCCGCGCGGCTGGGCGCGGGATTGTCGGCCGACTGCGTCGGGCTCGCGCTCGATGGCGACGCGCTCGTCGCCACGCGGCCCGTCTACGCCGGCAAGCTGCTCGCGAAGATGACGTGGGCGAAGACGCCGTGGATCGCCACGCTGCGTCCGAACGTGTTCAAGCCCGCCGAGGCCGGCGTGGCGAAGACAGCGCAGGTGGAAAAGCCGAGCGTCAAAGTCCCCGCGTCGCGCATGAAGCTCGTCGAGCGGCGTGAGGAGGTCTCCACCGGGCTGCCTGAGCTGACCGAGGCCGAGACCGTCATCTCGGGCGGGCGCGGCATGAAGGGCCCCGAGAACTACGTGATCCTCGAAAAGATGGCCGCGGTGATCGGTGCCGCCGTCGGCGCTTCGCGCGCCGCGGTCGACGCCGGATGGAGGCCGCATCGCTTCCAGATCGGACAGACGGGCCGCACCATCTCGCCCAAGCTCTACCTCGGCTTTGGCGTTTCCGGTGCGATTCAGCATCTGGCCGGCATGCGGACGTCGAAGATCATCGTCGCGGTCAACAAGGATCCGGAGGCGCCGATCTTCAAGATCGCCGACTACGGCATCGTGGCAGACCTCTTCGAGGTGGTGCCCGCGCTCACCGACGAGTTCAAGAAGCTGCTGGAAAAATAGGAGTGCGAGCGTAGGAACGATCATGAGAATCGAGCTCACCGACGAGCAGGCGATGATCCGCGACATGGCGCGTGAGTTCGCGCAGGAGCACGTCGCGCCCATCGCCTCCGAGATCGACCGCGACGCACGCTTCCCGCACGAGACGGTCAAGCGCATGGGCGAGCTCGGTCTGCTCGGCATCGCGGTGCCCGAAGCCTGGGGCGGCAGCGGCGCCGACACCGTCTCATACGTCGTGGCACTGGAGGAGATTGCCAAGGCGTGCGCGTCGCACGCCGTGGTCATGTCGGTGAACAACTCGCTGTACTGCGATCCGGTCTACAAACACGGCAGCGATGAGCAGCGCGCGCGCTTCCTCAAGCCGGTGGCGGCCGGACACGCGCTCGGCTGTTTTGCCCTCACCGAGCCGGAGGCGGGCTCGGATGCGCGCAATCAGCACACGATCGCCGTGCGCGACGGCGAGCACTATGTGATCACCGGCCGCAAGCTCTTCATCAGTACCGGCCGCGAAGCGTCGTACGCCCTCGTGTTCGCGCAGACGGACCGCGAGCGCGCACACCGAGGAATCAGCGCGTTCGTGGTCGAGAAAGGCACGCCGGGCTTCTCCGTCAGCAAGACGGAGGACAAGCTCGGCATCCGCGCCTCCGACACCGCCGAGCTCGTCTTCGACGCCTGCCGCGTGTCCGTCGCCAACCGGATCGGCGAGGAAGGCCGCGGCTTTCACATCGCGCTCGCGACGCTGGACGGCGGCCGCATCGGCATCGCCGCGCAGGCCGTCGGTATCGCGGCGGGTGCCTACGAGCGCTCGGTGAAGTACGCGCGTGAGCGCAAGGCCTTCGGCGTGCCGATCGGCGAGCACCAGATGGTCGGCTGGATGCTGGCCGACATGGCGACCACCATCGACGGCGCGCGATTGCTCACGCTGAAGGCCGCGACGCTGAAGGACGCGGGTCAGCCGTACACGAAAGAGGCGTCGATGGCGAAGCTGTTCGCCGCCGAGACGGCGATGAAGGTGGCCACCGACGCCGTGCAGGTGCACGGGGGCTTCGGCTTCATTCGCGAAGCCGAGGTCGAGCGCTACTTCCGCGACGCGAAGATCACGCAGATCTACGAGGGCACGTCGCAGATCCAGAAGCTCGTGATCGCGCGTGAGGTTCTCAAGTGAGCAGCGGGGAGGAGACGAGATGAGCGGCACGCGCGAGTGGAAAGAGCGGGACGTCAGGTTCGAATCGCTGTCCGGTATCCCGCTCAAGCCGCTGTACACGCCGAACGACGTCACGGGCAAGAGCTATGAGGAGCGGCTGGGCCAGCCGGGCGAATACCCGTTCACCCGCGGCGTGTATCCGACGATGTATCGAGGCCGGCTGTGGACGATGCGCATGTTCGCGGGTTTCGGGCGTCCCGAGGACACGAACGCGCGCTTCAAATACCTGCTCGCGCAGGGACAGACCGGCCTGTCGACGGCGTTCGACATGCCGGCCCTGATGGGCTACGACGCCGATCATCCGCGCTCGCGCGGCGAGGTGGGCAAGGAAGGCGTGTCGATCTCGACGCTCGACGACTTCGAGCGGCTCTTCGCCGACATCCCGCTCGGCGACGTCACCACGTCGATGACCATCAACTGCACGGCCTCGGTGGCGCTCGCGATGTACCTGGCCATCGCCGACAAGCAGGGCGTGGCGTGGGACCGCATCGGCGGCACGATGCAGAACGACATGCTGAAGGAATTCATCGCGCAGAAGGAGTGGATCTGTCCGCCGGAACCGGCCGTGCGGATCGTGACGGACATGATCGAGTTCACCTCCAAGCACGTGCCGCGCTTCAACCCCGTGTCGATCTCCGGCTATCACATCCGCGAGGCCGGCTCGACGGCGGTACAGGAGCTCGCGTTCACCCTCGCCGACGGTCTCGGCTACGTGGAGGCGGCGATCGCGCGTGGGCTCGACGTCGATGCGTTCGCGCCGCGCCTGTCGTTCTTCTTCGACATCCACAACGACTTCTTCGAGGAGATCGCCAAGCTGCGCGCGGCGCGGCGCATGTGGGCACGCTTCATGAAGGAGCGCTACGGCGCGAAGAAGCCGGAGTCGATGCGGCTGCGTACGCACACGCAGACGGCAGGCGTATCCGCCACCGCCCAGCAGCCGCTGAACAACGTGGCGCGCGTGGCCGTCCAGGCGCTGGCGGCCGTGCTGGGCGGCGCCCAGTCGCTGCACACCAACTCCTACGACGAGACGTGGGCCTTGCCCACCGAGGACGCCGTCACCGTCGCGCTCCGGACTCAGCAGATCATCGCCGAGGAGACGGGTGTGGCGCTGACGATCGATCCGCTGGGCGGCTCGTACTTCCTCGAGACGCTCACCGATCAGATGGAGGCGGAGGCGCATCGCTACATCGATCAGATCGATGCCATGGGCGGCATGATTCACGCGATCGACAATGGATTTCCGCAAAAAGAGATCGCGGACGCCGCCTATCGCTACCAGCTGATGGAGGACCGTGGCGAGAAGGTCACCGTCGGCGTCAACAAGTACGTCATGCAGGACGAGAAGCCGATCAACTACCTCCGCATCGACGAGCAGGTGGAGACCGAGCAGATCGCGCGCACGGCGCGCTTCAAGGCTGCGCGCGACATGAGCCGCGTCGAGCGCCGGCTCAAGCAGCTCGCGGACGCCTGTCGCAACGGCGGCAACGTCATGCCGGTGCTGGCGGCTGCGGTGAAGGACTACGCGAGTCTCGGTGAGATGTCCGACGTGTACCGACAGGTGTTCGGGCTCTATCGCGAGCCGATAATCTTCTGAGGGCAGGGGAAGGGGAAGAGTCATGACCGACGCGATCCGGATCACGAAGACGACGAACAAGAAGGACAAGCCGAAAGACAAGGATCTGACGTTCGGCACCGTCTTCACCGATCACATGTTCGTCGCCAACTTCCAGGAAGAGAAAGGCTGGTACGATCCCCGCGTCGAGCCGTACGGCCCATTCCCGCTCGATCCGGCCACGGCCGTGTTGCACTACGGCCAGTCGCTGTTCGAGGGGCTGAAAGCGTTCAGAGGCAAGGACGGCGTCGTCCGCCTCTTCCGGCCACAGAAACACGTCGAGCGCCTCAATCGCACCGCCACGCGCATGACCATTCCGCAGCTCGAGCCCGACCTGATCCTGCGATCGTGGACGACGGTGGTGGATCTCGATCGCGAGTGGGTGCCCTCGTCCGTCGGCACGTCGCTCTACATCCGGCCCACGATCATCGCGAGCGAGCCGTTCCTCGGCGTGCGGCCGGCGAAGGAATATCTGTATTACGTGATCCTGTCACCCGTCGGGCCGTACTATCCCGAGGGCCTCGCGCCGACGAAGATCAAGGTGATCGACCACTACGTCCGCGCGGTGGCCGGCGGTCTCGGCGAGGCGAAGACTTCGGCCAACTACGCCGCCAGCCTGTACGCCGCCGAAGAGGCGAAGCACGAGGGCTTCACGCAGGTGCTCTGGCTCGACGGCGTCGAGCACAAGTATCTCGAGGAGGTCGGCACCTCGAACATCATGCTGCAGATCGGTGACGAGGTGATCACGCCGCCGCTGGCCGGCACGATCCTCGCCGGCGTCACCCGCGACACCGCGCTCACGCTGATGCGCGAGTGGGGGCTGCGCGTGTCCGAGCGACAGATCACCATCGACGAGGTCGTCGCCGCGGCGCACAAGGGCACACTCAAGGAGGTGTGGGCGACCGGCACTGCCGCCGTCATCTCACCGGTCGGCGAGCTCGCGTACAAGGGCGAGCGCATCGTCGTGAACGGAGGCCGGATCGGCGCGCTGTCGCAGAAGCTCTACGACACGATCGTCGGCATCCAGTACGGCACGCTGCCCGACACCCACGGCTGGACGTTGAAGGTATGAGCGCCGACTGCGTGTTTTGCAAGATTCGCGACGGTCAGATCCCGTCCATGAAGATCTACGAGGACGAGCGCACGCTGGTCTTCATGGACATCAACCCGCTCAACGCGGGCCACTGTCTGATCGTGACGCGCACGCACGCGCCGACGATCTGGGACGCCGACGAGGACGATTTGCAGGCCGCGATCACGTCCGCGAAGAAGGTGGCGCTGGCCCTGCGCCAGGCCGTCAAGCCGGACGGCCTCAACATGCTGCAGGCCAACGGAGCGGCCGCCTTTCAGTCGGTCCCGCACTTCCACCTGCACCTGATCCCGCGCTGGAACAACGACGGCAAGGGATTCGACTGGGGCCTCGTGCCCGGCGACCGCGCGCAGATCATCGAGATCGGCGAGCGCGTGCGCGAAGCGCTGGCCGCCGCATCATGACTCCCGAGCGCACCGTCCGCGTCGTCGTGGCCAAGCCGGGGCTCGACGGCCACGACCGCGGCGCCAAGATCGTCGCGCGCGCGTTGCGGGATGCGGGGTTCGAGGTGATCTACACCGGCCTGCATCAGACGCCCGAGCAGATCGTCGCCACCGCCGTCCAGGAGGACGCCGACGCCATCGGGCTCAGCGTGCTGTCCGGCGCGCACAACTATCTTTTCAAGCGCGTGCTGGAGCTGCTGCGGGAGAAGGGCGCGGAGGACGTCGTCGTCTTCGGCGGCGGCATCATTCCGCCCGAGGACATCGCGGCGCTCAAGGCGATCGGCGTGAAGGAGCTCTTCACGCCGGGCACCTCCACACAAGACATCGTTCGCTTCGTCCGCGAGCATGTCCGCGCCGCGGTCTGAGCGCGGCCGGAGCGAGGAGTTGAGCCGTGGCTGACGATCAGGAGCAGTCCGAGCTGGAGCGGCTTCGCGCCGAGAACGCCGCGCTCAAGGCCTCGAACGCGCGCCGCGGCGGCGTGTCGTTCAAGGTCAGCGAGAAGGGCGGCGTGTCGGTGTACGGTCTCGGCCGCTTTCCGGTCACGCTTTACAAGGAGCAGTGGGCAAAGCTGCTCGATCTGGCCGACGACCTCCGCGCCTTCATCCGGGCTCACGAAGCAGAGCTGAAGAGCAAGTCGCAGTGAGGTGAAGTGATGATCAAGAAGCAAGGCGGCAAGTACGTGGTGCTCTCGGAGAAGACTGGGCGGAACTTCGGCACGTACGACACGAAGGCGGCCGCGGAAAAGCGGCTGCGCCAGGTGGAGTTCTTCAAACACGGCGGCAAGGGGCGGCGCCGCCGCGGCAAGGCCGCGTGAACTTCGACCTGACCCCCGAGCAACGGCAGGTCCGCGACGTCGCCCGTGACTTTGCGCAGGCGGAGCTCGGCGACAAGATCGCGCCCTACGACACACGCCACGAGTTTCCGCACGAGATCGTTGCCAAGCTCGGCCCGCTGGGCTTCCTCGGGGTGGTGGTGCCGGAGGAGTACGGCGGGGCCGGCCTCGACTACGTCTCGTATGCCCTCATCGTCGAAGAGCTCAACCGCGGCGACGCCAGCGTCGGCATCACCATGTGGGCGCACAACTCGCTATGCACCAATCACGTGAACCTGTTCGCATCGCCCGAGCAGAAAGCGCGGTGGCTGCCCCAGCTGGCCCGTGGCGAGATGCTGGGCGCGTGGGGCCTGACCGAGCCCGGCTCCGGCTCCGACGCCGCCGCACTGCGCACGCGGGCCGAGCGGCGCGGCTCCGAGTACATGCTGAACGGCAGCAAGGCGTTCATCACCAACGCCTCGGTCGGCGGAATCGCGGTCGTCATGGCGCGCACCGACGCGGCGAAAGGCGCGAAGGGCATCTCCGCGCTCGTGGTCGAGAAGGGCACGCGCGGATTTTCCGCAGGCACACCGTATCGCAAGCTCGGTCTGCACGCGTCCGACACCGCCGAGCTCATCTTCGAGGACGCGCGCGTGCCGGCGGATCACCTGCTCGGCGTGGAAGGGCAGGGGTTCGTGCAGGCGATGCAGGTTCTCGAGGGCGGGCGCATCGCCATGGCCGCGATGAGCGTGGGGATCGCGCAGGCCGCGGTCGACGCGGCCATCAAGTACATGAAGCAGCGCTCCGCGTTCGGCAAGACGCTGGCCGAGTTCAACGGTCTGCAGGGCATGATCGCGGACCTCGCCACAGAAGTCGAGGTCGCGCGGCTGCTTCTCCTGCGCGCGGCATACCTGAAAGATTCGGGAAAGCCTGCGATGCACGCGGCGGCCATGGCCAAGGTCTTCGCCTCCGAGACGGCAATGAAGGCGGCGACGAAAGCCGTGCAGATCCACGGCGGCGCCGGTTACATCACCGAGTTTCCCGTCGAGCGCATCTTCCGCGACGCCAAGCTCACGGAGATCGGCGAAGGCACCTCCGAGGTGCAGCGGCTCGTCATCGCGCGCGAGATCCTCAAAGCCTCGTAGCGCGAGCCGCCGCCGTGAGCGATCTGATCGTCATCGAGGGCGTGTCCAAACGCTACGTCACGTCTTCGGGGCCGGTCGACGCGCTCCGCGACGTGTCGCTGTCCGTGGGCGCCGGCGAGTTCTGCACCCTGCTCGGGCCGTCTGGATGCGGCAAGTCGACGCTGCTCGGGATCCTCGGGGGCCTGGTGCCGGCCGACGCGGGACGCGCGATTGTCGACGGCCGGCCCGTCGATGGACCCGATCCGCGCCGCGTCGCGACCGTGTTCCAGGATCCCGGACTCTTTCCGTGGCGAACGACGGTCGAGAACGTCGAGTTCGGCCTCGAGCTTCAAGGCGTGCCGGCGGAGCGGCGTCGCCGCGTCGCGACGGATCTGCTCGGGCCGTTGGGTCTGCGCGACTTCGCGGCCAAGTATCCGCGCGAGCTGTCGGGCGGCATGCGCCAACGCGTGGCGATCGGGCGCGCGCTCGCCATCGATGCGCCGATCATCCTGATGGACGAGCCGTTCGGCGCGCTCGACGAGCAGACGCGCGTGCTCATGGGCGAGTGGCTGCTCGACATCTGGCGGCGCACGCGCAAGACGGTCGTGTTCGTCACCCACAGCCTGCACGAGGCGCTGGCGCTCTCCACGCATGTGGTCGTGATGACCGCGCGGCCGGGCCGCATCAAGAGCCTGCTCGAGCTGCCGATGCCATATCCACGCGCCATGGAATCCGCCGAGCTGACCGCGCTGCGTGGCAAGCTCTGGGGCGACATCCGCGACGAGTCGCTGCGGACCATGGGCGAGGGCAACGCATGAAGATAGTCGCCATCCGGGCGGCCATCCTCGTCGTGCTCCTCGGCGCCTGGGAAATCGTCGGCCGCACAGCAAACCCGCTCTTGTACGTGCCGCCGTCGGCGGCCCTGCCCGCGCTCGGCCACCTTCTGGTGCTCGAGTCCTATCCCGACCTCGGGCAGCACCTGTGGCTCACGCTGCGCGAGATCCTGGTCGCCTACGCGCTGGCCATCGCCGCAGGCCTCGCGTGCGGATTCGCGCTCGGCTTCAATCGTCTCGTGGGACGCGCGTATGGCCCGATTCTCGCGGCGCTGTACGCGGTGCCCGCCGTGGTCTGGTATCCGTCGCTGATGCTGTTCTTCGGCCTCGACGCCGCGTCGAAGATCGCATTTGGCTTCCTCCTCGGATTCTTCCCGATCACGCTGGCCGTGCTCGCGGGCATCCGCCAGGTGAGCCCGCAGCTGCTGGTCGTCGCACGGGCTTTCGGTGCCGACCGGCTCACGGCGTTCCGCAAGGTGACGCTGCCCGCGATGCTGTTCACGCTCGTCGGGGGGCTGCGCACCGGGCTCGCGCTCACCGTCGTCGGTGTGATCGTTGGCGAGGTTCTCGGCAGCCGATCGGGCATGGGCTCGTTGATCAACCACGCCTACGGGCTGTTCCGCACCGCCGACTACATCGCGCTCGTCGTCGTCACGCTGGTGCTCATCGTCGGCTCGGATGCGATTGCCGGCGTGATCGAGCACCGGGCCCAGCGATGGACCGAATGAAGCCCCGGGCGCTTGGAGCAGCCCGCCCACGTCGCGACCCGGCCTCGCGGACCCCGCTCCAATTGACGCTGCACGTGCGCGCCGTGCAGGCGCTGAGCATCGCGGCGTTGCTGCTCGCCTGGGAGGGGGTGGCGCGCGCCGGCTGGGTCGATCCGCTCTTCGTCCCCGCGCCGAGCGCGGTCGCTCGCGCGTTCGGGCGCATCGGCCGCGCGGCATTCGCCGGGCTAGGCGACACGCTGCTCAAGACGGCCATCGCGTATGTGCTCGCCGTCGTCATCGGCGTCGGTGGCGGCATCCTGCTCGGCTCCGTGCGTGGGCTCCGCCAGGCGACCAATCCGTTCGTGGTCGCGCTCTACGGCATGCCCAAGATCCTCGTGCTGCCGTGGATCGTGCTGTTCTTCGGCTTCGGCGCGACCCCGGCCGTCGTCTATGCCACCATCCACGGCGTGTTTCCGATCCTCGTGCTCGTGACGGGCGCAGTCCGCGACGTCGATCGCAACTTGCTGACGGTCGCCCGCGCGTTCGGCGCGCGGCGCTGGCAGCTCTACTGGAAGGTCGTGTTGCCGGCCATCGTGCCCACGGTGCTCGCCGCCATGCGGCTGGGGATCGTGTTCTGTCTCCTCGGGGTGCTGGTCGTCGAGATGTTCGCGGGCGTGCGCGGTATGGGCTACGTGCTGTCGTCGCTGGCCAACGGCTTTCAGGCGCCGGAGCTCTTCGCCGCGACCGCGCTCGTGTCGGCGGCCTCCATCGTCATCGTGCTCTCGCTCGACGCGCTGAACGATCGTCTTTCGCAATGGCGAGGGGAATCCTGATGAAGCTCACGATCACCGATGCCGTCATCCATCGGCTGTCCGTTCCGCTCCCGCGTCCCGTCCGCACCGCGCGCCACGACTACACGCACGCCGACACGGTCGCCGTCGAGCTGCGGACCGATGCGGGGCTGGTGGGCGCCGGCTATTGCTTTGCATTCGGCGCGCGCCGCGCTCGCGCCCTCGCCGAGCTGGTCGAGGATCTCGCCGAGGTCTACGTCGGCAAACCGCCCGCGCCGCAGACACGGCACGCGGAGGCGTGGCGCGCGCTGAATTTCATCGGTCATGCCGGCGCCTCGCTGATCGCACTGGCGCCGCTCGACACCGCGTGCTGGGATCTCGCCGCGCGCGCGGCCAATCTTCCGCTGTTCCGCTTTCTCGGTGGTCACCGCATCCTTAAAACAAAAAACGCATCCAGCGGACTGTGGATCGATTACAGCGTCGACGGGCGGCTGCGCCAAACCGAGGCGTTCCGGGCGGCCGGTCATCGCGCCATGAAGGTCCGCGTCGGACGCACGGATCCCGAAGAGGACATCGAGCGGGTGGGGGCCCTGCGCGACGCGCTCGGCGGCGACGCGGCGTTGCTGGCGGATGCCAACCAGGGTTGGGACGAGCCGACGGCGATCCGCATCGGCCGACGGCTACAAGAACACGATCTCTACTGGCTCGAGGAGCCGCTGCCCTATGACGACCTCGCCGGCTGTGCGCGCGTTGCCGCGGCGCTGGACTTGCGCATCGCCACCGGCGAGACAGACTATGGGAGCGCCGGCATGAAGCGCCATCTCGAGGCGCGGGCGGCGGACGTGCTGATGCCCGATCTGCAGCGTATGGGCGGGCCAACGGAGTTTCTGCGAGCGGCCACGCTCTGCCACGCCTGGCAGCAACCCGTCTCGTCGCACTTGTTCACCGAAACGTCCGCGCACCTGCTGGCCGCCACCCCGAACGCCCTGATCCTCGAGCACATGGCCTGGTGGGAGCCGCTGTTCACCGAGCCGGCGGCGATCGAGGGTGGCTGCGTTGTGCTGACCGAGAAGCCCGGGATCGGTGCCGAGTTCTCCCAAGCAGCCCTGAAGCGCTTCAAGGCCTGACCGACTGCCGAGTTTCGTCACCCATCGGCCAATATTTCCGTGGAGGCCCTGGGTGTTTCTTGTCCATCTTGCGGGAGGATTATCGACGACGCTATACAAAACAATGACTTTGAGATCAGTGCGCGCGTGGAATGGGCCTTGCCTTAGCGAACTGCTGTTGGCCGGCATCCGCCGGAACAGACGGCAGGAGGCAAGCACGCCATGGCAGTCGCGACGGTCAGACCCGCAGCCAACGAGATGCCCACCATCACCACGGTCTTCCTCGGCGACGAGGGCCTGCACCACGCGCGGTGCGGTCAGGCGATGGTCTTCTTGAGGAAGCGGCAGGGCCTGGAGCTCGACTTCCACTGCCGCGTCTGCCACGAGCACATCTCGCTGCCGGAGTACGCGCTCTCTCGCGTGCCGGTCGGCGAGCCGGCCACGGTCTAGATTTCCCGGTCCCAAAAATATGGGGGGCTCTCGGCCCCCCATGCGCAACGTTCGGAGCGCCCCGGCGTCGCCGGAGCGCTCCGTTTTTTACCCCACCTCTAAACCGCCGCCGCAGGCTCCAGATGCCGTGCCCGCCGCACGTTCGCCTGGACGCCTCGCACGACGCCATGCTCCAGCGCGATCTCGGTCTCGTGTTCCTCGACATCCCAGTGCGTCACCGTCGCGAGTAGGCCGGCCACGCGCCGACGCCGCGGCACGATGCGCCGTCCGCGATAGATCAGGGTGCGGCGGTCGGGATCGTTCAGCGTCTGGCGCTCCTCGACAGTGCGTCCGCAAAGCTCCAGCACCTGCTCGTACGTCGTCGTTCCCGGTGTGATCTTGGCCAGCGTCTCGCGGTCGAGCACGACGCCGGTCTGCCGGGTCACCTCTTCGGAGCGCTCCCGCCAGAAGCCCACGCGCCCCGACCATCGCTTGCTGAGGCGCTCGGCGATGGTTCGCAGCAGAACGCCGCCGACGTTGCCGGCGGCGAAGATGGCGATCGGAATCAGGACCGGCGCCCACGATTGGAAGCCGGTGAAGTAGCCGAACTGTATGGCGAGCGTCTGCGGGGTCAATCCTTCCGACCGGTCCAGAAAGACCGACACGCTGTCGGTCTTCTTGCGCGTCTCGCTCGCCACGCGCCGCGCCGAGCCGGGCGTCATCTCGTCGATCTTCAGCCGGTCGTTGTCCGAAAAATCCACCATCATCTGCGCAGGATCCTCGGACAGCCTGATCATCCGGTCGCGACTGTCGAGATACACGGGGAAGATGGCGCGCTGCCGCACCTCGCCGAACGACAGCGTGAGCCGATACCGGCTGCCCCAGAGCGCGTGCTCGAGCCACGTCCCCGACTTCGGCTTGATGATGTCGTTGCTCTTCATCGAGAGCCGCATCAGGAATGCGCGGTTCGCAATGCGCGGATCCCACGGAATCCGGATGAGCGTCCCCGGCGCGCTGGGGCCGAGCGTCTCGGATTCCCGGACGTACGAGACGAACGTCGCGCCGCCCTGGATCGGCTGCCGGCGGCGTCCCGGCGGCCCGAACTGATCGATCGCGAACATCTCCACGCGCCCACCGTCGACCACCTTGAATCCACGCTCGGTGACGTACTTCGCGAGCCGGGCGTCGGGCTCACTCTGGCCCTCGTGCACGAGGCCGCCGGGCCAGAGCAGCGTGAGGTCCTGCTGGACGTCGACGGCCGTGCGGTTGGCCGGCACCGAGATGCTCCACGTGACATCGATCTGTACGGGCGTCAGCGCGGGCGTCACGGTCGCGCGGACGAACAGCGGACCGATCTCGAAGCCCGGGTGGGGTCGGCTCGCGATGAACACCTGCGCTTGGGCGATTGCAGGGATCGCGATGAGCGCCGCGACGATGATGAAGGCGAGCCGGCGTCGACTCACAACCGGACGGGGTAAAACTCCCGGGCCACGTGCTCTTCGACCGGCAGCTTTTTCTTGAGCACTCCGTATTCGAGCAGCGTGTCCTGCATCGTGCGCAGCGCTTCCACACTGACCTGGCCGTCGAGCGAGAACAGCGGGCTGGAGATCTTGTGCGCGGCCAGGACGGCCTCCGGTCGCCAACCGATCTTCTTGGCGATGATTTCCGCCGCATCGGCCGTCTGGTCCTTCATATAGCGGACACCGCCGAAGACGGCTTTCATCGCCTTGCGAATCTGGTCACCGTTCTTCTTGATGCCATCCTCCGACGCATACTGGATCTGACTGATCCATTTCGGGGTTACGGCATCCAGACGCATGAGCACCTTGCTCTTACCCTCCAGCTGCGTGACGGCGCCGCCGTCACCCCAGACGAACGCATGAATCTCCTTGCGAGCGAGCGCGGCCAGCTGCGCGTCGAGCCCGCCGAGGCCCACGATCTTCACGTCGCGGTCCGCATCCCAGCCCTGCGCCTTGGCGAACATGCGCGCAAACACCCACGTGGTCGCCCCCACGCGCGTGACTCCGATCGTCTTGCCTTTCAGGTCTCCGGGGCCCTGCACGTCGGGCGCGACGTTGAGCGTGAAGTGATTGCCCTCGGTGTGCGTCGCGACCATCTTCAGCGGTTGGCCGGCCTCGCGCGCGACGAAGATGTCGGTGCTGCCCGCCGCGCCGAGCAGGATGTCGCCGGCGATGACCGCCTTCACCAGATCGGGCCCGCCGCGGAAGGGAACGTATTCGGCGGCAAGGCCCTCGGTCTGAAAGAAACCCTTCTCGACGGCGACGATGAACGGGCCGGCCAGGGCGTAATCGGCGAGGACGGCGGTGCCGACCTTGACGGCCGTCTGCCCGTGACCGACGCGTGGCGCGCCGAGGGCAAGCAGCGCGCCCGCGGACGTCGTGAGAAACTCGCGTCGGCTCACCCGCGTCATCGCTCGTCTCCTTGACACGCTCGCGGTTGTTCCATACGTTAAGCCGCACTCTCCATGGTCGAACCCGCAGCTGCGAAGCAGTCAGATCGTAGCACGTCCGCTCCCGTGATCTACGAGGCGCGCGACGGCGTGAGCTGGATCACGCTCAACCGGCCGGCGGTGTTGAACGCGCTCGATCGCGCGCTGGCCGCGGCGCTGGCCGACTGCGTCGAGCGCGCGGCCGACGACGCGGCGACGTTCGTCGTCGTGGTGCGCGGCGCGGGGCGCGCGTTCTGCTCGGGCATGGATCGCACCGCGCTCGCCGGCGGCGCCATCGGCGAAGCGTTCTATCGGCACTGGATTCGCGCGCTCAACCGGCTCGAGGACATGTCGAAGGTCTCCATCGCCGTCCTGCACGGCTATTCGACCGGCGGCGGGCTGCAGCTGGCTGTTGCGTGCGACCTGCGCGTGGCCACGAGCGATGCCGTCGTCGGCCTCGGCGCCTCGCGGCACGGCATCATTCCCGACGGCTCGGTGCTGCGGCTCGCGCGGCTGATCGGGCTGGCACGCGCGAAGGAGCTGTCGCTGCTCAACGACGAGATCTCCGCGGAGGCGGCGCGTGCCATCGGTCTCGTCACGCGCGTGTGCGCGCCCGGCGAGGTCGAGGTCGCGGTCGGCACGCTCGTGGAGCGCCTGCGCCACCAGGCGCCGACGGCCAATGGCCACATCAAGCGGCTGCTGCAGGCATCGTTTCACGAGGATCCGCGCGGCCTCATCGAGGAGGTGCTGCGCGCGCAGGACGACTGCATGCGCTCGTGGGAGACAGACGAGGCCAATCGCGCGTGGAAGGACAAACGCGAGGCCGTGTTCTATCCCAAGCCCGCCCCGTGACGTCTGACGTCATCCTCGAGACGGAGGGGCTCACCAAGGAATTTCGTGGCTTCCTGGCGGTGAAGAACGTCGGCCTGCGAGTCCGGCGCGGGACCATCCACGCGCTCATCGGTCCAAACGGCGCGGGCAAGACGACGTGCTTCAATCTTCTGACCCACTTCCTCACCCCGACGGCGGGGCGCATTCGCTTCAACGGCCGCGACATCACCGGCAGCAAGCCTGCCGCCATCGCGCGCATGGGGCTCGTCCGCTCGTTTCAGATCTCCGCCGTGTTTCCGCATCTGAGCGTGCTGGAAAACGTGCGCATCGCGCTGCAGCGCCGCCGCGGAGCGTCGTTCGACTTCTGGCGCAGTGAGCGCGTGCTCGATGCCCTGAACGCGCGAGCGCTGGAGCTGATCGACGCGGTGGGGCTGGCCGAGTTCGCTGCGACGCCGGCGGTGGAGCTGCCGTACGGCCGCAAGCGCGCCCTGGAAATCGCCACCACGCTGGCCCTGGATCCCGAGATGATGCTGCTCGACGAGCCCACCGCGGGCATGACCCACGAAGACGTCGACCGCATCACCGCGCTGATCAAGCGCGTGGCGGCCAATCGCACGGTGCTCATGGTCGAGCACAACCTCGGCGTGGTGGAGACGCTGTCGAACACGATCACCGTGCTGGCGCGCGGCGAAGTGCTGGCCGAGGGCGAGTACGCGAGCGTGTCGCGCAATCCCCAGGTGATCGAGGCGTACATGGGTGCAGGTCATGCCTGAGCCGGCGCCGCTGCTGGCCGTGCGCGATCTCCATGCGTGGTACGGCGAGTCGCACGTCCTGCACGGCGTGAGCTTCGACGTGCGTCCCGGCGAGGTCGTGACGCTGCTCGGCCGCAACGGCGCCGGCAAGACGACCACGCTCAAGTCGGTGATGGGCATCGTCACGCGAAGGCGCGGCTCGGTCGTCTTCGATGCTCACGAGCTGATCGGCCGGCCCTCGAATCACATCGCGCGGCTGGGCATCGCGTTCTGCCCCGAGGAGCGCGGAATCTTCGCCAGCCTCAACGTCGAGGAAAACCTGATGCTGCCGCCGCAGGTCCGCGCCGGCGGCCTGTCGTTGCCCGCCATCCACGCGCTGTTTCCCAACCTTCGAGAGCGGCGGCGGAGCCAGGGCACGAAGCTCTCTGGCGGCGAGCAGCAGATGCTCGCCATCGCGCGCATCCTCAGAACTGGTGCCCGACTGCTGCTGCTGGACGAGGCGACGGAAGGTCTCGCCCCGGTCATCGTTCAGCAGATCGGCGCGACCATTCGCCGGCTGAAGGCGGACGGCTTCACGATCCTGCTCGTCGAGCAGAACTTTCGGTTCGCGGCCACCGTGGCCGACCGTCACTACGTGATGGAGCACGGCCGCGTCGTCGACGCGATCGCCAATGCGCAGCTGGACGCCAACATGGGCAAGCTGCACGACTACCTGGGAGTTTAGACGTAACCGTAGAAAGGAGCCTCGAATATGAGCGTTAGGCGCGTTATCGTCCTGGCCGCAGCGCTGCTGGCCGTGGCCGTTCCCGCTCACGCCCAGATCTCCGACGGCGTCATCAAGATCGGCATCATGAACGACCAGTCCGGAACGTACGCCGACCTTGCGGGCCCGGGCTCGGTCGTGGCCGCCAAGATGGCGATCGAAGACTTCGGCGCCGCGAAGAAGAACATGAAGGTCGAGGTGCTCGTCGCCGATCACCAGAACAAGCCGGACGTCGGCTCCTCGATCGCGCGCCAATGGTTCGACGCCGATCACGTCGACGTCATCGTGGACGTGCCCACGTCGTCGGTCGTGCTCGCCGTCAACCAGATCGCGCGCGAGAAGAACAAGGCGCTGATCGTCTCCACCGGCGCGACGTCCGATCTCACCGGCGCGCAGTGCTCGCCGAACGCGATCCACTGGACGTACGACACCTGGTCGCTCGCGAACGGCACCGGCTCGGCCGTCGTGAAGACCGGCGGCGACACGTGGTTCTTCCTCACCGCCGACTACAAGTTCGGCCACGATCTGGAGCGCGACACGGAAGCCGTGGTCGTCAAGAACGGCGGCAAGGTGGTCGGAAAAGTTCGGCATCCGTTCCCGACCGCGGACTTCTCGTCATTCCTGCTCCAGGCCCAGGCGTCGAAGGCCAAGGTGATCGGGCTCGCCAACGCCGGCGCCGACACGACGAACGCCATCAAGCAAGGCGCCGAGTTCGGCATCGTGAAAGGCGGCCAGCAGTTCGCCGGCCTGCTCGTGTTCCTCACAGACGTCCACGCGCTCGGTCTCGAGAAGGCGCAGGGCCTGCTGCTCACCGAGGCGTTCTACTGGGACCTCAACGATCGCACGCGCGCGTTTTCGACGAAGTTCGCGGAGCGTCATCGTCAGGCGAAGCCGACCATGGCGCAGGCCGGAGTGTATTCGGCGGTGCTGCACTACCTGAAGGCAGTGGAGGCGCTCAAGAGCGACGACGGGCCGAAGGTGATCGCGAAGATGAAGGAGCTGCCGACCGACGACCCCGTGTTCGGCAAGGGTATGGTCCGCGCCGACGGCCGCACGATCCACCCGATGTACCTCTTCGAGGTGAAAAAGCCGTCCGAGTCCAAGGGCCCGTGGGATTACTACAAGGTCCGCGCGACCATTCCCGCCGAGCAAGCCTTCCGGCCCATGGACCAGGGCAACTGCCCGCTCGTGAAGAAATAGGACGCATTTTGAGCGGAGCCACGCCGCACCTAGAACGGGCCACCCACGGCGCAAGCCGGACTCGCGCTCCGATACAGTGACCGTTTTCGGCATTCCGACCCAGGCGCTGTTTGGTCAGCTGCTCATCGGGCTGATCAACGGCGCCTTCTACGCCATGCTGAGCCTCGGCCTGTCGGTCATCTTCGGCCTGCTCAACATCATCAACTTCGCCCACGGCGCGCAGTACATGATGGGCGCGTTCGTCGCATACTTCGCGCTGCAGTGGGCGGGCCTCGGCTACTGGCCGTCGCTGCTGATCGCGCCCGTTGTGGTCGGACTGTTCGGCGTGCTGCTCGAGCGCACGATGCTCAAGCGGCTCTACCACCTCGACCATCTGTACGGTCTGCTGCTCACGTTCGGCGTGGCGCTCGTCGTGCAAGGCGTCTTCCGCAACGAGTTCGGTTCTTCGGGCCTGCCGTATGCCGCGCCCCCGCAGCTGACCGGCGGCTACAACCTCGGCTTCATGTTCCTGCCGACCTATCGCGGCTGGGTCGTCGTGTTCTCGCTCGTGATCTGTCTCGGCACCTGGTATGTGATCGAGCGGACCAAGCTCGGCGCGTACCTGCGCGCGGCGACGGAAAATCCCACGCTCGTGCAGGCGTTCGGCATCAACGTCCCACGCATGATCACGCTCACGTACGGATTCGGCGTCGGGCTGGCCGCGCTCGCCGGCGTGCTGGCGGCGCCGATCTACCAGGTCAATCCGCTCATGGGCGCCGACCTCATCATCGTGGTGTTCGCCGTCGTCGTCATCGGCGGCCTGGGCTCGATCATGGGCTCCATCGTGACGGGGTTCGGCCTCGGCGTCATCGAGGGTTTCACGAAGGTGTTCTATCCGGAGGCCTCGAACACGGTGATCTTCGTGATCATGGCGCTGGTGCTGCTCGTGCGACCGTCCGGCCTCTTCGGACGCACCGCATGAGCGTCAGCGCCAAGCCCGCTGTCGCCGCGCCGACGCGCGATGCGATTGCGACGTCCGCCGTCGCGACGCATCAGCTGATCGCCTTCGGCGTCATGGCGGCCGTGCTGATCGTCGCGCCGTTCTTCGTCTATCCGGTGTTCCTCATGAAGGCGCTGTGCTTTGCGCTGTTCGCGTGCGCCTTCAATCTGCTCATCGGCTACGTCGGGCTGCTCTCGTTCGGCCACGCGGCGTTTCTCGGCATCGCGGGCTACGCGTCGGCGCACGCCGCCAAGGTCTGGGGCTTCCCGCCGGAGCTGGCCATCCTGTTCGGCACGCTCGCGGCCGGAGCGCTGGGCGCCGTCATCGGCGCGCTGACCATCCGCTCCCGCGGCATCTACTTCGCGAACATCACGCTCGCCTTCGCGCAGATGATCTTCTTCTTCTCGCTACAGGCCAGGTTCACCGGCGGTGAGGACGGCATCCAGGCCGTACCGCGCGGCACGCTGCTCGGCGTGCTCGACCTGCGGCACACGTACACGATGTACTTCGTCGTCCTCGCGGTCTTCCTGCTCGGCTTCGTCGTCGTACACCGTTCGATTCATTCCCCGTTCGGGCAGGTGCTCAAGGCCATTCGCGAGAACGAGCCGCGCGCGACGTCGCTCGGCTATCGGCCCGAGCACTACAAGCTGATCGCCTTCGTCATCTCAGCGACGCTGTCGGGAACGGCGGGCGCCACGAAGGCCCTCGTGTTTCAGCTCGCCTCGCTCACCGACGTGCACTGGACGATGTCCGGCGAGGTCGTTCTCATGACGCTGCTGGGCGGGATGGGCACCGTGTTCGGACCGGTCGTCGGTGCGTTTCTCATGATCTCGCTCGAGCACTATCTCGCCCAGCTCGGATCGTGGCTCACCATCGCGCAGGGACTGATCTTCGTCGTCTGCGTGCTCACGTTCCGGCGCGGTGTCATCGGCGAGGTTGGTCGGCTGCTGAAGAAGCCGCTCTAGCGGCGCAGTGTATGATGACGCTCGCCCCTCCGAGTTCACAGAACTCGATACCATCACCACGGAGGCGTTATGCCCAAGTACCTCATCGAGCGTGAAATTCCGGGCGCCGGCAAGCTGAGCCAGGCGGAGCTGCAAGCCGTCTCGCAGAAGTCGTGCACCGTGCTGCAGCGACTGGGCCCGCAGATCCAGTGGGTGCAGAGCTACGTGACCGGCGACAAGGTCTACTGCGTGTACATCGCGCCGAACGAGGAGATGGTGCGCAAGCACGCGCAGGAGGGCGGCTTCCCCGCGAACAAGATCTCCGAGATCAAGAACATCATCGATCCGGCGACTGCGGAGAAGTACTGAGATCGCCGCGACGCGGGGCCGTGCCAATTCCGGCGCGCCCCGCGTCGCGTGACGTTCGGCGTCGCCCCGCTGACGTCCGCATCGTGACGATGCGACGCTTTCCTGTCGTTGCGCTGACGATCAGCGCCTAACTACGAATCTACGTTTCCCGCTAGCTGCGCTACTTGCGCGCCCCTGGCGTCTGGCACCCCCGTTGCCCTGTCCATCGCCTCGCAACATCGGCGCTGCATGCCGACTCGTTGGCATCAAGGGGTGAGGCGATATGACGAAAGCCAGGCTGCTCGTTGTCGTCCTCGTGGCTGTGCTGATGACCGTGGCGGGAGCCTCCGCGCAGCTTCCCGCAAAGGATCCGGGTGTGCGCGGCACCACAGTCGGCGGCGCCGATCCGATACCGCTGCCCGGCCTCTCGCCATCGGAGATGGCGATGTTCCTCGCCGGCCTCAAAGATTTCAGAGAGACCGAAAACGTGGCGGACGGTCTCGGCCCGCGCTTCAACCTCGACAGCTGCGCCGGGTGTCACAACCAACCCGCCACCGGCGGGTCGAGTACGGGCTCGAATCCGCAAGCCGGCATGACCAACCAATACAACGTGCTGCCGTCCTTCATCACTCCTGACGGCCCCGTTCGGGAGGTGCGATACAAGCGCAATCCAGACGGCACGCCCGACGGCGGTGTTCATGCGCTGTTCGTGATTTCGGGACGCGCCGATGCCGACGACAACTGCACCATCAAGCAGCCGAACTTCGAGCGGCAGTATGCCAACGGCAACGTCATCTTCCGGATTCCGACGCCGGTGTTCGGCGCCGGGCTGATCGAGCAGATCCCGGACGCAACGATTCTCGCCAACCAGCGCGCGAACGTCTCCGCGAAAAACGCGCTGGGGATCGGCGGCCGCGCCAATCGTATACGGCTCGGCTTGACCGGCGAGCCCAACAACAACGGCAACGACGGCACGATCGCGCGCTTCGGCTGGAAGGCGCAGAACAAGTCGCTGCTGCTGTTCGCGGGCGAGGCCTACAACGTCGAGATGGGGATCACCAACGAGCTCTTCCCGACGGAGCGCGACGAGACGCCCGGATGCCAGTACGCGAACACGCCGAACGACGTCACGAACACCGATCCCGCGGTGGGCCCGACGATGAGCGCGATCGAGCGATTCGCCTTCTTCATGCGGTTCCTCGCGCCGCCGCAGCCGTCCCCCGACCAGCCGGGCGGCACATCGTCCATAAGCAAAGGCGGCCAGCTCTTCGGCAGCGTCGGCTGCGCGCTCTGCCACACGCCGACGCTGTACACCGGGAACGCCAGCGTGGCCGCGCTGCGCAAGAAGCCCGTCAACCTGTATTCCGATCTCCTCGTGCACAACATGGGACCGGGGTTGGCCGATGACATCAGCCAGGGTGCGGCGAGCGGCGACGAGTTCCGGACGGCGCCGCTGTGGGGGCTCGGGCAGCGCGTCTTCTTCCTCCATGACGGTCGCACCACCGATCTGATCGCCACGATCCGCGCCCACAAGAGCGCCGGCAATACACAGTATCGGGACTCCGAAGCCAATATCGTGGTCGATCGCTTCAATGCGCTGTCGGACAACGACAAGCGCGACCTCCTGAACTTCCTGCGCTCGTTGTAGTCGTTCCGGCTGAGCGCGCGGCGGTGATACACTGCCGCCGCGCGCATGGTCGCCATCCTCGAGTGGTGGTTCGGGTTCGCCGAGCGTCACACCAACCCGGCGACCGAAGTCCGCGCGGGCCTGACGACGTTCATGGTCATGGCCTACATCATCTTCGTGAATCCCATCGTGCTCGGCTACAGCGGCGTGCCGGGCCTCGAGGGCAAGGGCTTGCCGTTCTCGCCGACGCTGACCATGACCTGCCTGACGGCCGGCCTGATGTCGATCGCTATGGGCCTCGTCAGCAACTATCCCTTCGCGCTCGCGCCCGGCATGGGACTCAACGCGGTCGTGGCGTTCGAGCTGGTGGCGGGCCGCGGCCTCACCTGGCCGCAGGCCATGACGATCGTATTCCTGGAAGGCGTCGTCATCACGCTGCTCGTGCTCACGCGCTTTCGCCAGGCGATGCTCGACGCGGTGCCGCTCGCGCTCAAGCGCGCGATCAGCGTCGGCATCGGGCTCTTCATCGCCTTCATCGGATTCTTCACCGCCGGCTTCGTCGTCAAGCCCGACAAGAGCCCGCTGCCTGTGGGCCTCGGGTACTTCGGAACGCTGCCCGCCGTGGTCTTCCTGCTGGGCTTCGTGCTGACGGCGTGGCTGATGGCGCGGCGCGTGCGCGGCGCGCTGCTGCTCGGCATTCTCGGCACGACGGTGCTCGCGATTGTCCTGAACGGTGTGCTCGCCGGCTGGAAAGGCTTCGCCACGCCGGGGGCCGCGACCCTGCCGCGGGGCCTCGTGCAGGCGCCTGATTTTTCCACGTTCGGGCGGCTGGATTTCGCCGTGTTCGCCCGGCTCGGCGTCGTGACCGCGGTGCTGGTGACCTTCTCCATCATGCTGAGCGACTTCTTCGACACGATGGGCACCATCATCGGCGTCGGCGGCAAGGGCGGATTCCTCGACAGCCACGGGCGGCTGCCGCGCTCGGACCGTGTGCTGCTGATCGACTCGCTCGGCGCCGCGGTCGGCGGGCTCGCCAACGCCAGCAGCAACACGACCTATATCGAGAGCGCGGCCGGCGTGGCCGAAGGCGGGCGCACCGGCCTCGGACCCGTGGTCGCCGGCCTGCTGTTCCTCGTGGCAATGTGGCTCTCGCCGCTGGCTGCCGTGATTCCTGCCCAGGCCACCGCGCCCGCGCTCGTCATCGTCGGCTTCTACATGATCAGCGTCGCGCGCGACATCGCCTGGGACGACTACGACGAGGCGATTCCCGCCTTCGTGACGATGCTCGTCATGCCGTTCACGTGGTCGATCACCAACGGCATCGGCGCCGGCTTCGTCACGTTCGCCGCCATCAAGCTGCTGAGCGGGCAGGGCGCGCGCGTGCACTGGATGGTGTACGCCGCGTCGATCGCGTTCGTAATCTACTTCGCGCTGCC
>Ga0114129_10002795_pt1 | contig 24351 bp, 18 predicted proteins | sample RhiMetdeltSRZDD1_FD_80071 | JGI IMG/M metagenome (GOLD analysis project Ga0114129, IMG submission 80071) | Populus rhizosphere microbial communities from Tennessee, USA - Rhizosphere MetaG P. deltoides SRZDD1 (version 2) (version 2) | ecosystem: Host-associated > Plants > Roots > Rhizosphere >...
ATCAGCGCGACGGTCTCGGAGAGGTCACCGACATAGTCGTGCGACAATTCGAACAGCACGGGGTCCATCCGCTCGGCGATCAGCGACCGGATCATTCCCGGTTTTGCATGCTGAAACGTAAGCGTGCCGGTCAACGCCGCGAGCGCCCAGCCGCGCTCGGGGTCGGGGGCGCGACGGAAATAATCCGTCATCAGCCGCAGCTTGTTGTTGCGGCCGGGCTCGTAGGCCAGGCGATCGAGCAATTCTGCGAATTGGTTCATGGCGCCACGCCGGGGCCGGCAGTCTCGGTCACGCCGTCGGTCTCGTCTTCGTCGCCATAGCCGACGATATCAAGGGGGCGCGCCTGTAGGCCCTGGATCAGGCTCCAATGCACGAGCGCATCTTCCTGACCGTGCGTGACCCAAATTTCAGATGCGCCAGTCGCAGCGATCGTCGCCGTGAGGCCGTCCCAGTCGGCGTGATCCGAAATCACCAGCGGCAATTCGACCAGATGCTGGCGTGCGCGGGCACGCACGCGCATCCAGCCTGAGGCAAAGCAGGTGACCGGATCCGGGAAGCGTCGGGACCATACGTCCTTCAACGTCGACGGGGGGCAGAGCGTGATCGTGCCGGCGAGTTCCGCCTTCTTCGCCTCGCGTACCAATTCGGTGCGTCCGAGATCGATACCGCGGCTTTGGTAATAGCTGGTGATCTTTTCCATCGCGCCGTGAAGATAGATCGGGTTGTCGTATCCGGTCTTGCGGATCAGCGCGATCACACGCTGAGCCTTGCCGAGTGAATAAGCGCCGACAAGATGCGCTCGCTCGGGGAACAACGTGACCGAGCGCAGGAGCTTTGCGATCTCGACATCGGCGTTGCCGTGACGAAAAACCGGCAGGCCGAAGGTGGCCTCGGTAATGAACACGTCGCATTGAACGAGCTCAAAGGGGGCACACGTCGGATCACTGACGTTCTTATAATCGCCGGAGGCCACGACGCGCAGCCCGTCAAGCTCGACCGCGATCTGCGCGGAACCGAGCACGTGGCCGGCCGGATGGCAGGTCACTCTGGCACCGCCCAGCGTGACCGTCTCGCCGTAGCCGATCTCCTGGGTCGAGCCGGCGAAGTTGTCGCCGTAGCGAAGCCGCATCAGGTCGAGGGTTTCCCGCGTGGCAAGCACGGCGCCGTGGCCGGCCCGCGCATGGTCGGAATGACCGTGGGTAATCACGGCCTTGTCCACCGGTCGGGTGGGGTCGATATGGAAGCCGCCGCTCTTGCAGCACACGCCCGCTGGCGTCGGGAGGAGAATGTCTTCGGGACGCATCCCCGTGAGATATGGTGTAAATGGCCCAATGACAGGTGGACCACTCTTCGTCTCTTCCGGCAATGCCAGCGCCGACCAGCGCTTCGGGTCGGCGCTCCGACGCGCCGCGCGCGGGGACCTTGTTGGCGCTGCCGAAGTCCTGGCACAGACGGTGCGACTTGCGCCTGCCTTCACCACCGCCTGGTTCGCTCTCGGTGCCATCCGCGACAGTCTGGGCGACCGCGCGGGGGCCGTGGCCGCGTGGCAGGCGGCGCGCGACACCGACCCCGATGACTACCACGGCGCACAATTGCAGCTGGCGCGGCTCGGAGCCGGCGAAAAGACGCCGGCGATGACGGCCGCTTATGTCCGCCGCCTGTTCGACCAGCAGGCGGCGAGGTTTGATGAAACGCTGCTGCAGCGACTGGGCTATCGCGGACCTGCAGTCCTGCTGGACGCCGTCCGGGAGGTGGCCAGCGAGGAGCTGCATATCGGTTCCATGCTCGATCTTGGCTGCGGCACCGGGCTATGCGGGGTGGTGTTTCGGCCGCAGGTGGACTGGCTTGTGGGCGTAGACATATCGCCGGGCATGGTCGCAAAGGCACGCGCCAAGGGACTTTATGATCGTTTGAGCGTGCTCGACCTGCAGGCGTTCCTCCATGCCGAGGCGCAATCTCACGCGCGATACCATCTCGTCGTGGCGGCCGACGTTTTCGTCTATGTCAGCGAGCTCATCTCGATCGCGGCGGCTGCTTCCGGCGTGCTCGCGCCGGATGGGCTCTTTGCCTTCACCGTCGAGACCCACTCCGGCGACGGTGTCGTGCTGCAACAGACCCTGCGCTACGCTCACGGCCCCGCGCACGTCCGCCAGGCGATCGCGGATGCGGACCTCAACCTTGTGTGTCTGAAGCATACCGTCACGCGCGAGGAGCAGGGCGTCCCAGTTCCCAGTCTGGTCGTGGTGGCTTCGAGTTCCGCCCCTGGACCGTCAGCTGTAATGGACAAGTCCGCTCCTTGAGTCAGGAGGAAGCCATGAGGCCCATCTTGCTGAGCGCCACTGCCGCTCTTGCGCTGATCCTGCACACGCCTGCAGGTGCACAGGACAAGCCGGAAGCGACCAGGGTGCGGCTGGCGGTCGGTGGCAAATCGGCGATCTTCTATCTGCCGCTCTCGGTCACCGAGCGCCTCGGATATTTCAGGGACGCAGGTCTCGAGGTCGAAATCGCTGATGTGCAAAGCGGCGCCCGTGCCCTCCAGTCGTTGATTGGCGGCAGCGCCGACATGAGTGTCGGAACGTTTGATCATACCATCCAGATGCAGGCCAAAGGCCAATCGATCGTGGCCGTAACGCAATACGGGCGCTATCCAGGCTTCGTGCTTGGCACCATCGCGTCGAAATCTATCGCCTATGGCGGCCCGCACAGCCTGAAGGGATTGAAGATCGGCGTCACGTCGCCTGGCTCCAGCACCCATTTCATGGCGGCCTATATGTTGGTGCGCAGCGGGCTCAAACCCGATGATGCTTCGTTCGTGGGCACCGGCGTCACGTCGACCGCGGTCGCAGCCGCGAGGCGGGCGGAGATCGACGCCATCGTGAGTTCCGATCCCATGGTAAGCCTCATGCAAGGCGAGGGGTTGGTCAGCGTGGTGGCGGATACGCGCACGCCCGAGGGCACACAAGCCGTCTACGGCGGGCCCTATCCCGGCGGCGTGGTCTACACGACACCGGCTTTCATTGAGAAAAATCCCCGCACCGTGCAAGCGATCGTGACCGCTTTTGTGCGTGCGCTGAAATGGATGTCCAGCCATCAGGCCGATGCCATCGCTAACGCGATGCCGGAAGAGTATGGGCTGGGTCATCGAGAGGTGTATCTACGCGCCCTGACGGCCAGCCGGGCGATGTACTCGCCCGATGGCCGTTTTGTTCCAGGCGCGGTGGAGACTGCTTACCAGGTCCTCAAGGTGTTCGACCCTTCGGTTGCGCGGGCAACGGTCGATTTGTCGAAAACCTACACCGGCGCCTTCGTGGAGAAGGCACTGGCGACCCGCTAGCTTGCAACCATTCAGCGTGCGGACCGTTCGTCTGCCATGAACGTCCAGACAGCGCCCGATGCAACTTCATTTCTCCCCGAGCCATTCCTGCATTGGTTCGCCAGCCGCGGCTGGGCGCCGCGCGAGCATCAGCTCGAGCTCTTGGCGAGAGCGCGCGCCGGCCGTCCGGTCCTGCTAATTGCGCCGACCGGCGCAGGCAAGACGCTCGCGGGCTTCCTGCCGAGCCTAGTGGAATTGAGGGCGGCGCCGCATGCGCTTTCGCGACGAGATGAAGAAGCGCGCGGTGGCCTGCGGATCGGAGCGGCGCGCGCCGAGCGACCGGACCCGACGGAGCGGACAGCCCGGCTGGCCTCCACCGGCCGCGGCATTCGCCGAGAAGGCGGGCTACACACCCTCTACATTTCTCCGCTCAAGGCGCTGGCAGTGGACATCGCCCGAAACCTGGAGCGCCCGGTCGCCGAAATGGGACTGCCGATCCGGATTGAGACACGTACCGGCGACACGCCGTCCTCGAAGCGCCAGCGCCAGCGCCGTGACCCGCCGCAAATCCTGCTCACGACACCCGAGCAGCTCGCGCTGGTCCTGGCCTCGCCCGATGCGCCCTATCTGTTCGGATCGCTTAAACGGATCGTGCTCGACGAACTGCATGCGCTGGTTACATCGAAGCGCGGCGATCTCCTCTCCCTTGGGCTGGCGCGATTGTTCATGCTTGCCCCCGATCTCACCAGCGTCGGACTTTCCGCGACCGTCGCCGAGCCGGACGATCTGCGCCGCTTTCTCGTTCCGCAGCCCGAATCTGGCGTGGCCTTAGCCGATCTTGTGGTGGCGCAAGGAGGCGCGGCACCACAGGTCAGCATGCTCGATACGGCTGAGCATCTGCCCTGGGCCGGTCATTCCGCGCAGCATGCGATCAACGAGGTCTACCAATTGATCAAACGGCACAACACTGCGCTCATTTTCGTCAATACGCGCAGCCAAGCCGAAAGGGTCTTCCAGGAACTGTGGCGCATCAACGACGATGGGCTCGCGATCGCGCTGCATCACGGCTCCCTCGATGTGACGCAGCGTCGTAAGGTCGAAGCGGCCATGGCGGCGGGCCGCCTGCGCACCGTCGTTGCCACCTCCTCCCTGGATCTCGGGGTCGACTGGGGTGACATCGATCTCGTCGTCAATATTGGCGCGCCAAAAGGCGCCTCTCGTCTCCTGCAGCGCATCGGACGTGCCAATCACCGTATGGACGAGCCGTCGAAAGGCGTGCTTATTCCGGCCAATCGGTTTGAAGTGCTCGAATGCACCGCGGCACTCGGCGCCATCGCCGAAAACGCCCAGGACACGCCGCCGGCGCGTGTCGGCGCCCTCGACGTGCTCGCGCAGCACGTGCTCGGTACGGCGTGCGGGCAACCATTCCGGGCGGACGAGCTTTATGCCGAGGTGAGGAGCGCTGCGCCCTATGCCGCTCTCCCGCGCGCCGACTTCGACGCGGTGCTCGATTTCGTCGCGACCGGCGGCTACGCGCTGAAAGCTTACGAGCGATTTGCCAAGATCAAGGAGGATTCATATGGCCGCTGGCGCATCAGCAACCCCATGATCGCTCAACGCTACCGCATGAATGTCGGCACCATCGTGGAGGCCGATATGCTGAAAGTCCGCCTCGTTCGCTCGCGAGCCTCGAAGATGATCCGGCGCGGCGGACGGATTCTTGGGGAAGTCGAGGAGTATTTTGTCGAGACCCTGGTGCCGGGCGATACGTTTGTCTTTGCCGGTGAAATCTTGAAATATGAGGCTCTGGTCGAGGACGAGGTCTATGTCTCGCGCGCCTCGGCAGAAGATCCCAAGGTGCCGTCCTATGAGGGCGGAAAATTTCCGCTTTCGACGTATCTTGCCGATCGCGTACGCAGGATCGTCTCCGACCGTGACGAATGGCGGCCGCTGCCGGATCAAGTACGCGAGTGGCTGGAGATTCAGGAATGGCGCTCGCTGGTACCGGGGCCGACGCAATTGTTGATCGAAACCTTTCCGCGCGGCAACAGATATTACTTCTTGTGCTATCCGTTCGAAGGTCGGCTCGCGCACCAGACACTCGGCATGCTGCTCACCCGCCGGCTTGAGCGGGCGCGCCTTCGTCCGCTGGGATTCGTGGCCAACGAATATGCGCTGGCGGTGTGGGGGCTGGGCGATGTTGCCAAAGAAATCGAGCGCGGCGGGCTGTCGCTGGAGGCCTTGTTCGACGAAGACATGCTCGGCGATGATCTGGAAGCCTGGCTGGCCGAATCGGCGCTGATGAAGCGCACCTTCCGAACTTGCGCCATCATCGGCGGGTTGATCGAACGCCGCTTCCCCGGCAAGGAGAAATCGCGCCGGGAGGTCACCATCTCGACCGATCTCGTCTACGACGTGCTGCGCCGCCACCAGCCCGACCACATCCTCTTACGCGCTGCGCGGGGCGATGCCGCGGCGGGTCTTCTCGACATTCGGCGCCTCGGCGATATGCTCGCGCGGATCAAGGGCCGAATCATCCATAGAGCGCTCGATCACGTTTCGCCGCTGGCGGTGCCGGTGATGCTCGAGATCGGCCGCGAGACGGTCTACGGCGAGGCGTCCGAGCAACTGCTGGCGGCAGCCGAGGCCGAACTCGTGAAGGAGGCGATGCAGTGAGAACCGGGAAGTGATGCGGTGAACGGAAATTCCGCGCCTCGTGTTCAGTCCGAACCCAACGGCCGAGCGGCTACGGCGGAAGTCACCATCACCGGCGTGACGGTCGCTATGGATTGCCGCGGCGCGCTGTATTGGCCGGAGGAGCGCGTCCTCGTCATCGCCGATCTGCACTTGGAGAAGGGCTCGAGCTTTGCCAGGCGGGGAGTGTTGCTGCCGCCCTATGATACCGCGGAAAGCTTGGCACGAATGGCGGGTGTTATTGCGCGTTTTGCGCCGCGCGCGGTGATCGCGCTCGGCGACAGCTTTCATGACAAGAAGGGGTCAGCTCGCATCGCTTCTGCCGATCGATCGGCGCTTGTGGAACTCCAGCGCGGGCGCGATTGGATTTGGATCGCCGGCAATCACGACCCCGTCCCCGCGGCCGGCATCGGCGGCAGCTTCGGAGCTGCGCTGGCGATCGGTGCATTGGTCTTTCGCCACGAACCAACCGGCGCCAAGGGTGAGATTGCCGGTCACCTGCATCCAGTCGCGCGCGTGGGTGGGAGGGGTCATATGGTGAGCCGGCGCTGCTTTGCCAGCGATGGAACGCGGCTAATCATGCCGGCCTTCGGGGCCTTTGCCGGCGGCCTCAATGTGCGCCATCGCGCCTTTGCAGACGTCTTCGGCACCTCTGCTTTCACCGCGCATTTGCTGGGCGAGGGACGACTTTATTCGCTTGCAGTCTTCCGCTGCGCGGCGGGTTGAGCGCGTCCTTCATGCTGCTGCGCGCGGGCCGGAGACGGTACAAAACTCGGCGAGGAGCTCGGCGAGACGTCGAGTCGCCGGGCTCGCGTCAGGAGCCGCGACCAGCGCCAACTCGGTATTGCCGACGGAAGGAAATCCATCTTTGACGCGCAACACCTGATGATCGGCAAGGATTGCGGTGTCGGGAAGAATGCTGACGCCCAGGCCGGCGGAGACTGCGGCTTGGATGCTGGCGAAGTTGGGGCTCGTGTAGGCGATATGCCACCCGCGTCCGGCCGCTTCGAGCGCGTGGATGGCGCGATTGCGATAAAGACAGCCCTGCGAGAACACGGCCAGCGGCACAGGATCACGGCGCAGATCGACGGGATGGCTGCGGCTTGTCACCCAAACCAGATTCTCCGGCCAAGCGGCGATCGCGCCGGTTTCGCCGGCATCGCGCTTCATGAGCGCGAGATCAAGCTCGCCGCGCTCGATATCGCTGCGCAATTTGACGCTCAGATCACAACGGACGTCGAGCCTGAGACCCGGCCGTGATCGGGCAAATTTCGACAGCAGGCGCGTGAGGCGATTGGCGGCGAAGTCCTCGGGAATCCCGAGCCGTGTGACGCCTTCGCTTCCCGGCCGAGCGACAACGTCGCGCGCTTCCTCCGCCAGCGAGAGAATTCGCCGCGCGTAGGAGAGCAGGCGCTCGCCCTCTTCAGTCGGCGTTGCGCGTTTTCCATTCCGGTGCAGGAGCACGCGCCCAAACGTCTCCTCCAGCCGGCGAATTTGCTGACTCACCGTGGATTGGGTGCGGTGGACGCGCTCGCCGGCGCGGGTGAAACCACCAGCATCCACAACGGACACGAAACTGCGAAGGAGATCGAGATCAAGCATGCCGGAGGGCCATTAAAATATCAACTGATTATAATTTTACTATTTAATTTCCAAATGACAAGGGCGAAGCGTAGGTCTGTTCCCAGACCGGAGAGAGCCTCATGCGCGTCGCCATTCCCGCTTCCGTCCGTAGCGCCGTGGACCCCTTGGCACTCATGATCGCGGCGTTCTGTTTGCTTTGGAGTTCGGCTTTCGCGGTGGCGAAGCTTGCGCTGGCGGACTGCCCTCCGCTCCTCCTGCTCACCGCGCGTTTCCTGCTTGCAGGTGGGTTGATGCTCACCGCGGCGGCTTTGGACCGTTCGCCATGGCGTGTCGCCCGCCGCGACATTCTCGCCCTCGCACTGCTCGGCATCGCCAATAATGCCCTCTACCTTGGGCTCAACTATGTGGGGATGCGAAGCATTTCGGCGGGTCTGTCCGCGCTGATCGTGAGCGCCAATCCGGTACTGACGGCTGTGCTTGCCGCGATGTTCCTGAACGAAGGGATGACCCGGCGGAAAACGGCAGGACTTCTGCTCGGCATCGGTGGCGTCGGATTTATCGTGGGGAGTCGCATCACCGGCAGAATTGCCGATCCCATCGGCATCGCCTTTACCGTCGGGGCACTGGTGTCCCTGGTCGGCGGGACCATTCTGTTCAAACGGCTTGCCCCCAATGGTGGGCTGTGGCTCGGAAATGGTGTGCAGAATCTGGCCGGCGGTCTCGCGATCGCGCCGCTCGCCTTCAGCTTCGAAGCCGTCTCTGAGGTCGTGCCGAGCTGGCGCCTGATCGGCGCGCTGGCCTATTCCGTCCTGTTCGTTTCAGTCTTCGGCTACCTTCTGTGGTTCCACCTCTTAACGGTCAGTGGCGCCACGACCGCAAGCGCGTATCACTTTCTGATGCCCCCGCTGGGCATGCTGTTCGGATGGCTTCTTCTCGGCGAGCAGATCGCGTGGTTCGACCTTATCGGGCTCGCGCCGGTCGCACTCGGCATCTACCTGGTGACGCGGCCGGCGAGGTCGGCCCGAAGGAAACTGGCGCCAGGTTCGGAAGCTGGTCCGGCCATCGCAGATGGGGTGTCACCGGCCTGTTCAACGGCGCATTGATTGGCGGTCCTGATTGGCGGCCCCGAGCGCCCCCATCATTCGGCAACGCGTGCCTGAAGGCGTGGGTGCGTCAATCCCGCCTGAACACGACCGAGGCAAACCAGCCGGTGGCGATGGCCATCATTGCCGTGGCGAGTCCGTAGAGCAAACCGTGATCGCGGGCCGCATTGGTGACCACCTGTTCGAAACCCGATTTGTAGACTTCGAATGGAGACGGGGCGCGTGCGATCTGCACGCCGTCCGCGAACAGCCTGACATCCACCTCGTAGGTGCCGACGGGCACCTCGGCCGGCAAAGGTATCGAGGCGCGGAACAGCGCCGGAGCCAGGAAGGTGACGTCGTTCGAAGCCTCGCGATAGAGTCCCTGATCGCTCTTGATCTTGATAAAGGCCAAGCGAAATGGATCGTCGCTGGCGGCGTCGGCGATGTTGACGCTGGCGCGTTGGGGCAATGGAATATTGTCGAGGCCAAGCTGCAGGCGGCGTAACGTCTCGGGATTGGTGATGGCGTCGAGGGGCCGGTTGGAGAGTACGGCCAGATAGGCGGGCGCATTCTCGAGCACACGCGAGTCGGTGTTGACCCAGATTCCGAGAGCTCTCGCTTTGCGGAAAGTCACCACCGTCTGCCGCGGCCCGGTGACAGTGACGATGATGTCGTAGCCGCCCGGCCGCGTCCGTGACGCCCCGTCCTGTTCGATTCCGCCGAACAGCACCAGTTCCTCGCCGGTGAAATTCGACGTCACCATCACCCGGTGGTTCGACAGCGATACGACGAGCCGCTCGGCCGCGGCAGGAACACTGGAGCCGGCGAGGGCTGCGACCATGGCGACGGCTGCACATAAAGAACGCCTGGTCATGTGTCAGAGTCCATCACGCGGATGGAATAAAGATTGTCGGGCGGCAATACGAGATTCAGGGCGAAGCGGATCCCGACCGCGAGGACAAGCAGCCCCAACAGGAGACGCAGCCGTTCGCCGCGCATTTTCTGTCCGGCGCGGGCGCCGAATTGTGCGCCGATCACACCGCCAACCATCAGCAGCAGCGCTAGCAGCGCGTCGACCAGATGATTGGTGGCTGCGTGCATGACTGTTGCCGACGCCATGGTGATGAGCGTGAGCACCATGGACGTTCCGATCACCGTCGCGGTCGGCACACGCAGTACATAGATCAGCAACGGCACGAGTAGAAACCCGCCCCCAATGCCCATAACCGCGCCGATGAATCCCATCGAGAAGCCGATCCCCCACACCGGAATCGTCGAGACATAAATGCGCGAACGTTTGAAGCGCAGTTTGAACGGCAATCCATGTATCCAGGTGTGGCTGCCGGGTCGGCGCAATTCGACCGGTTTGCCCTGCCGCGCCCGCAGAATCGCGCGCACGCTCTCGGTAATCATCAGCGCGCCCACGATGCTGAGGAGGAGCACGTAGGAAATACCGATGGTGATATCGAGCTGGCCGATCGTGCGCAGCGTCGTAAACAGCCAGACACCGAAGGCAGTGCCGATAATTCCGCCTGCAAGCAACATGAAGGCCAGGGCGAGATCGATCGTTCGGCGCCGCCAATAGCTGATCGCGCCGGACATCGAGGAGGCGGCGATATGACTGGTGACGGTCGCCACTGCGACCGCCGGCGAGATGCCGAGGAAGATCAGGAGGGGCGTCATCAGGAAACCGCCGCCGATGCCGAACATGCCGGAGATGAATCCGACGGCGAGCCCCATCGCGAGAATGACGAATACGTTGACCGGCAGGTCTGCGATCGGAAGATAGATCTGCAAGCGCGCGGTCCTAGGCTCGAGCTCAAATGGTCGCAGAACCGGTGCCACCGGTGCGGCGAAAAGTCGAGTGAGTCTCGATCAAATTCGCGGCGCAGCCCACAAATGGCCGCCCGACGAAATCGCCGCAGGAGACGCCGGGGAGCCACTTGGCTTATCGTGGCGAGAGGGCGTCGCCGGCAGGACGCCCCGCGAATGGGTCGGGACTCAGCAGAAAGTTGAGCGCATTCTAGCCATGTTCACCGGGCGCGCTACGCCTGCGCGCAGGTTTATTGTGCGCGATGGAACGTGCCGAAGTCCGGCGGAAGCTTGCGCCGAAAAGGTGCGGGTACGGAGACGGCGATCCCGCCGGTCGCGTCATCCCAACGCTCAGGCGTCATCTGTGCCTCGAGCAGCTGTTCAAGCGTCCAGTCCGCGATGGCTGAGCCCGGCGCCGGTGTGACAATATTGGCGCCGTCGATGTAACGGAAAATGTCCACCTGAGGGCGGGCGGGCGATAACGCGGTGAAGGTCCCTCGGCTCTGGCTAGCCAGCACCGGACCCGGCGTGGGCGAGGGGACCGGCGGTGGGGCAACGTCCTCGGTCGAGGTGGCCGCGGTTCGAGGCGGCGCGCCCACCTCCGCCTCGCGGGGCGAGGGGAGCAGGAACTCGAGCCCCTGCAGGGCGCCAAGCGCCATGATGATGATCACGCCGCTGATCAAGGCGCCCAGCTTTCCAGGGCGTCTCGCGGGCGCATCGTGGTCGGTGAACTCGCTCGGGGCGGCCCCATTCTTCGTGAGGTGACCCCCGCTTGCCGCCTGTGCGGCGCGTCGCGCCGCCGCGATGAACGTGGATGTGCCGGCGAAATCCTCTGGAAGGGGCGGCGTCGCTCGCATGAGCGCGGTTTCCGGGAAAAGGACGCGTTCCCCCGACGACTTCGAATCGGGGTCGTGAGCCGTTCCGGGATCAGGCCCCTGCGGGCGATCGGAGGGGACATCGGCTTGCGTCCCATGATGATCGGCCACGGATTGCTCTGGAGGTGTGCCATGCTCGAGCCGCAACGGCACCGCCTCGGATGCCGCAGGGGGAACCGAAGCAGTCGCGCCCGCACACGTCAGAGGCGAAGGAGCCGAGATTTGCTCGGGCTTGCCACGCATCTCCGTTTCGATCATGGCCAGCCGATCCACGACATGCGCCAGCGTACCATGAGCGATTTCGAGCGAATCCCGGGTCTCCATTCCGGTTTGCCGGAGGTCGGCAACATCGCGCGACAGCGCCGCCACGGCGAGCGGGGGTCCGCGCTCGGGGGCAACAGTCGGCAGGCGCCTGTGTCCAATATGCGAGAGCAGTTCCACGAGAGTGCTTTCAAGCGTGGCGAGCCGATCGAAGCGGGCATCGCAGCCATCGAGCGTCTCGCCCACTTTCGCAATCAACTCCTCAAGGCGGGCATGCGCCGGGCAGCCTCCGGGTATGAACTGCATCCCTTCGATCCGGTCCACCAACCGCTCAATCGCCGCCTTCAGCTCGTCGGGCGCATTCGGGTCGCGTCGGTCGACCGCCCGCGGTCGGTCGACCAGCATGGCGATGCGGCCATCGAGGGCGGCTAGAATTCTACTGCCAGCGCGGTGCCGCGAGTCATCCAGCGCAATACCGAGAGCGCGAATATCCTCCGAGAACTTTGCCAGCGCCGCGTCGGATGCGACATGCGAGGCGATGCCATGCATCGCGGCCACCGCTCCCTCGAGCTGCTCGAGGGCCGATGGATCCGTAGCACCGCTAACGATTTTCCGTACGAGTAACCGCGTCACGCTCGCTGCCTCGAGCAGGCTTTCCGCAGGCTTCAGGCCACGCAGCGCATCGCTGATTTCGGCGAGCCGGCGCTCGATCGCCGTAACCGTCGCTCGCTCGACGCCGGCGCGGCCGCTGTCAGCCGCGCGCTCGCCGAGCCGGCACAAATCACCCTGCAGCGCCTCGACCGCGCTGCGCGGCATCGCCTCTTGCAACGTCCAACGGATCTTTGCGAGTTCTGCAAGCAACCTGGCGCGGACCTGCTCGAAGGGGCGCGGCTGCTCGGGCCAGCCAACCTGGGTGCCAGGGGCGACAGAGCCGAAGGGCGGTTCGGCGGTCGGGGCGTCGCGATGGTCCGCATGACCCGCCGGGCGGCGAGGTCCGACGCCGCCCGGACGCCAACCGCCATCGTCGCCCAGAGGATCCTGGCCGCGGCCCGCCGAGCGACTGCCGCGACCAAGGCTGGCCTTTTCACCCCCGGCCCCTGCGACTTGCCACGGAATACCCGATTTCATTGCCGCATCCGCATGTTGGACAGGGTGCAGCGAGGCCCGGACGGCTCTGTGAAGCCGGCAAAAGGCGATAGGCAGTGGATGGCGGCCCTGATCCCCGGTGCAGTTTTTGTCCTCCGGGTAAAGATGCGGTTAAGACCGTCCGTTCCGCTGGCAGCCAGCGGCATAAGAAGAGCGGGATAAGCTGTTGGGCGGCGCCCGACCGAGCCTCTTCAGCGTCTATCAGCCTCCCGGAGCGCCAATTGCGCGCGCGGCGGCCCCGTGACTTCGCCATCCGCACGCGTGCGTTGCTCATCGCAGCACCAACAGACCCGCTGTCACGAGGAAAAAGATGACGCATGTCGTGCCGATCACGGTTGCGACGTGACGCCAGCCGAGCGCAGCGATGGCGGTCAAGGATGTTCCCAGTCCGAGCGCGGAGATCGCGATCAACAAGCCCCAGGTCGACGCTTCGATCAAAGGCGCCTTGATCAGCGCGAATATCGAGGCGGTGGCCGGGAATGCAGACGCAACGCTGTTCAGCGCGCAAAGGGCCACGAAGACGAGGGCAAACATGGGAATCGGGATTTTGGCCGCCGTCGCAACGGCTCGCCGCGCGAACAACCAACCGATCAGGAGAACAACAGGCAACATCAAGAACACACGGAACAGCTTGACAATGACGGCAGTATTTCCAGCGGTCTCCGAAACCGCGTAGCCCGCGCCGACAACTTGGGCCACATCGTGGATGGTCGCCCCGAGCATGACGCCCGTGGTCTGCGGATCGAAACCAAGCAAGGCGCAAACCAGCGGATAAAGCACCATCGCCAACGTCGATAGCGCATTGACGGCAACGACGACAAAGACAACGTCGGTTTCCTTGCCTTTGTAGTCGGGCAGGACGATTGAAGTGGCGAGAGTAGCGGAGGCGCCGCACACCGCGGTTCCCGCCCCAGCCAACGCTCCGTAGGCCTGGTTCAATCCGAAGACGCGCGCGAGCAAGAAACCGCCCGCGAGAGTCACCGCCATCGAGACGATCACCAGAACGGCTGTCATCAAGCCCAGCGCGGCAATCTCCCCCAGCGCGATTCGCAGTCCGAGCAATGCCACCGCCCAGCGCAAGAGGGTCTTGAGGCAGAAAACGATTCCGGGCTGGAACGATCGCTTTCGTGCCACGGGATTGAGCGCGATGCCGACCACAAGGGCGATCACCATGGCCGGAATTGATACGATGCCGGCGAGAAGGGGCGCGGCCAACACGGCGCTGACCGCGACGAAGGCCGACAGCAGCAAACCAGGGACGGCGCGACGGCCGTTCGCCCAGCTTCGCGTTGTCCAGGTCTCGGGGGTGGTCAATGACCGCATCGGCCGCTAGGCCGTGTGGCGGGCAGCCACCGTGCGGGACGGCGCCCAAGGTCGTTCGATCGGTCGGATGATGCCCGATCGGAAATTCCTCAAGAACAGGAAGACCATCTCGATTTCCCCGGCGACGATGATGTTGTGAAAAAGTGCCGGTCGCTTGTCAACGCCCGCCACTCTCGTATTGCGGGCCGGCGCCATATAAGGTCGTGCAAGCAACAGGATTTGTGATGGACACCCTCAGCCTTCCGCGTCCTGCTTGGATGACCGAGGATCTCGTGCTGCTCGAGGGGCAGGCACGTCGTTTCATTGCAGCCGAATACGTGCCGTACCTCGACCGCTGGGCAGAGGAAGGCATGTATGATCGCGAAGTCTGGACCAAGGCCGGCGCAGCCGGCCTCCTCTGCCCGGCCCTGCCCGAAGAATATGGCGGCGTCGGCGGCAGTTTTGCGCACGAGGCGGTGATCGCGCGACAACTGAGCCTTGCGGGCTTCGACTCCTTCGGCGCGCCGCTCCATTCCGGCATCGTGGCGCCGTACATCCTGCACTATGGCACCGAGGAGCAGAAGCGGCGCTGGCTGCCCAAAATGATCACCGGCGAACTCGTCGGCGCGATCGCCATGAGCGAGCCCGGAACCGGTTCCGACCTGCAAGCCGTGCGCACCACGGCGAAAAAATCGGGCAACGGCTACGTGCTCAACGGCGCGAAAACCTTCATCACCAACGGCCAGCACGCCAACCTGATCATCGTCGTCGCCAAGACCGATACCGCCGAGGGCGCCAAAGGCGTTTCGCTGATGGTCGTAGAGGCCGACAATGCCGCCGGTTTTCGACGCGGCCGCAAGCTCAGGAAACTCGGCCTCGATTCCGCGGACACCTCCGAATTGTTCTTTGAGGACGTTCAGCTGCCGCCGGAGAACCTGCTCGGCGCGGAGGAAGGCCAAGGCTTCGCCCAGCTCATGAACGATCTGCCGCGGGAGCGCCTCATCGTCGCGGTCCATGCTCAGGCCATGATCGAACGGGCGCTTGCGCTCACCCTCGATTACGTCAAGCAGCGGCAGGCCTTCGGCAAGAAGATCATCGAATTCCAGAACACCCAGTTCGTGCTCGCCGAGTGCAAGTCCGAGGCAACGATCGGCCGCGTGCTCCACGACCATTGCATCGAACGCTATCTGGCCGGCGCGCTCGATACGGTCACCGCTTCCATGGCCAAATATTGGCTCACGGACCTGCAGGGAAAGGTCATCGATCGGTGTCTGCAGTTGTTTGGCGGCTACGGCTATATGGAGGAATTTCCGATCTCGCGCATGTATCGCGATGCGCGGGTCATGCGTATCTATGCCGGCACGAACGAGATCATGAAAGTTGTGATCGCGCGCAGCCTATAGCGCAAGGTGGGTAATGCCTCGAATCGACATCTCACGGATTCCAGCCCAGCAGATTGCATCGTATCCGAAGCAATTTGCGGCCGTGATCTCCGGTCGTGAAAAACAGAGGATCGGCGATGCGGTGGGCTTGACCCAATTTGGCGTCAATATCACCCGCATCAAGGCGGGCGCGGCCTCGGCGCTGCGGCATTGGCATGAGCAGGAGGACGAATTCATCTACGTGCTCGAGGGCGAACTGGTACTTCAGGAGAACGACGGCGAGACCTTGCTCAGGCCCGGCGACGCGGCCGGCTTCAAGGCCGGCAGCGGCGTTGCGCATTGCCTTATCAACCGCACCCAACGCGATGCGGTCTACCTCGAGGTCGGCACGCGCGCGGCGAGTGAGCGGGTACATTATCCCGACGTCGATTTCTTGATGGAGCGCGACGCAACCGGGCGCCGCTATTTTCGCAAGTCAGGCGAGCCGATCGACGGCTGAAAGAGCCACCGCACACCTCAGCTAACTTCGATGTCGGCGACGACCGGCAGATGATCGGAGACGGCGCGCGCTGCTCGATCGACAAAGCTCGCGCGCATCGCGCCTGGCGGCCAACAGAAAATGCGGTCGAGACGAAAGAGCGGATACCAGGACGGGAAAGTCGCGTATTGCGTGCGAGCAGGCAGCTCCCGCCCGAGCGCACCGCGCAGCGAAGCCGGCCAGAACCACTCATTGAAATCGCCCAGCATCACCGTGGTCATGGCGTGAGGGCGCGCGATTGCGACCAGCCGCCGCGCCTGCTGGCGCCGCTCGGTGAGGGTTAAGCCGAAATGCGCTGCGATCAGCCGGAATGCGCCAGTTGGTGTTGCAATCTCGACCTCGATGGCGCGTCTTGGCTCGCGCTCGGCATGGGTGATGTCGTGTATCTGGCTCGAGCCCAGTGGCCAGCGGCTTACCACCATCTGCCCGTACGCGCCGTCCGCCGTGATGATCGATTTTGCCTCGATGCCGTGCTCGCCGACGGTATCGCGCAGCACCGCGAATGCCGAGCGTGCCGGAGCAAGCGTCCGCCGGGAATCGACCTCCTGCAGCGCGAGGACATCGGGACGATGACGCTCGATCGTCTCGACCACGCGGGCCAAGTCGAAACGACCGTCGGTGCCTATCCCGCTATGGATATTCCATGTCATGACGCGAACGGTAGTGCCTGGACGTTTCAAGTGCTGCGTCTCCTCCAATGCAGCATCAGGGCCTGGGCGCCGATCGAAACGACGAGCCAGGCGAGCACCGCCAGCACGAACAGCACGATATTGGTGAGCGTCGGCTCGCTGATGATGCTCCAGATCCGATGGCCTAGTGCCGACATCAGGACCAGACCGGGCGCCATACCGATGACCGTGCCCAACACGTAGTCAGTGAATCGAATCTTGCTCGCGCCGGCGATCAGATTAACCAGCGTAAACGGTGCGATTGGTACGAGGCGGATCGCCGCGACCGCGAGCACGCCGCGCTCCGTGATGCTACGGCGCACGCGATGAAGCCGCGGCCCCATCACGGTCTCCACGGCATCGCGCCCAATGGCGGCGCCGATGCCGTAGGTGATCACCGCGCTTGCGATTGCACCCATGCCGGCCAAGACAAAACCAAGCCACGGCCCGAATGCAGCCGCCGTCGCGGCAATCAACAACATGACTGGAAATACAACCAGCCCACCGAGAACGAATGTAGCGAGCACGATCAAGGGAGCAGCCGGTATCTCTGCGATGTCGACAAGCCATTGCCGGATGCTGTCCGGATGCGCCAGCGCCGACAGCGGGGTAAAACGCCAAGCGAGTATCAGCCCCAGGATCAGAACCCCCGTCCCGATGACGTTGGCGAGACGGCCGAGACGCCGTGCCCGCGGTCGCTTTCCAACAAAGGTTTGCAGGAAGGTCGGCGGAGGAATGGGTCGCTCCGGATCGGCGAGGCTTTGCAAGGCCGGCATCGAGGACGGCTCCACGCCGCTGTCGTCCACCGGCTGCAGGCTGTGTCCATTGCCGGTCAACGTGCGTGCGGATTCGATCAGCGAGCGCGGGCGAGCGAGGGCGGCCGCGACTTCCACGGGGCTGACGCCGCAGTGGTGACCGAGGAGGCGATTGCGCATGTGCGCGACAATGCGGCGCTCCTCGTGTGTTTTCGCCTCAATCGCGAGGTCGCATTCGGTATCGAATCCGATCGAGCGATTGTTCAAATTTGCCGAGCCCACGCGCAACAGTACATCGTCCACGACCATCACCTTGGAGTGCACCATGACGTCAATGCTGTGGTCGCCCGCGGAGACGTAAGGGCAGAGCAGGGCCGCACGGTCCGCCACGCGCGCCGCCTTGATAATCTCCATGAAACGGACTCGTCCGGCCCGCATGATGTGCGCCTCGAGCCATGAATCGTGCGCTTTCGGCGCGACCAGCAACACCTCGAGTTCAGGCTGCTGCTGCATGCGCTTGGCGAGGTGGTGGGCGAGGCGGTCGGCGGTCAGAAACTGATTTTCGATGTAGATGGTGCGGCTGGCTCGGTCGATCGCGTCGAAGAACAGCGCCTCCACTTCGCGCACCTCCTGTGTTTCCTCGGAAGCGGGCAAAGTTCGTGCAATGCCCACGTCGATCTCGCCAAAATCCGGTTTCACTCTGCTCGGCCAGGGATCGCCGGTTGGGCGTACGGGAGGCGTACGCTCGCATGCGCCGCGCATCCAGCGCTCGCGCGCCAATTCCGCCAGGGCCTGCGCGGCTGCCCCATCGACCACCGCCTGCACGTCGTGGAACGGCCGGTACGGGACGCCCGCCGGATCGACGCGGCGCGCATCGTCGAGGCGATGCTCGGCCGTATCCCAGCGTCGAATGGTTATGTCGAGGCCCCCGCAAAAAGCGACCGCGTCGTCAACCACCACAATCTTTTGATGATGCGCTGCGCCAGCCGGCAAGTCTTCGTCCAGGCAAAAGCGGATGCGCCGTGGCGTGCGCCAACCCAGTGAAATGGTGGGGAATGGCTCGCGTTCCAGCGCATAAAGAACCGAATAGTCCCACACCAGGAGATGCACGGTGAGCTGCGGCCGCTCATTGACCAACACGGTCAGAAAATCCGCGAACCCTTCCGGATAACCGTCGTTCGCCTGCCCGCTCTCGTCGACGAGCCGCGTGCGGCTGTCGAGGTCCCAACCGATGATGAATACAGTCGAACGCGCCTTGAGCAGAGCCTCCCGCAGCGCGCCGAAATAGCTGGCGCCGTCGATCAACAGCGCGGCGCGCCCGGCCCGTTCGAGACGCCAGATATTGCGGTTTGGTGCGAGAATCACGGAAAGCGCCCATCGATGCCGAACCGGAACTGGCCCCGGCGCCGATCTAACGCGCGAACCACAAAATGGTCCCCAAGCAGCCGAACCTCACCCTGCCGGCATGAGCTTTGCGGGGAACGGACGCGTCAAGCGGGCGGCGCGTCCCAGCGTGGTTGACCGGACTGGAAAGGCCGTTAGATAGACCTACATATGCCCCGGTACCGATGACCTGCGATCGGCACCGCCTTGGAGATGCCCGGAGTTGAGGTAATGCGGGGCGCGCGTCACCAGGGATCCGGGGTTCGCTCCGAGCCGCCGCGTGGATGCCACTGCATGGCGCTCCCAGCTCCATCGCTACGTCCATGCCGCGCCGATCAAGTCACGATCGCGGTCTCTTTTGCTGTCGGCATCATGATCTCTAGGTGGTGAAGGCGATTGTCAAAATTGTCTGCTTTGCCGATGCCGTGCGTCCCGGTGTTGCGACACCGCGTGCGATGAGGCGCGCGTGCATGACCCATTTGCCCTTTCTCGTAGCCGCCGTGTAAGGTCGCGGCCCTTTCGTCGGAACCCCCGCATGGCTCGCGACCAAGTCGACATGACGCCGATCGAGACGCGCGACGAACTCGTTGCGTGGTTCGAGGCGGGCAGCAAGCCCAAGACGCAGTTTCGCATCGGTACCGAGCACGAAAAATTCGTGTTCACTGTCGACGGTCACCGGCCGGTTCCCTACGACGGCCGCCGCAGCATTCGCGCGCTGCTCGAAGGCATGCAGTATCTGCTGGGCTGGGAGCCGATCGTCGAGGACGGGAACGTGATCGGCCTGTTCGACGTCACCGGCGGCGGCGCGATTTCGCTCGAGCCGGGCGGCCAGTTCGAGCTTTCAGGGGCGCCGGTCGAAAGCGTGCACCAGACCTCCTCGGAGCTTATGGCGCACCTTGCGCAGGTCAAGGAAGTCGCGCGGCCGCTGGGAATTGGATTCCTCGGGCTCGGCATGACGCCAAATTGGAGCCGTGCCGAAATCCCAACAATGCCCAAGGGGCGTTACCGGATCATGACCGCTTACATGCCCAAGGTGGGCAACCACGGTCTCGACATGATGTATCGCACGTGCACGGTGCAGACGAATCTCGACTACTCCTCCGAAGCCGACATGGTGAAGAAGCTGCGGGTATCGCTCGCGCTGCAGCCCGTCGCCACCGCAATGTTCGCTAATTCGCCGTTCACCGAGGGCAAACCCAACGGCTTTCTTTCATTCCGCTCCGAGATTTGGCGCGACACCGATCCCGATCGCTCTGGGATGCTGCCGTGGGCGTTCGAGCCCGGCATGGGATTCGATCGTTACGTCGACTATGCCCTCTCGGTGCCGATGTACTTCGTCAAGCGCGGGGATCACTATATCGATGTCGCCGGACAATCGTTTCGCGACCTGATGGCGGGACGACTTCCGGGGCTGCCCGGCGAGCGCGCCACGATCTCGGACTGGGCGAACCACATTTCAACGATCTTTCCGGAGGTCCGGCTTAAGCGCTATCTCGAAATGCGCGGAGCGGACGGCGGTCCCTCGCGGCGATTGCCGGCGCTACCGGCTTATTGGGCCGGGATTCTCTACGACGATGGCTCGCTCGACGAGGCGTGGGAGCTGGTCAAGGCCTGGACGGCCGCGGAGCGTCAGAAACTGCGCGACGACGTGCCGAAGCTTGGTTTCGCAGCCACGATCGCGGGCCGCGACGTACTGCAATTGGCGCGGACCACGCTCGCGATGGCGCAAAAGGGACTTGCGCGGCGGCGGCGGCTGGACGCCAGCGGTTACGACGAAGGCCGCTATCTGCAACCGATCGAGGAATACGTGGCGCGTGGTATCACGCCGGCGGAAGAGCTGTTGGACAAATTCCACGGCCCCTGGAATGGCAGCGTCGAGCCCGTGTTCAAGGAATATGCATATTGACGGCTGCGTCGATACGGGTGGCTTCGCAACTTCCAAACCAGCCTTTCATCCGTGATCTGTTCGTCGCCCCGGCCTGGTCGGGCATCGCGCCATCCACCGTGAAGCCCGCGCTGGCCCGCAAGCACCCGTTTGAACGGATCCGATCGAGCGGCAAATATCACTCCGCGGTGGGCGGCCGGCTGATGATTTCTTCGGCTTCGGGATTGAGCGGCTTGACCTCGCGTGCCGGTGTGCTCAGCGGTTCATGCACCATGCGCGTGCGCAGCAAATCCACACCGGCGGATAGGCCTTCGGCCTGTTGGACGGCAAGACGATCGAGATCGCGCGCGCGGACGAACTGTTCGATCGCTGCGGCGCGCTCGGAATCGAGCCCGAGCGCCTCAAGCGTATTGCGCCCGAAGATGAGCGCGGATTCATAGGTTTCGCGCAACTCGAAATCGACGCCCTTGGCGATGAGCTGCAATGTATGCCGCCGGTCGAAGGAGCGTACGTAAACCTTCGTCCCTGGAAACTCGGCGTGAACAAGATCGACAATCCGGCTGGCAGCCTCGCGGTTGTCGATGCATATGGCAACGAGCCTTGCCTGGCCGGCACCCGCGGCGCGCAAGACGTCGAGCCGGGTGCCGTCGCCATAATAGACCTTAAAGCCGAAACCTCCCGCGTCCTGGATCATTTCGGGATCGTTGTCGATGGTGGTGACGTCAATGGCTTCGGCGAGCAAACACTGGGACACGATCTGGCCAAAGCGTCCGAAGCCGATCACCAGCACGGATCCACGCGCATCGGAGAAGTCGTCGGGTTCATGGGCGTCGGGAGGATTAAAGCGACGGAGCACAGCATCGGTGAGGGTGGCTACCAGTGGGCCAAGCAACATGGTGATGGCGGCAATGGCGGTGAGGATGCTGGCCTGGCGCGGGTCGAGCACGCCGAGGGCGCCACCGAGCGGAATGAGGACAAATGCGAACTCTCCCGCCGCCGTGAGAACCGAGCCGGCGCGGAGCGCGTCGGCCCGGCGCACGCAGGTGGCTTTAAACAGAAGCCAAACGATGGAAGCCTTGAGCACCGTGATCACGGCGGCTGCAGCCAGAATGAGCCAGACGTTGTTCCGTACGACGACCAGATCAATGCTCATTCCGATGCCCATGAAGAACAGAGCCAGCAAAAGGCCGCGGAATGGTTCGATATCGGCTTCCAGCTCGTGCCGGTAATTGGATTCCGCAAGCAAGACGCCGGCAAGGAACGCGCCAAGCGCCATCGACATGCCGGCCTTTTGCATGATCAGGGCAGCACCGAGCACGACAAGAAGGGCGGCCGCGGTCATCACTTCGCGCGAACCGGTCTGCGCCAGCAGACGGAAGAATGGGTTGAGCAGATAACGGCCGGCCACGACGATGAGCAGAATGGCGCCGACGATGAGACCCACCGCCCGCAGTCCGTCAGCGAAACTGGCGTGCGTGCTCTCGCCCGCTTGTGCGAGCAGGGGCAGCGCCGCCAACAGCGGCACCACCGCCATGTCCTGGAAGAGCAGGATGGCAAAGGCGCGCTGGCCGTAATCCTGCTGGAGCTGTCCGCGCTCCTCCAGGATTTCCAATGCAATGGCGGTCGCCGACATCGCCAATGCGACCCCGGCGACGACCGCGCCGCGCCAGTCGACCAGCCCGACAATGAAGGCGAGGGCGCCGATTGCCAGCGCCGTCAGCGCCAGTTGCGCCGCGCCGAGGCCGAATATGGCACGGCGGAGCGCCACCAACCGGCCGAGCTCGAGCTCCAGACCGATCAGGAACAGCAGCATCACCACGCCAAGCTCGGAGACCGGGATGATGCTCTCGGGCGTGCCAAATGCGGCCAGGCCATGCGGACCGATCACGATGCCGGCGATGAGATAGGCGACGATGGCGGATAGCCCGAGCCGCCGTGCGATCGGAACGCTCAGCACGGCAGCGGCGAGGAGCACCAACCCAAATGTCAGGAAGCCAAGTTCGCCATGCTGCATCGGAAATTCCATCGTGGGGCCGGAACCCGCGCCTCGGTTGCTGCGTGGGCGCAGATCACTCACACGGTACTCGCCTGCGCCCGCGCGCTTCTCTAACATGGATCCGATGATGAGGGCGGAGCGAGCGAGAGGCCGTGCATGATGCGCGAGTGGCTCGGGATGAGTGTCGGGTTTTTGCTCGCGTTCGCGGTATTCGACGTGCCCGCGCACGCCCAGGTCAATTTCGACCGGCCGGGAGGAGACTATGCAAGCTTTCCCATGCGGTCGGGCGATCCCGCCCAATGCGCCGCCCGCTGCGAGCGCGATGCACGCTGCCGCGCGTGGGCCTTCTCCTATCCCGCAACCGAAAATGCCAATGCTGTCTGCTGGCTCAAATCCAAGGTCATGCCACGGCTCGCATCGACATGTTGCGTCTCCGGCGTGCGTGGCACCGGGGTCATAGAGCCGCGGAGCGGCCCGACGGAATTCGGGGTCGATCGCAACGGCGGCGACTACCGGCACTTCGAACTGTCAGCCGACGCCAGCGGGAAGAGTTGTGGAGCGGCCTGCGAAGGCGAGGAAGGCTGCCGGGCCTGGACCTATGTGCGGCCGGGTTATGTCGGGTCGTCAGCGGTCTGCTATCTCAAGAATCACATCACCCGGCCGGTCCGCAAGCCATGCTGTATCTCGGGCGTGGTGAGATAACGCTCGCCGCGCCGGCCCCCCAAGAAATTGTGCGCGCGCATGGTCGCGCGCGCCGCGGATGCCGACAGGCTTCTGCCAGCCGGGACGTTCAGCCGGTGCCGCCGACGGTGATGCGGTCCATGCGCAATGTGGGCTGGCCGACGCCGACCGGCACGCCCTGGCCATTCTTGCCGCAGGTGCCGATGCCGGTATCGAGTTGCAGATCATTGCCGATCATGCCGACGCGATTGAGGTCGGTCGGCCCGTTGCCGATCAGCATGGCGCCCTTCAAAGGCTGCGCGATCTTGCCGTCCTCGATCTTGTAGGCCTCGGTGACCTGGAACACGTACTTGCCGGAGGTGATGTCGACCTGTCCGCCACCGAAGTTGACTGCATAGATGCCGTTTTTCACGGAAGCGATGATCTCTCCGGGATCGCGGTCGCCGGCCAGCATGTAGGTATTGGTCATGCGCGGCATCGGCACGTGGGCGTAGCTTTGCCGCCGGCCGTTGCCGGTGGGTTTCATACCCATAAGGCGGGCATTCTGCCGATCCTGCATGTAGCCGACGAGAATGCCGTCCTCGATCAGCACGGTACGATTGGTCGGCGTACCTTCGTCGTCGATCGAAAGTGAGCCGCGTCGCTGCGCCAGCGTCCCATCGTCGACCACGGTCACCCCTTTCGATGCGACCCGTTGTCCCATCAGGCCGGCGAAAGCCGAGGTCTTCTTGCGGTTGAAGTCGCCTTCAAGCCCGTGCCCGATCGCCTCGTGCAGCATCACGCCGGGCCAGCCGGGCCCGAGGACCACGTCCATCTCCCCGGCGGGCGCCGGCACGGACTCGAGGTTGACGGTCGCCTGGCGAACGGCCTCCCGAGCGAGCCGGAGCGGCTTCTCGCCGGCGATGAACTCCTCGAGCGAGTAACGCCCGCCGGTCCCGGCGTAGCCCTGCTCGCGGCGACCTATCTGCTCGGCGACCACCGAGACGTTCAT
>Ga0114129_10002796_pt1 | contig 24349 bp, 27 predicted proteins | sample RhiMetdeltSRZDD1_FD_80071 | JGI IMG/M metagenome (GOLD analysis project Ga0114129, IMG submission 80071) | Populus rhizosphere microbial communities from Tennessee, USA - Rhizosphere MetaG P. deltoides SRZDD1 (version 2) (version 2) | ecosystem: Host-associated > Plants > Roots > Rhizosphere >...
AGTCCCTCTCCCGGCGCCCATCTACGGGAGATTAGCGCATGCTTTACAACTCATGGCCACAAGAAGAAAGCAGTAGCTGCAAGCTCAGGAGAAGGACGACAGGTGAATTCAACAACAACCTTAAACGACCCGCAGCAACAATGCAAGCCAGAATAGACTATGAGACACTTGACCGCCTCATAGACTCAGTAACCAGAGATTTTTCAAGGAAAGCGATCAGTTCAAGGCTAGAGACACTTGCTAGGATGAGTAGAAATGCCACTACGATATGCGACCACATCTTTGCGGAGTAAACCGAGCACAACATCAGGGCTTCAACTGCACAGAGTAAAGTCGAGTAAGCTCTGACTATCAAAATATCTGAACGATAAGCCATTTGAGCAGATGACCAAGTAGGATATTCTAAGCTACCCTCAATACATTAGGTACAACTGGCAGAGCATGATGACGGCTGCTGAGATTCTTAGAGATGGTGCTGTGGTATCCGCTGCGGCAGCTGACTTAACCTCGCTTTATCCAGCCCACTTACCTCTTTTTCTTTTTCTTCTTCTTCTCCTCTCACTCTTTCTTCTATCATTTAATTATCTGTTCTTCTCGTCGATAACCGACGCATAGGCGATTATATCTTGTTGTATAACAAGTAGTAGTTAGACACAGGAGTAATATCACATGGAGCATATCTTATTGACGAAACCTTAACATTATTAGACGCTTGTTCTACCACTACTTGTCGAAGTGAAGATTGGTAATGATGAAAATAGTGGTGGAATTTTTTCACCTTCCTTCGCATTGCCAATAAAGCAGGCATTTCTAATCGCCAACATGAACGGGCTGTTGTGGCTTCGCAGGTATCCAGCGTCGATAACATTTACTGCAATGATTCCATTTGCATTCTTATTCATAGTATTTGTAATCGGCGGCGGTCAGTATACTCACATGGCGTTTGCAGGAAGCCTAGTGTCAGCTGCAGCAGGCTATGGACTTGCTACAGGCAACAACATCATAACCTGGAAGGTGGATTACAAAATGCAGGATATCTTTGTCGCTTCTCCGGTCTCCTCCTTTACCTATATGGCAGGTATTGCACTTGCTGAGCTATTGTTTGGCCTGCCAGCCTTTGTGATCTTGGCAGCACTCGTAGTGATATTTAGCAGCGATTTTTTGTACAGCACTACCATTATCATAGTCACGCTTTTGCTGGTATGGGCTTCCACATCAAGCATTGGATATTTCATATCGACTCGTGCAACTCATCCTAGGTTTGTTGAATCCTTTATTGCATTTTTGAGAATCGCAATTGTAGTCGTGCCGCCAGTATTTTACCCAGTTTCAATAGTACCGACAGAAGAATTGCGCTATGTGGCTTTTGCAATTCCAACAACCCATGCGTCGCTGATATTGCAGTATGGCATGGGAGTTCCCCAAACTCTAGAAGGATGGTCGCCGCAGATCGGGTTTGCAGTGATTTTTTCGTACATGATAGGATTTGCGCTGCTGGCAAGGACAAAGGCGGTATGGCGAGAAAAATAAAGCAAGAGAAGGATAACGAAATATGCAGATGACACCATAGCAAACATATGTACATCAGGGCTCATTTCTCTCGATGTATGCAATAGCAATCGTTAATAAAATATATGCACCCCCAGCAGAATTGTAGATGCCAATTTTATCGGAGGTCTTGATAGGAATGATTAACATTGAATGTTAAATCCATGACATTATCTCTGGCTGAACGAGAGCAGATACGACAGGTATTACACATCATGAGCTTCTTAGTGCATACGCGCTTGTATTGAAGAAAGCAGTATAGATAATGCAAACGGTTTAACGAAGACATCTTCTTTGGCAATTCCAAGCGATGTCATCTTGCTTCTGACTTCAGTTAATGGAGATGTAGTAGTAATAATAATTCTTTGATCAGGTATGGAGTTTTTAATCGTTTTAGCTAATTCAATGGCATTAGAAATACTATTCTGTAAATGTGTATCTATTATGACAACTTCAAAGCCCTCATTGGAAGGGGAGAATAGTAGTTCGGAGCATTTCCTTATGTCATCTACAATCACCGCATCAACTCCTCCAGAAGCCAAATACGCACGGTATACCTTTTGAATATCCTTTTCAGGTTCTACAATCAGGACACGTAAAGCGTTGTTATCTCTTATCCTGCATTTTTGTAATTCGAGAGTCAAACTGTGGACATTGCCGATTTGGTTTTTTGCAGATAGATTTGATTCTTCATTCAAAACAGTAATAGGATGTGGACATATTACGGTGATATTGAGTTTGTTTTTTAACCATTCGAAATGAGCGTCATTCCACCAGCTTTCCAGCTCTATGCTTTTGTCAAAATGGCAATGCTCAGACAGAAATCCAGCAGCTTCGGCAAATATTAAGGCCTTATCGGCCTTGCCCTCCGATATTCGTTTGTGCAAAAGTTCCTCTATCCATTCCTTGAGCTGCTTAAAGGGCGCAAGATTTGATGCCTTGGCAGATTCATAGAAAGGAAGAAAATCAACTATGACCAAGTTACCTTTCTCTATATTTTCCAGATAGTTTGTAATTTTAGAAGAAATTCTACTCAGATGTGATTTGTCACCGTTAAAGACCGAAGCGTATATGCAAAGCTGATCTGCTTTAAGCCCTTCATTTAGGGAATATATTGCAGCAGAATCACACTCACCCTGATTATTGCACAACAGCATGACATGCTCTCTAAAAGAGCGATTTAGCAATTGATATGATTGATGCTGGCATCGAGAACGGTATGAAGTTATCAATTTATCGTGCCTGCTGATTGGTTACTGATGAAAGCTTCATGGTATATTAAGCTTGATCGTGACAAGTAAATAATCATATACCAGTTAATTGTCTCTTTCCCGTGCTGGCTGAGGCTCGATGATCGACAATGAGCCGGATCTAATGTCATGCAATATTGGCGGCGGTAACGGGATTGAGGCAATCATCTCAAGGAGCTATATCTAATCAAACCATTGCTCTGACTTCAGCGAGCCTACCTGTATTCAAATCAAATTTCTTTATGTGTTTATGTCGTGTTTCCTTCATATGATCCGTAATATCACTATGAAAGGCGAAGGCAGTTTGGCAGTTCGAACATATCCAGATGTTGTTCAAATCATCACGATGCATATATGAATTGCCTTGTTATACGGCAGCCACAAATTCGATTTAAGCGTTGGGAGATCATCTTATGGAGCTAATCACTATAAATGACGTCCCTTTCTATCATAGTCGTCGCTAGACCTAATGGAAAATCCGCGAGATGGGAGCCTTCTCAGCACTAACTCTTTTAGTCCTAATTCTTCTCAAATGATTTGGTATTCTATGACCTACCGTGAATATCCATACGTCTCATCGTCTCCTGAGTAATAGTGCTCAAAAATCCTCTTATTTTTTCTGCCAGCTGCGAAGTCGTAAATGGCTTTCTTATTACGCCATCAATTGGAGTTGATGGAAAAACCGCTTCAAATTCTGGTTTGTTTACTTCAAACATGGTCATCATTATAACCTTCATTTCTGGTCGCAAATCTTTTACTTTTCTGACAAGCTGAAAACCAGTCAATGCAGGCATCCTAACATCAGACACCAAGACTTGGCAGTATTTGCAACCATTCTGAACATGATGTAATGCTTTAAGCGGATCTGCAAAAGCATGAACTTTGAAACCTGCGTGTTCTAAGTTCCTGCCTGTGACCGTCAAAGTATCTAAATCATCATCAACAATCAGTATAGTCGTCGTATTTTCAGTGTTTTTCTTTACTAACCGTTCTTGCAACTTGCAGAAGGTATAATGTGGCATGCAAGTATTTAACATTGACTATTTCTCTCACTTTATTTTCATCAAATGAAAACCTTGGTGAGTTCATGTCTGATAATATCGTTATTATGAGTTCTGTAATATGCGTCTTATAGCATACTGCGCTTTAATCCTGCAGGTATGAATGACAATATTGATACAACAAATGAAAATAGTAAAAAGCCATTTCAAAGAGGCGACAACAATAAGAATCAACGATCACCTGTAAGCAGAGACATAAAAGATCGCATGAAGAAGGCTGTTACAGAACCCAATATAGAGGGTGATCCAACGAGGTCTTAGGAATAAGCGCAATGGAATCTCCTATCATGGATGTCGACAAGGAACATGATAATAAAGAAAACAGCAGCAAGTGTCCAAAATGTTTATCAGGTGATATGGCAGAGCATCCTTCATACTTATCCATGCCCTTTACTTCTCGTTCAAAAATTGCTGAAAAATCAAAGACAGCCGTTGAAGATCAAGATGCAGATTTTGTCTTTAGATTTGTTTCATGTAGAAAATGCGGGTATTCAGAATTATATGTAGTAGGAGACGCTGTTAGAAAGCGGATATGATTTTAGCAATTAGAAATGCGGCGGCGTAATGCAACACTTGTCAATTCAGACACTCTGAATTGTTTTTTCTTTGTGTTTCCTATGGATGTGGATTATTTGATTCTCTTTCCGAATTGATACATTCATTGGTGGGGGGCTAAGAGACCCTATGAAAATTTGTGGAATGATATTCTTGATGTTTTTGATTTTTTAATAACATAGCATCAATTTGGATCATGTATTCTCGTTAGTTCAATCGTCAAATTATTATTGGTTACAGGAGCTGGGAGCTACTGAGGATGCATTTTGTTCAATTTTGTTATCATTTATCCGTATCTTTTTACGCAACTCAATAGAAGTCAGTCACAGACCCACTATGTAATATAGCAATTATTAGATGTTCGATTTTGGCAATCTTTTTTTTCTTATGAAAGTTATTCAGTTAGATTAGACTGCCATCTCCTTTACGACATCAGTCAGCAATGAGGGGAATCCCATTTAAAGAAGCTGAAGGTTATTCAGACCAAAAAACGCTATTGACAGGAAGAGCTAATATCTATTGCAACAGAACCCGAAGGACGGAAAGAGCTTGAAGACAAGGACGAGATTGATGTACTGGCACACGCAGGATCAAGGCAGTCTATTACCAAGAATACAGAAATGACAAGTCGCAGTGGGCGCCAAGGCAATGACATTAAGGAAGAAGAGGAAGAAGCCATCTTAAAGAGTCACATTTTGATTATGTTGTCTAGGCATAACAAATCTTGCCCTGCTTTCGCATATTGTTCCATAGCTTTTCCAGCTAAATTATTAGAGCTAACTCAAAAGCTAACTTTGGCATTTCTGGTTTTGCGGAATATATACAAAGCTTCAACTACCGCATGAGAATTCGGGGACTAATAAAGTCCATGAGTTGCGAGTTTCAAAGAAAATCTTGGACGTTTGTGTTCTCGTTAGCGGATGCCGAACCTGACATGAGTGAGAGAAGGGAACTATAAGGATTCCGAAGAAAGTCCACTAAAGTAATTGATTGAAAAATTACAATAACTACCCTGCATACACGTAGAAAGGTTTGGGAGGGGTAAAGGATCAACTTTATCCCCAGTGAGAAATCAAAGCAGCTAGGCTGGCGTAAATGCATGTACTAGAAATATTAGCTAAAGTACACAATTATCATACATACCTATCTAATGCGTGGTTTTAGGCGCGATAGCGGCTATTGTAATTGCAGTAGTTGTGCTAATTGTGTTCTTCGCAATAGCAGGCTTTATTATTCAGATACTGGCACCAGTAATCGCGGGGATAATAATATTGATTATTGTAGTGGTTGGGGGAGGATGGCTGTATGCAAAATACCGTTCACGTTAGCAGGAAATTTTCTATTACTGTAATATACCTCATTTAGGGATTGAATTCGTTAGCAACGAATACATATATGGAGAATAGTCTCCGCATCAACTAGTCAAAATACATTACTAGCAGAGCTGCTTCTTCCTTTTTCATATGACATACGCGACAGCTACTTGCTTGCATAGTCAAATAGATGATTAGGCCGTGGCTGTCTAGAGCCTTATCACATTCTTGGATGCGAACCTAATGTCCTCTGGCTTGATTGTTTTTCTTCCTGCATGTAAAGATAGGTCTACTGCCTGCTTGGCAATTCTCTCTGCTATCTCTTCTAGAACCTTTCTCAATTCGTTAGCAGCGTCGTCACTAATACGTTCTGCGCCGGATTTTTTCATGACACGATACATTACGGCAAGGCCGAACTCAGGTCCAGAAGACATAGGCAGTACCTGACATAACTATATTAAAAGTGTACTTGTACTTCCAATAACTAATTTAAGCCAATGTTTTAGGTAGAATCAATTTGAGAAACGCCCAGCTTTAACAACAACAGGCATAATAATGATATGTGAGGAAAATAATGATGATGATAATAATAATAATAATTAATTTGCCTACTGTTAACTGCATTCCGATGCTCAATTATGAAAAAGAGCTGTAGTATCAGTTCTTCCTGTACAAAGGAGCATGGTGATTACTCTTTGCCCACGAAGACGTAAGTCTTCTCTGCTGTAATTACATTCTTGGCAGTTCCAAAGCGTTAGCCTGTTCTTTTGCTAACACTAAAAACAGTCTCTGCAGTAAGACTTACAAATATTTATTTTATATCACGTCTCTGAATTTACAGCATTGCTCTTTGATGTTCATATTCATCTCTCGGACAATCAATATTCAGATTATGTGCATCATATCATATCGAGCCTGAGTATGATGAAAATAATTGCGTGCTCTGTTACAGTTGATATCGAAACTACAATTAGAAGTTTCAACCTATTCAATGCTCACCGCAACGTGGTGAAACAATTTATCGGGATACACCCAGAAGCTTCGGCCAGAGAGGATCTAGACAGATTCAGAGAGATCTTTAAGTTGAACTTACAATCAATAGACGGTGTCGGTGAAATTGGTCTTGACGGCACATACGATGTGCCAATCAAGCGGCAAAAGCAAGTCTTTGGTGCAATGCTTGAGCTGGCAGAGTTAACGGGCAGACCTGTATCGATTCATTCTAGAAGAATGCTCGACACAGTGCTTGAAACACTACCGTCATACCATATCAAAAGCGCATTGTTACATTGGTTCGCAGGCAGCAAGAAACAATTGGCAAGATCCATGGATAGTGGATTGTATGTATCATATGGTCCTTCGCTTGTATACTCAGAAGACAAAAAGGTGCTCTTGAAAAAGACAGACAGAGATCGATTCTTGGTTGAAACGGATGGTCCAGTACAATACTCGAGGTGCTTTGAGAACAAGCCAGCCATTTCCACTTCTTCTCTAGTCAGCGTTGTCGCATCAGCTGCATATACCATTGGTATGTCCTATAATGAGACAGTAGAGCTGCTGCAGAAGAATTCTAATGCCTATCTTACATACAGATAACAAAGATAAAATATCCTTGAAATTGCTTTCCTACTGCATGAACAGGATAAAGCGCATAGCTACTGAGCTATTGGAGAGGTATCCAGATAAATTTGGGCTTGATTTTAATGCTAATAAGAACGTCATCGGTGAAGTAGCGATCATCAGGTCGAAGGTTCTAAGAAATGAGCTAGCCGGCTACATCACCTCACATTTGCGAAAGCAAGCAGCACAAGAAAAGGCTTCAATGGCGTCTGTGGTCGGAGAAACTGAGGAAGAAGTTGAGGAATGATAACTATAAGGCTGCTTGGTGGAGCGAAAAAAGCAGTCGGCAAACCTGCGGTCAATCTTGACAGACCCAGTGCATCGGTCTCGGACATCTTGGACTTTTTAACAACCATTTCAGCTGATCCCCGTCTCTTGCAAAGAAGCAATTTGATTATTACATTAAATGATGTCGATTCTGCTTCACTTCATGGACATAACACTATGGTAAGGAGCGGCGATACCGTTACGATCGTCACAGTGGTTCACGGTGGAATGGATTACATCCTTAATGGTTATCACCTTTCGATTACAGGTATCCAAAGGATCATGCACGATCCCAGAAAGCTAGTCGATATGCTACGTGCTCAACACAGGAGTGTATCGATACAGGCAGTAAATGCCAACTCAGTCTATGGAGTAGAACATGTGCTAGGGGTACTCAGAATAGCACTTGAAGCAGAAAAAAGAAAAATCATGCTTACAAACAGATGTGAAATGGAACTACTAATTCGGCTCACAGGGACCAACCAAATTGCAGAAGCGATCAGAAGGTCTGGATTGAAGAAGGATACCGCCGGCTGCTTTATTGCCTTTTCACAAGATAGCGAATCGTTAGGCCAATTTGAAAGCCAGATAAATAGCGAGTTTGACTTGAATGACTCTGTGCTGAATCCAAGTGAAGAGAAAAGGAGCTGGCTTGCAACCATGCTCGGCTTTCCCACAAAATTGGACGACAGCGAATTTCTACAATACCTTTTGGAAAAGGCTGCGATACTGATAAGATAAAATGTCACTTCCGCTTCTCAACTACAGAGCTGAAAGTCTGATTGGGACGGAGGACCGATAACCCGGTCAGCCCTCCAAGTACCTGTACTAGGATAATCCAGCCAGGGTTGTCCAGATCGACCTTGTTACTGATCTGGTCTGCTATCGCCTTTACAATTTGCATAGAACCAAGAGAGTTGTGCCTTTTTTCAACCGTTACCCTGAAAGTGTCATTGCCGATTTTTGGAGTGAGCTCACTTGCCGCCTGTCTGATTGTTTCAAGCCGTGTTGGGACAACAACTTGTACTGGTAATACACGCAGAATATAACGAACCTGCCAAGGTTCTGAGACCACAAGCTCCTTCAATTTATCAATGACAGCAATGGGGTCAAGCGAGCTCTGTACAAGTATCATACCCTTTATCTCAATTATTTCAGACTCTGCTGCCTGGTCGCCAAATTTATCAAGCAGCTCAAGAATTTCGTCTTGTGCATCTTCTTCCCGAAATCTATAAGTGGACACAATGAGGTTAAATCCGTCCAATGAGGCGCGATATCTCCCTTGATTTTATCGCCCCTTCACGCAATATTTTAGGCTTGCCTTCTACAGACACTATGGTGGATTCTATACCGTTTTCGACTGTTCCGCCATCTAAGAGCGCATCATAGCCTTCAAGCCGCGAATCAAGCACTTCTTGTGCACTTTTCAGCGCCCTCTCTCCGGACAAGTTTGCGCTCGTCCCTACAAGGTATCTGCAGTGCTTGAGAAGTAGTAACACACAGTTGTTGTCCGGAACTCGCACCGCCAAGCTAGAACTACCGCCCATCACCCGAGGTGACATTCTGCGGTCGATTATTGGAGCCACTATTGTTAGCGCGCCAGGCCAGTACCTTTCAGCAAGCGTCCAGCCAGTCCTGCCAAGTGACACTATTCTTTCTGCGTCTTGCATACTATACGTCAGAACAGGCAGTGGCTTTTTTTCATTCCTGCCTTTTATTGTAAAGATGCGCTTGACTGCCAAGTCGTTGTATGGATCGCAGCCTATTCCATAGACTGTGTCGGTTGGATAGACCACCACTCCTCCATTTTTTACGACTAGTGCACAACCCGCCACCGCGTCCTCTAAGCATTGGAAAACCTTTCGTTTTCCCATTGCAGCCAGGCCTCACAATTGCAGCAACATTCGCAGTATATATCCCTCTTTAGTTCATTACGCATTAGCAACAAAATCTCACAATTATCCAACCTATAAATCGTAAGAGCATCATATGGTGTGATAACTATTATGTCAATATTGAATTGTTATAACCTACAATCTAGGTCTCTTCATCCTTTTTCACTAATTTTGAGATGTGAGGTATTCGCGGCACTCCAACGGCAAACGCTGTAGCCACAGCTGCCAAAAAGTAGTATTCATAGCCTATTGCCATGCCGATTGCGGCAGCATACCATATAGCGGCAGCGGTTGTTAGGTTAGTGATTTTCTTGTCAAACTCGCTTTTCAAGATAATGCCTGCTCCCAAGAATCCAATGCCTGATACCACCTGCGCAGCAATTCTTGAAGAAGAATTTGGATCCACTAAGGAGGACAGGAACGTAAAAATCATAGCGCCTCCAATTACAAGACAATGTGTACTAATTCCCGCAGGCTTGTTCCTTGATTCTCTTTCTGCACCTATTGCAAATCCGGCTCCCAGTACAATCCCAATATCGATCAAAAAGCGGATTTCATAGCCAGTTGGGATGCCTTCAAAAACCATGCTCTACTCATAACTCCTTCGATCTATTAGAATCATGAGAATAATTCGATGGTATAATAGAGATCCCGATCTTTGATGCATATATAAATTCGATCTTATGTAGGCTTATACCTCTCTGCCATATGGCTAACTTTTGTATTCTATCACTGTGAGATGTACAACGCGTGGATCTCTTTGACCTTGAGGTTCATGTGTTGTTCTTGTCACCGATCCAGATATTATTATTATCCTGTTAAGGCTGTACGGGGTATTCATGCGGGATATTACCGGGCAAGGGATTTTAAGGGTCTCTTATGCCATTTAGCATCCATCATAAAAATTATTATTAGCCCCCTTTCTTCTGTCGTTTCAGCTCCTTTCTGTACACATCTGATGATACTCGCTTTCCTATTGGTTTTCATATTTGTCCTTGCGGTATAAGGTGACATACCCGTTTGGACAGTCAAAGCAGCTTTTCATTCACAGTAGCTGGCATAAATGCCTCAATTAGAAATTGAATCAGAAATAACATCCATTAATGCTTTTATGCGAACATTATAATTTCTACTGCGACCTTGCAATGAGCCACTGCCCCACTTTTGGCAGTACGTTATTCTGTGAGTAATGGCTAGCAATGAGTCCCACATGGCCGGTGTGGAACATCATAATACGCTTATCGGTGCTTGACACTACATCATTTAGAGGGGCGCTGCATTGCGGAGACACAAGATGGTCTTCGTCAGCGATAACGTTGAGCAACGGAACCTTGATGGTTGACAAGTCCACGATCTTGTCGCTTAGCTTCATCTCATTCTTCACCAGCAGGTTCTTCTTATAAATGTCAGAGATCCACTGCCTGAATGTTTCTCCTGCTATTGGGGGCGTATCATACAACCACTTTTCAAGGCGCAAAAAGTTGTCGACAAACTCCTCGTTATCAATATTCTGAAGCAGGTTCAAGTACTTGTTGATACCCTGCTTGAACGGCTTTAGTGTAGAATATAATGCATACAACTGTTCAGATTGCAGATTTCCGATGACGTGCAACATCTTGTCGACATCCATGTTCTTTGCAACATTTCCGATTACTGTGAAATCCTTCTGACCGTCTATTACAGGTGCGATTACTGCAAGGTTCCTCACCTTATCTTGGTGCAGTGCAGTATACATTGCCGACATGGTTCCACCCATGCAGTAGCCATGGAGAGTCAGCTTTTCTACTTTAGTCCTTTTGATTACAGCCTCGACACAGTCATCTATGTAGCAATTGACATAATCGTCAAACGAAACATACTTGTCTGCTGCAGTGGGTGCTTTCCAGTCAATAAGGTAGACGTCAAAACCCTGACTTAGCAGGCTGCGAATCCAGCTCTTATCAGACTGGAGATCAAGCACATATGACTTATTTATAAGCGCATAAACAATAAGTATCGGCGTCCTCGCAGTCTTGCTGACCAGCTGCTGATAGTGCAAAAGCCGGTAGGCTCTTTTTTCAACGAGGACTTCGTTGGGAGTCTCGCCAACTTCAATGTTGCCAGCTGTGTGTAGGATACTCCTAGCCTTTTCGAGCTTGCGGTATGCTTCCTTGATTTCCTCAGGAAGTGTAGGCTCTTTTTTTATCTGCCCCTCTGGCTCGCCCTGCACTGGTTGGACATTTTGCTCCTTTTGGTCAGGTTGCAATTCTTGCTTGGTCATTTCTCGCCTCAACACTCCTCTTCATATCCCGCACAGTTCTCTTCAGTTCCACAATGTCCTTCAGCATCTCGTCAACCTCGCTTCTTGTTGGAAGGTTGAGGGTCTTGAAGTTCTTCTCGACTATGCTCTGCATAGCCTTCGATACATTCAGCTGGCTACCAAATAGCTTGCCATAGACCTCAGAGAATTCCGACGATGTAAAGAGAGCAGTAAAATTTTCTTCAAAGGCCTCTATGGAGGCGCGTCTGTAATTCTCAAAATCTTCTTTTGTTGTCAGCTGCTTTGGGGCCCTCTCTACCGTCTCTCTCACTGCCCTTGCGTAGGCTGCACTCACAAGTGACCAGTAGCTGTCCATGTTGCTTTTGAGTTCAACCATATCCTTGCCAAGGGTGACAAAATCGTTAGCGTATGAACTAAAATCCTTTGAAAAAGCGTACATAGGCCCAATTGTCGGCAACTTCAAAGTACCGTTCAATTCAAACATTTTGTTGACTTGCTCTTGCATAAATTCTTGTACGTTATCAACATTACCATTTTCAACCATTATCTTTCACACACCATGTAGAATTCGTCGACTGGCTATTATAGTTTCTTGGTATAGAATTTACACTAAAAGTATGGTTTGAATGTGAATCTTGTATTAAGATTCAACCTATTTCTGTTTTGAAAATAAACGCCAACTGAAGGCTCTTCCGCCTAAACGAGCCTGAGATATTATATATAAAGGGAGATTAATTCTTACTGCAAAACGTGCCACTGGCAAAGAGCTTCTTAAACTGGCGGACTTGACGTAAAACAGCAGACGTACACATTTTGTAACCCGCAATAATTAAATTAACAAGAGGGGCAACAGCGCGGGTGGGGCCCGTAGCTCAGCATGGATAGAGCGCCTGCCTTCTAAATTCTATTGAAGAGAGCCGGAAGTCGTGGGATCGAAGCCCACCGGGCCCGCTCCAAATCTTGCAGGGAGCCCTTTTTTTAATTTAAGTTAATTGTAGTGCAAAACAAGCTCCCGTCCTACCTAGGACTGAGATCTATTGGGCCCGCTTTGCTTAGTAATGCAAATGCTCCGCCAGCGGCGTAGGCGATTCCAATGAAGATTCTCGACAGCATTACTGCAATGTCTTGTCGTGTTGCAAAAATCATGCTGTCGATCATGACAGCCGCTGGTACTGCAGCAAGAGAAACTAAAGCAACTATCAGCTGCTCGGGGTTATCAGTATTGCTATACTTTTTGATCATCAAATAGGTCGACAGGTTGCCAAGACCAATGCCAGCTAGGATAAGGTACTGGTAAAGTGATGGAAAAGCAGCTATTGCAGCAAAAGGTCCTGCCCAACAAATCCCATTGAGTATCTTTGCAGCTGTCGGCCACCTGGTGCTTGTCTTCATCCTGTTCAGGATTGCGGGTATTGCTTTGCGCAAACGCCTGTAACTTGCTCCAAATACTGCACCAAAGCTAGCAAGCCAGATTATTACATAGTAATATAGTTGAAGACCGATTATGAAATAAGCAATTTCACTAAGACAAGAAGCAATGACCACAGCTATCGACACTGCTATGAACAGAACGCCAAATGCCCTTCGTACCTCAACTGTCGATTTTGTAATACCCGTCGTACAACTGCAACTAATTTAAATCATCATGAATGTCTTCAACTGATGAAGTAAACGCTATAGCATACACTTTACGCAGCTATGATCTTCCTCTATTCAAGATAATTGATATTAGCCAAAAGAACTCACTTCGAGAGTTTCTACTCAACCTTAGATCGCAACATCTTGCAAATCAAAAAATGGGAAGTTGTTACTTTGCTTGCCCTCTTACTCTTGTCCACTTGGCAAGAGCGCTAGCAGCAGTCACCCATTCAATGACTGAATGATAAACTGGAACATTTGTCTCCTCAATCCGCTCTGAGATCTTTTCCGTAAACGGTCCTCCCATGGCACCTACTAGTATTGGTTTTTTCTTTTGCTTCTGGAATGAGGCTAGAACATTTACAATCGATTCTTCAAGCGGATCGTCTTGAAAGACAAACCAAGGCATGATGATGTCAACATTGGGATCGTCCATGAATGATTGTATTGCAAACTGATAGTCGTCAGCATTTGCAGATCCCGTGATGTCGCAAGGGTTACCTATAACGTAGGTTGATGGATAATGATCCTTAAGTGATTTTTTAGTCTCTTCACTCAATTCTGATACTTGCAGACCAAGCCTTTCAAACTGGTCAATTGCAGCAATTATTGGTCCTGCCCCATTGGTTACCATTGCTACTCTACCCCCGTTTGACATCGGTTGCCAGGTGAGTGCCTTGAGCGCCGCCGTCAGCTCTTCATAGCTATCGACGGATATGATACCAGCCTGATCGAGTGCCCCCTTCACCACTGCATACGAGCCACCAAGTGATCCGGTGTGAGAAGCGGCCTGCTTAGCCCCTCTCGCAGATCTGCCATTTTTGAATATAACCACGGGTTTGCCCCGCTCTTTGATTACTCTCTTTGCAGTATTCATGAACTTCCTGCCGTCGCCCAAGCCTTCAACGTAGAGCCCAATGACTCGAGTCAGTGGGTCTTCAGAGAGGTACCAGATCATGTCGGCCTCGTCTACATCGGATCTATTGCCATATGATATCATCTTGCTCATGCCAAATGTGTCGGAGCTCTCCATGAAGGCGATTCCCACTGTTCCGCTCTGCGACAGGAAAGCGACATCGCCCTTTTTGGGACGTATCATTCTTGCATGGCCTTGGAACGCACAATCAAGTCGGTTTTCGCCGTTGAACATGCCTATGCAGTTGGGACCAATGATCCTGATCTGCAGCTGCTTTGACAGCTCTTTGATCTGTCCCTCAATAGTTGCGCGCTCCCCTCCAAGTTCTTTGCCCCCGCCGGAAATAATGACAAAGTTATGTATGCCTTTCTTGGCTGCCGACCTCAGTAGGTCCGGCACGAACTTCAAATCGACCGTAACGACTACTACATCTACCTTGTCAGGGATCTCATCTAGGCTCTTATACGCTTTAAGGTCCATGATCTCAGAATAGCCTTTTGCGTTCACGGGATAGACCTTGCCGATATACTCATGCTTTGTCAAGCTTTCCAAAACAGAGTTGCCTACCTTGCCAGGCTCAGGTGAAGCACCGATCAACGCCACCGACTTGGCATTGAAGAACAAATCCAGATATTCGGATTCCGGCTGGGCCTTTGATATGACTTCTAGGTCTGGCTTTTCGCCTAGTAGGATCTTGGCATCAACTACCATGTATTCATTTTCATAAAATATGATGGGGTTAAAGTCAATGCTTTCATAATAGGGAGCCATCTCCGTTCCAAATTTTCCTATATTGACTAGCGCCTCAGCAAGGATATTCAAGTTGACAGGCGGCATGCCGCGGAAGCCCTTGAGAATCTTGTTGCCTTTTAGGTCGTCTATCATGCTGATTGCATCTTCCTTTGTTATTGGCAAAACTCTGAATGAAACGTCTTTGAAGACTTCAGTGTAAATTCCACCGATGCCGGCCATGATGACGGGGCCAAACTGTGGGTCGTTCTGCAGACCAACAATGAGCTCCACTCCACCAGCTGGGGCCATTTTCTCGAGCAGCACGCCTTTTACGCTGTTGTACTGCTTGCTCAACCTGCCGTACATGTCGTTAAATGCATTCTTTACATCACTCTGGTTCTGCAGCCCGACCTTGACACCTCGAACATCTGTCTTGTGCAAGATCTCCGGCGAAACAATCTTCGCGACGAGGGGAAAACCTACTTTCCCTGCCTCTATTTCTGCCTCTTCAACACTCTTGACCAGCGCGTATTTCGGTACCGTGACCCCATACTCGCTCAAGACTTGTTTTGCGAGCTCTTCAGTAATTACTTTTTCCTTGTTTGAATAAATGTCATCAAAGAGCTTCTTAACCTTCTCGTTGGTCATTTTTATTGAGGGAAAAAACCTGTTTAGCTTTTATATAGTTACCTAATGTGTGAAATGTATTATTTTTATTCATTTCTGCAGCACCCTTGCAAAATTATTGTATATGTGTCTGCACCGAGCCAATAGCTCTTCCAACTCGTAAGGTGCCGGCAGTATGCTCTCCGGCCTGATCTTTTCAGCGATCAAGTCAGCACTGTACTGCTTTATCCATGTTTGTATGAGGGGTTCATCGACTTCGAAGTGAAACTGGATGCCAACTGCAGACCCGATCCTGAAGGCCTGCGGGTATAGATCAGAATAGGCAAGGATCTTCGCGTTTGCTGGCAGGTCATATGTATCTCCGTGCCATTGGAATGTCCTAATCATCTTATCGGTGAAGCCTCTAAATATGTCATTGCTGCTAGCCGGTGTCAGGTACACATCGTACCATCCTATCTCTTTCTTCTTACCCTTGTAGACGCGCCCTCCTGCAGCCTGCGCAATAAGCTGTGAGCCAAGGCAGATGCCCAATACTGGGGTGTCATTCTTCATGGCATTCCTTATGAGCTCTTGCTCTTTTGCCAAGTAGGGTAAATTCTCATAGACTGCCATCGGGCCTCCGAGGATTACTATGGCATCATATCTCAATGGATTGGTAGGCACAGCGTTATTCGGTGCATTCACCTTTTCGATGTGATATCCATCATGCACGAACATCTGCTCAAGTAAGCCAAGCGTCTCGCATTGAATATTCTGTACTGAAAGTATCTGGGGCAATACCTATCATGAGTGCTCATTTGTATTTATGGCATAAGGAAAAATATTAAATCTGACAGGCGCCACAGATAAGATGGGCCGTGGGCTATCAATATAAAGTCGATGATTATGAGACCCTTGAACGGCTGCGCAGTTTTATCTGCATGCTCAATGAAGAATCAGAGAAAGGTTCTGTCATCGTCGTCGAGGGTAGACGTGATGCCGAGGCACTTTCTAGGGTAGGTTTCACTGGCAACCTTGCAGTCTTCCATCATTTTAAGGGAATTGCCCACTTTGTAGACAGCCATGACAGCATAGGCAAGAAGATAATCCTGCTCTTGGACATGGACAGAACTGGCAAATACCTCACAAGCAGGCTAGCGGCCCAGCTCCAGTTGAGTAGGCATAGCGTGAACTTGTCATATAAGAGGGCACTTGCAAGAATAACAAATGGCAAAGTGAGGCATGTGGAGGATCTTGTCATCTATGCACCGCGGATGTCAGGCATCACAGGAAGCCGCAAGGACCTTTACTTTTATACATGATTCTCTGAAGGTTTACAAAGCACTTATATTCAAGCAAAGAAAAGTGAGAGCTATATACTAGCAAACTGCGAGGTTATGAAAGAAATTGCCCACCACAGGTATAGTAAAATATCATGTTAAGTTAAAATTTGATGTTGATGGTTTGGTTGAGAAAGCCGATATTATTGGTGCTATTTTTGGACAGACAGAGGGCCTCCTCGGACCAGAAATGAACCTCAATGAATTACAAAAAGTATCCAAGGTTGGAAGAATTGAAGTAAACGTGGAAACTAAGGGCAACATGACTAAGGGTGATGCCCTGATACCCATGAGTACAGACATCTCTACTGCCGCGCTAATTGCGGCAGCCATAGAGAGCATTGACAAGGTGGGGCCGTTTCCAGCTAAGTTCGGTCTAGTTGGAATCGATGACATTCGAGCCATAAAGAAGAAGGTCATAGTTGACCGCGCTAAGAAGATAGTGCAAGACTGGGCTACCAGAACTATAAGCGAGGGGGATGAGATGCTAAAGGATGTTTATGATGCAAGCAAGCCGGGCAAGCTCACTAGCTTTGGAAAAGCACAGCTGGCCTGCGGCACGGGGGTATTCGACTCTGCCTGGATAATACTGGTGGAAGGAAGGGCAGACGTCGTCAATCTTCTGCGCGCAGGTTATGACAACGCCATTGCAATAGAAGGTGCAAGGATCGACGAATCTGTGACAAAGCTTACAGAAGGCAAGCGTGTAGTGGCATTTCTTGACGGCGATCGGGCAGGAGACCTAATACTGAAGGAGCTGCATGGAGTAGTCAAGATAGACAAGGTGCTTAGAGCTCCTCAGGGTAAGGAAGTGGAGGAATGCACCCCGCTTGAGATATCGGAAATCTTGAAGGACGCGTTCTCGCCTGAAGTACCATCTGTTCAGCAGCCAGTATATTCTCCCCACCAGCCCCCTCATCATCAACCGCAGCACCATTACGAGAGGAGGAATTATAGGAGAGAAAGGGATCCACAAGATGATTATCGCACTCAACACGCGCGACAGCAAGAATCACTACAGTCAGCGCAACCATCCAAAGAGGCGATGGCTGAGGACAAGGCAGAGATACTCTCTGCAGTCCGCGACGTTTACCCTCAGATAAATGAAACGCTTGAGGCTGTCGTGCTAGATGGCTCGATGAATACTCTGCTTAAAGTCCCAGTGTCGGAAGTCATCAAGAGGCTCAATAGTGCAGAGGGTGGCAAGCTGCTGGTAATAGACGGCATTGTCACCCAGAGACTCGTCGATGCAGCCGACAAGGCGGGTATCGAGTACATTGTTGGACACCGGATGACAGACTTGAAAAAGCCAGCAGATATCCGAATCAGGACATTTGATGACATTGGCATAAATAACTAGTAAGGTAAATGCCCGAAATCAAGCTACAGCACATATTGACGTTGATCGAGCTACTTTCAAAAGGAGCCCGCCACAATTTTGTCGAGGTAACTACCACGCTACTTGGCAAGGGTATCGGCAGGTCGCAACAGGCGGCGTCGAAGCACCTGCTCGACTTGGAAACCTCCGGCTACATCGAGCGCCTGAAAAAAGGGCAAAAGTTTGCAGTCAAGGTAACAGACAAAGGCTATTCTGAGATACAGAGTCTCTATTTGTCGTTGAGAACGGCCCTTGAATCTGTACCTGCGACGATGGATTTCGAGGGGAATGTCATTTCGGGTATGGGAGAGGGGGCATACTACATGTCACTGGAGGGCTATAGGAGACAATTCAGAGAAAAATTAGGATATGAGCCGTACCCTGGGACGTTAAACGTCAGGCTAACTGATCAGATATACATGAATGGCCGACTCGAGCTTGGTAAGCATCCATCGATATTTATCAATGGCTTTAGTGATGGCACACGTACCTACGGCTGGGTCAAGTGCTATCGTGCGACCATAAATGACGGCGCAATAGACAATGCTGCTGTCCTTGTGCTTGAACGCACACACTATGATGATAGCATGGTTGAAGTGATAGCACCGATATCAATCAAGCAGGCAGCAGGCATCAAAAATGGTGACAGAATAAAGGTGCAGGTGCAGCTTGTTTAGATGCCATAGATTGAATCGCCCATCTCTTCCTTTATTTTTGAACTCTTGGATCCTGGTATTGGAGTTGAGAGCCTTATAACCTGGACATTTAGGTTGCGTTTCTTGCAGTTCTCGGCAATGTCTTTTTCGCTGTGCGCCTGGTCATAGCCAAGAGCGATCACGTTTGGCTTGACATATTCGACTGTATCGTAAAGCGTGCCCTCTTTGCCTATTAGTGCCAAGTCCACAAAATTAAGCGAAGTCACAAGGTCTCTGCGAAGCTTTTCATCATGGTAGATCTTTCGATATTTCTTTATCTTCTGAGCGGTCGACTGCCTTGCCACCACTACGACAAGCACATCACCCTCTGCTTTTGCAGCCTTGAGCGTATGAATGTGGCCCGGGTGGATGAGATCAAAAACTCCTCCTACGAGAACGACATTTAGTGCATCACGGCCGATGAAGGTAAGCTTGGTTGGGTCAGATTTTTCTACTAGACCAATCTTGATAAGACGGCTTACCATGGAATTATAGAATTCTTGGCTTATGGGCAGCCGCGCCTTTAGCCTGACATAGGGTGAAATTGAAGGATCTAACATGCTAGAATACAGGTTAGCAAGAATGGTCTTGTCTAGCGGGTCCATCTGGGAATCTCTACTATGTGGCAATAGCGAAATCATTAATGTTATAAACTATTGCCTGCTTGTACAAAGTTGATAGAATTCCCTTCATTGAATCAAAGCAATTCTTTAAGACTAGACAAAATTCTATTTTGGACAGAACTGTCTGTCCCCTGCAACGTTGAGGTGATATATATACTCTATACTTCTAAAGAAACTTCTCATTAAATACTAATTCAACATGACAGGAAATGCGTTTAGATCGTAATAGGAATCTGCTCCAACCGCGTAGCCGAAAATCTCTTGACGAACAGCTTTAGCGATCCTCGAGCGACACTCAAGCTATAACTTATTTGGGAACTTGAAAGACACAAGATCGCATCTAACAACAATTCAACGTATTCGGTTGCAAGCAAACACCAGCTCCGTTTTATTATGTTGTTTGGCATAGCGATTTTGGTGCTCTGTTTACGGAATAGCTAGTAAAGGAAATAAAAAAAAGATTCAATCCGGTAGAAGGTGTATATGCTATAAATGCCGCGCCAATGCGATTGTGATAGTATTGTCGTCTCCAGCCGAGATAAAGAAAAAGCTTGAGGAGAATTGGATTCGATTCATCCAGGCGAATTCCGCGAAGCTTTCGCTTGGCACAATAGATGGCTCTAGCCCACCTTCTATCTTTGTGGGTCGTTACGGCTACCCGAAGGTCAGGATAGGGCCAATGATACCTCCATTGCACGGTGACACCACTATCTTGGACAGAACCGAGCTGTGGACAGGTAAAAGTCTTGAAGAAATAGCGAACTATCGGTTGTCACTTGTACTTGGTACGAAGAACGTGAATATACATGACATTTCTAGCAGATATCTTGAGAACATGCAAGAGCTTGCTTTGTCGGAGAGGCCTGCCGAAACCGAGGCCACATTTGAAAAAAAACCCATAGCACATGTCGAGATGCAAAAAGAACTTAGAGTTGACCACGAAGCCACACCTTTTGGGCCGGCTGCACCTCTGAGAGCTTTTAAGGTATCATCACTTTCCGCCGACCAGCGCATTGAAGCTGTATACTGTGATACAGATTTGAGAGCAGCAGAGGCTATGATGGAATTGTACAGGCGCCGGGTTGAAATGAGTATCATCCAACGAATTCTCAGCATGGGTATGCTTGGAGTAAAGAAGAAACGCAAACTTGTGCCTACTCGGTGGAGCATTTCTGCGACTGATGATATTATTTCAGGCATGCTTGTAAAAGAGATTGAAATGAATCCTACAATTGATCTATTTGAAGTAACTCGGCACTCGCATCTTGCTAACTACTATTCGGTCATATTGATACCGGATGATAGGTGGATTTTTGAAATGATCGAGTCCTGGTTCACAAGCCAAGGCCGGGTGGCTACAGGCACTGATAATGAAGATGCAAGAGGACTTAACCACAACCCGACAATAGCCGGAGCATATTTTGCAGCACGCCTTGCAGTATCAGAGCATCTTGCACGTAGACACAAAAAGGCTGGGGCCATTGTCCTCCGCGAAATACATCCCAATTATGTAATGCCGCTAGGCGTATGGCAGATAAGAGAAGGCGTACGCGAAGCTCTGAAAAAACCTCCACAAAAATTTGAACGCTTTGATAGTGCAATGTTGTTTGCATGTTCTTGCATGTCACTATCAAAGAAAGAAGTGATACAAAAAAGTCGGCTTTGGAAGAGTTTCAAGAGCCAGACAAAGATCAGTGATTTTGCTTAACTAAATCCTGGCAAAGGGTCATATATTAGCCCTACGCTTAATGCTCTTGATAATGATAATGAGCGAGGCCCCACCAGAAGGCATAAAGTATGTTGTTCCAATCAAGCAGGTGGAAAAACCGGTAAAGATTACAGATCAAGCCAAGGCCGAACTCCAGAGCTCAGGCATGATGGATGAGAAGGGTAAGCTGAAGATGAAGGGTGTGAGCCCAAAGATGCTTAAGCGTATGAAGCTGGAGGCAGTTGACTGTCCTGTACTGAGCATGGAGATCGGCTTTCTGCAATGCTATGTCTGTAAAAACTTTTTCAGCAGGCCTATGGGCAAGGTTTATTGCAAAGGCAACCCCCTGTAGCCAAAGATACTTCTTTACAAGATGAGTACCAGAGTTTTCATCCTACTTATAATAACTTCACAAATTTATTCTAAGGATACAGAAAAAGAGAAAAAATATGGAAAAGGAGCCCTCGTTGATATATAGATTTACCATCAACTTGAAATAAGTTCAGGGCTATCCAGAGCAAAGCTAAAATTTATTTCAAAGCACAAGAAGCTGTAGCATTTTGTTGACAATGGATAAGGGATTACTCGTGAATTACATTAGATTTCAGCAAGACAGGAGGCTGCTGTTCTACAATCGACTCGGAAGATGTACCTCAAAGCTCTTCAAAGAAAGACAACCTCTTAATCGTGAAAGAGGAGAGCATTTTCTTTTGATGAATGAATTGCTAGGATCGGGACAGCCAAATTGGAAATTAGCAAGTTCTGCGTAAAACATGAGCACCGTAATGGCAAGCCGTCATAAAGCCAAGAGAGGGCGATTTTTTGGAAGCAATCACTGAGACATCTCTTACAATAAACTTCATAAATCCTAGTCGTTTTGCCAATGTCAACGTGGATTCTCAGAAAGAGTCAGTTGGGATAACAGCCAAGAAAAATGTAAACTTTAGCGAGTGGTACAGTCAAGTTGTTCTCAAGACCACCCTTGCTGACTATGCTCCTGTCAAGGGGTTCATTGTACTTCGCCCATACGGTTATGCAATTTGGGAATTGATAAGAGATATTCTCGACAAACGGTTCAAAGAGACTGGTCACCAGAACGGCTTCTTGCCTGTGCTAATACCTGAAAGCCTGCTGGCAAAAGAAAAGGATCACTTTGCAGGTTTTACGCCGGAAGTATTCTGGGTTACAAAAGCAGGCGATAAAGAGCTTGATGAAAAGCTAGCGCTCCGGCCGACATCTGAAACCCTTGCATATTCAATATTTGCAAAGTGGATAACAAGCTACCGCAATTTGCCACTCAAGATCAACTTTTGGAACTCTGCCCTTCGAGCCGAGATCAAGTCGACGAAACCCTTGATTAGGACTTCAGAATTTTTGTGGCAGGAGGGCCACACCGTACATGCCACCGAAGAAGAAGCAGAGCAAGAAGTCATGAGGATACTGGATATTTACAAGGATTTGATAGAGAACTACCTTGCTGTACCAGTAATAGCAGGATACAAGACCGATAGTGAGAAGTTCGTAGGCGCAAAGTACACCACGACCCTTGAAGGATTGATGCCTGTCGAAGGTAAGGCGCTCCAGATGGGGACTTCGCATCATCTCAGTCAGAACTTTTCAAAGCCGTTTGGGATAAAATACCTTGGCAAGGATACCAAGGAGCATTTTGCATGGCAGACTTCATGGGGAATTTCCTGGCGTCTCATAGGCGGGTTGATAATGGTTCACGGTGATGACAGGGGTCTAATTTTGCCGCCACAGGTCGCGCCAATACAAGTAGTAATAGTGCCCATACACAAGGACAAGAACGCCAAGATGGTCAAGGAAAAGGCAAGGGAATTGGAATTTGAATTAAAGCGCGATGGTATAAGAGCATACATGGATGACCGAGATGAATACACTTCTGGTTGGAAATTTAACGAATGGGAGATGAAGGGAGTCCCTCTGCGCATCAACATTGGACCAAAGGATATCGAAGAGGGACAGATTGAATTTGTCAGGCGCGATACAAAGGAAAAAAGGCCTGCTGAGCGAGAGAAGCTTGTAAGTATCACAACCTCGCTTTTAGCCCAGGTACAGGAGAATCTGCTTGCAAAGGCGACCGAATTTCTCAGCGAGAACACCTTCACACCTGCCGATTTTGAGAGTTTTAAGTCGATAATCCAAGCCAAGGGCGGGTTTCTTCTCGCAGGCTGGTGTGGCCAAGAACAGTGCGAATCTAGGATAAAGGAAGAGACAGGAGCAGACATCCGGGTGATACCATTTAACCAGAACGATAAACCGGCCACCTGCATTTACTGCGGTCGGGAAAGCAAAAAGGCAGCGATATATGCAAGGGCATACTAATTGGTAGCACTTGAAGATCTGTTTCCATTTGGAACTGAACTAGGATACATAGGCATCCTCCTCATCAGCTTTGTGTCTAGCTTAATTCCATTCATTCCCATTCCTTATTTTCCGGTCTTAATAACTGCTTCATTTAATACCAATTTCAATCCACATCTAATCTCCATTATCAGTGCGCTTGGCATAGTGGGAGCAAAGATGATAATCTTTTTTATTAGCTATTATGGTCGCAAAATTCTGAGTGACAAGACAAAGAAGAGAATGCGTCCACTACAAAACCTAGTAAGCAGGTACGGTTGGTTTGGGGCATTTATAGCGGCTCTTACTCCAATACCTGACGATATTGTTTATATTCCGCTTGGCCTTGCCAAGTACAACCCATGGAAATTTGCAACAGCTACATTTGCTGGTAAATTCTTGATGAATGAAGCAATTGTCTGGGGCTCGATCTTTCTTGGGAGACCTTTCGTCGAGGACATATTATCATCAGATACAACAGACACGACATCATTAATTATAGCAGCAATAGTGAGCATCATAGTGCTTGCAGTCGTTGTATACTTTTCGCTCAGGATAGATTGGGCAAGGGTAATTGGAA
>Ga0114129_10002797_pt1 | contig 24348 bp, 23 predicted proteins | sample RhiMetdeltSRZDD1_FD_80071 | JGI IMG/M metagenome (GOLD analysis project Ga0114129, IMG submission 80071) | Populus rhizosphere microbial communities from Tennessee, USA - Rhizosphere MetaG P. deltoides SRZDD1 (version 2) (version 2) | ecosystem: Host-associated > Plants > Roots > Rhizosphere >...
ACGCCGCGTTCAATAATTCTCGCGCTTGCTCGGATTTCCCTTGATTCTGCCACAGACGGCTCAATCTCATGGCTGCCTGTAGTTCAACCATCGCTGCACCTACTTCACGAGCACTGTTCAAAGTAGGGAACACGTGTCCATTGACGAGTAAGCCCGGAATATCTGGGTTCACGTGTAAGGTTTCTTGTAAAAAGGATTCGATGTTTCCGCCAGAATTCAAGCGGAAACCTAGCCATTTCTGCAGTATCTTCTGCGGGTGAATGGCTTCAAACGATGGACTGCTATTCCACTCGGTAAGAAGCACTTTATTGGTCTCGGCAAAGATGTTTCGTAATTGGCTTTGCCGTTCGTAGTTTGACAAGGGACGATACTTGAGCAGGGATTGACCGGCAATTCTATAGAAGATGGCAATTGCGCCATCATGCTCTATGCGATCAAAAACCAACTCGGCAATATGATCCCGGGCAAACTCAGGTGTCGACTTTCTGATCAGGGTGTTATGCCGTGTTACTTCGTCCGACTTGGCGCTGTTGCCCTTGCGGTCTAGCTTCAGAATGCAATGTTCGACGCGTTTGGTTTCATTGTTCGAGACACTGACGAGATAAACTACAGCCCCCGACCAACCTCCCACCAACAACTGAAGCGGAGCAACAGCGATCTTGTGAGTCTCCTCGGCCAGGCAAATGACAAGCTGGTATTCTTCTGGCAGGGATTGGAAGTCGGTGGCTAATTCGGGCAAGTGAACCTCTTTATCTTCATACGGAATTATACGCCCCCAACGATTCGCAGCCGAATCGGCGAATAATCACAACCCAAATGATAGTGGCTCAACTAGTGACGATGATCGATAGCAGCACCGCCACAACGACGGTATTCATCAGCAGTCCAAGCACGCTGTGCACGCTGACGATCCGGCGCATCGAGCTGCTAACCACAGTCGTATCCGTGGTCCCGAATGTTGCCGAACATCCGATGGCCAAGTAGTTATAGTCGGTGAACACCGGCTGGTGCGCCCCGGGGAATTGCAGCCCGCCTTGCTCGATGTCCCGGCGCGCATACTGCAGCGCGAAGCTGAACGTGATCACCATCCAGCAGGTCACGACGGTGAAGGCAGCAAGCCCCAACACAAGAGGCGTGCTTTGGCTGCGCCGGAGTACTGCAGTGATGATCGTGAAAAATGCAATTCCTGCGATCACGATTGGCCAACCGGTACCACCACCCCCGGCGAGCAACCATCTCTTGACAGATGATGCTGGTAGTGGCTTTGCCAGGACGCGTCGCACCAGCTCCGCCCGATCACAGCGGGCGAAGGCGTGCAGTCCCAAGGCAAGGTAGGAGACCGCGAACCCAATCCACGTGGCCAGTCTCGCTCCGAATCCGAACTCGAGCTCGAATTGCTCGTCGGTGTGCCCCCGCGCGCCCGTGACTTGGAGCGCGATCACAACGATCTCGAAGACCAGTGCGACCAGAACGCCCAACGCAAGCGACACCCATAGGCGGAACACGTCCGAGCACGCGCGGGGCACCTTCGTCTTGGCGCGTACGGCCGCATCGGTCATCGGGGCTCCTTGGGAGCATTCGGCTGAGGACTGCCATGCTCGCGTCGGCTCATGACATGGTCAAGCTTGCCGGCAGGCGCCCTGTATGGCCGGAGTCACATAGGTGGCGTCGAGCATGATAAGAAGTCCGACGATCCACCCTGACGTCGGAGAGGTGCCGAATGAGCAAGATCGAGTCGGCAGTCCGCTACATCCGGTGGCAATATCTGGCCGACCTGGCATGGCCAGGGCGACCAAACCGGTGGCGAGACGTACCGCGCCGACTACGCCCCGCCATGGTCAACATCCTCCGGTTGACTGCGGCGGCCGTGGTCTCCTACCTACTGACCTTGGTCGTGACAAATGGCGCAATTGACCTGACCGGAGCCCTCACGACTCTGCTGGTCATGCAGGCCTCGTCATACTCGACTCTCAAGATGGGCGCGGTTCGGGTCGGCGCAGTGCTGGCCGGCGTCCTGGTTGCGACCCTGCTTTCCATTTGGATCGGCCTCACTTGGTGGAGCCTGGGCCTGGCAATCGCCGCCTCGCTGGTGCTTGGCAGGATCTTCCGTCTGGGCGAGCAGGCCTTGGAGGCACCGATCAGTGCGATGCTGATCCTGGGCGTGACCAATCCGAACATCGCAGCAGAGATCAGAGTGCTCAACACGTTGATCGGTGCCGGAGTGGGCGTCGCGTTCAATCTGATCTACCCGCCGGCGCTACCCACCCGACGCGCCGGCCGAGCCATGATCGACGTCGCAGAAGCGACGGCCGCCCCACTCGACTCAGCAAGCCAAGCCTTGACCGACGGTCCCATCACCCGGGAACAGGTACAGGGCTGGCTCGATCGAGTACGGGCCGGGGCTCGTCGCCTGACGTCTGCCACCGACACCGTCGCTTCGTTGAAGGACAGCCGTCGCTTCAATCCGCGCGCTCTGGCGACGACGGACATCGAGCCGGTCTTGGCGAGCGGGCTCGACACGTTGGAAAGCTGCCTGTTGGCAACTCGCGCCCTCTTCGTGGTCTTGCTCTCTGAAGTTCCGGCCGAGGACAAACCAGACGACCCGTACGGTGAAGAACTGCGCGCCGCGTTCGCTGTCGTTCTGCACGACATCGCCGATTGCATACGGGCGTTCGGCAGCCTGGTCCTCGCCGAGGTAGAGGGACGCGAGGAGGAGGCTGAGCGGTCACTCGATGAGAGCTTGGAGATCCTGCGTGAAACGCAGGCGATCTTGACCGAACTGATCATGGTCAACGTCCAGGAGAACAAGTCATCGTGGCTGCTACGCGGTTCCATCCTCGCCGCGGTCGAGCATGTGCTGAACCAACTGAATCTCGAAGATCGCGCCCGTTCTCGGCAACAGTGGAAGGACGCTGAGCGCACCAAGCCACTGTCCCAGCTACCGCCGATCATCCATGCAGCCCTCCCCCACCCCGACCGGCCGTCGCTACGTGGGCTGCCACCCGGTGCAAGCTGGCGCCGCCCATTCGCTAGGGAGTCTGACGAACTCACTCGACAAACTGAGGAACCCGACCATCTCGAGGACGGTGACGGCCGCGAGGACTAACGGCGATCTTTCCTCTCGCCGTCACGAAGCGCCGGACGTTACCTCTGTTCGAATCTTCTGACGGCGCCGCAGCGTCGTGATGAGCAAGATCAGCGCAATGATCTGGGTTGCCACAACAGCCGCGATGAGGATCGGCAGTGATCGCTCGTATAAAGCACCTGCCATCACTCCACCGGCGACAGCCGCTACGCCTTGCACGGCGGCGAACACCCCGTACGCGGTGGCGCGTCTGGGTGCGGGTACGAGGTCGGCCACCAACGCCTTAATGGTGGAGTCGAGTACGCCTCCCGCTGCGCCCCAGAGCAGTGCACCCGCAATGGCGACGAGTGGCGACGAGGCGAACGCGAGGACTGGCACGGCGGACACGATGAGCGGCAAGCCCAATAGGGCGCCTCCCCTGGTGCGATCGAAGAGCCAACCGGATCCCAGCGCGGCCAGCGATCCCGCACCCATCGCCGCGGCATAGATCAGCGGTACGACGGCGACACCTACGACATGATCTTGGGTGAGGTGGTAGGAGATGACCGCGAACGTGACCAGCCCTGCACTGATTGCTGCCGAGGCAGCCGCGAACAGCCAGAACACTCGCGGTAGCCGACCGTGCAACCTCGACAGCAGCGACTCGCGACGTTCCGAATGTGCCGCTGTGTCGATCGGATCCGGCTCCACCCCGCCCACGACAGGGTTGCCCATACTCCGCCAGATCCGAACCAGGATGAGCATCGAGATCGCGCCCGGAATGATCAGCACCGCCATCGCCGGCCAGAGTGTCCCGGCCGCGGCGGCCACCGCCGCGACGAGGACGGGCCCCGCGACGGCACCTATCTGATCAAGTGCCTGATGGACGCCGAAGCCGCGTCCCAGGCCAACTGCACTGGCGGCATGAGCGAGCAGTGCCGTCTTGGCGGGACTACGGACCGCTTTCCCAAGCCGCTCCCCCAGGATAAGGACGCAAGCCAGCGCAAGCCCGGCCCCGGCCAGGAATGGCGTAATGGCGAGCGCGGGTACGCATACGGCAGTCAGGGCATAGCCGGCGAACGTGAGGCGCCAGTAGCTCTTGGTGCGGTCCGCCCATGATCCGAAGACCACCCGCATCAGCAGCGCCGTGGCCTCCCCCGCGCCGCTGATCAGTCCCACGAGGACTGCGGAGGCGCCGAGCGACGCGAGCAATGGACCAGTGACCGAGCGGGCCCCCTCGTACACCATGTCCGCGGCCAGGCTCACCACACCAAATCCGACGACCGTGCGCCAAGGCGACCACGACCCTACAGAGCCAGGCGTGAGGGGCGCGGCGACAGCATCGGAAACCACCAGCCGGCGTCCAGGTGCAGGTCTCCTCACTGCTTCAACACCTGCGCGGGCGATGTGGCGGGGGTCGTGCCAGATGATCTGTCGTTCGGTGGTCGTCGCTGCCGGCGATATTCCCGCCACGTCAATGCCACGATCACCGCATCGAACGTTGTGAGGGCGATCAGGCCCGCGCTGGGCTCCAGCGCAATTCGATAGAGCTGGTAGCCGATGAAGATCAACAAGACGATGATCAGGCACGGATACGCCCAGAGCTTGTTGAGCAGTAGCGCGATGACCAGCACAACCTTCACAGCGCCATGCACCAACAAGTACACGGCGCCGAAGATCACCGCGCTGCCAGTGAGCCCGTTGGCTGTGTGCAGTAGGTCGCGGGCGATGAAATCGTGTGGATCCTCGGACAGCTCGGCCTGCGTCAACGCCGCAGCGAGATGATGGATATCGCCAGCGCTTACGAACAGCAAAAGCAGGCCGCCCACCAGCTCTGCCAGACCGTTGAGGCCCTTGAGGATGATGCCAATCTCGAAGGCCCGGTCCAATCTGTCCTTGGGTTTGAACATCATTGCCTTCCGCCGATGCGTGCGCCCACGCCAGTCTCTAAGGATTCAGCCTGTGGGACGGCTGAGTACCGCGTACACGTGCTCCGCGTACGCTTCGAACCGTTCTTCGCACTGCTTGAGAGATGTGGCTGAGTCCGTGGTCGCGGTGATCCCGAGCACATCGCGACTCCGTAGCTCCCGATACCAACGGCGTAGCCGGTCGAGGCTCTGTTCTTCTTCTTCGAGCTCAGCCAATGTGTATTTGCCGAGTCGATTTTCTTTGTCCAGCTCGGCCAGGTATTTGCCGCAGTCGGCAGCGAACTCTGCCCACTCCTCTTCACGGGCAGCCGCGTACAACTGCTCAAGGCGGGACACATCTCCTGCGCCGAAGCCTTTCGCGGCCAGCAGCAACAAGGTTCCGTTGGCCCCCTCGACGAGGCCCGTCAGCCGCTCCAACGACGGCAATGCTGCGGGCAGGTCCGGAATGGCCCATACCGCCTGCCCCAACGGGATGGCTCCCGAACGCCGCAGCTCCCGCCACACTGCCATTCGGTGGCGCGCAGGTTCAGCCGGTAGCCGAGCCAGCACTACTATCCAATGGCGAGCTTCGGACTCAGCAATGTTTGTCACAACGCTAAAGTTACATCTGTAACGAGCGGCCCTGGCGGCGGGTAACGCCGTCGATCACGAAACGCAAGCGCCTGCTGAAGCGCTGCGGCTGAGCCCATCATCAGCGCAAGAGCAAGTGCCACTCGTCTCCACGTAGAGCTCTCACCTCAGCTCGGCAAGCCATTGCTTGGGGGATTGACCCGGAACATGTGCCACTTCCAGGCATCAAGCTCAACGAACAGCCCGTCAACAAGATCGTCGCCGGAGCGTAGAAAGACGAGGTCCTGCGTCGGGTCGGCAAGGTGCCACTGCCGTCCCCGCAGGTCATGCCATGGCGTACGCACCAGACCTGCCGCGGTGCCAGCACTGAGATTCACAATGATCAGCCAACGCGTGTCGCCCTCCCAGCACCAGGCGAGGAGATTCTGGTACCTGTCATCCCCGGCCCACCCAGATCGATCGCACAATTGCCAATGGCCCTGCCGGAACGTCGGGTCGGCCAAGGCCGCGAGAAATGCGCGGTAGAACGCGAGAAGAGCCGCATCTGTCGGCTCAGTGGGGTAGCGGCCGAGGAACACCGGCAGATGCGTCAATGCTCCTTCGAGTTGGCCGTTGTGGACCAGCCGCGCACCGGTCTGAGTCAGCGCAGTGACGGCAGCAACCGGCGATCGGGTCGCGCCGAACGCCGATGCAGCGCGCGGTTCGTCATGGTTCTCGATGAACCGTACGAGGTGGTGCTGGTACTCGTCGTCGGCTAGCAGGTGGAGGCGTACTTGCTCGGCAGGGCCCTGCAGGATGCGGTCGTAGAGTCGTTTGTCATAGCAATAGTTGAAGCCCTGTTGCTGCAACGCCCACTCCAGATCCCAATAGGCCTCGGCCAGGAACACGAATCCCGGGTGTGCTTGCCGGACCGCCGTGATCACGGTAGGCCAATAGTCGGTGCTCGGCGCGGGCCCGACCCGATCGCCCCAGGTCCGCGCGAAGATGTCGTTCATGACGAGCATGGCCATGTCGCAACGGACCCCGTCGCACTGCTGGGCGATCTCGTTCAGCGTCTCGGTCACCGCATCGCGCAGGGCGGGAGCAAAGGCATTGAGCTGAACGACATCGGGCCACGCCGGGAAATAGGGGTCGCGGCCATTGGCCAGGACCCGGCCGCCAATCTCAACGAACGACGCCGGATCCCGCTCCAGGTCCGCCGCCGTGCCCGACACGAACAGCTCCGGCTCTGAGGACGTCCACGGATGATCAGGAGCCACGTGATTGGGTACGAAATCCAAGATCAGACCCATACCCCGCGCCGCAAGAGCCTCCCGCGCCCTCCTAAGACCGTCCCGTCCACCGAAATGGTCATCAACGACATAGCCACGTACGCAGTAAGGCGATCCCACAACGTCATAGGGTTGCCAATCGGAGAGGGCGGCCTCGAAGCTGGCCCTGAGATTGTCGTTGGACAGGGCAATCGCGATGCCAGTGGGACTGCGTTGCCAGACACCCATCAGCCAGACGCCGTCGAATCCAAGATCGGCGATTTCATCCCAGTAGCGATCAGGGACCGATCCAAGATCAATAGCAGTTCCCTCGTTCTTGCTGATTGCTGCCAGCCACGGCCAAGTATTGATCTCGAAGAGATAAGGGTTGGTGATCTTGTTCAAGTCTGATGGCATGGCAGTGCTCCGGAATCCGAGGTGCTAGCCGGCTGGGCCTGCGGCGAGCCGCACGTCGGGGGTCGCGCGGTCGTCGTCGTAGAAGATCAACCGATGCGTCCGACCGGGTGGATCGAGTAACAGGTCTGCGACCAGGGCAGTCCAGCCGGTCTGATGCGTGGCCCCAAGTCCGGCTCCGTTGTCGCCATGAAAGTACTCATTGAAGAAGAGGTTGTCTTTCCAGGCGGGGTCAGTCTGCAGAAGTTCGACGCCCCCGTAGACGGGCCGGCGGCCGTCCGGGCCCGGAAGCCAGATGCTGATCAGCCGATTGGCGAGATCGTCGGCGACATCACGTAAAGCCAACTTCCGTCCTGATCCGGTCGGATATTCGATCGTGAATTCAGGCCCAAAGAACTGGTCGTACTGCAGCAGTGAGCGGACGACCAGGTAATTGATCGGGAACCATACTGGTCCACGCCAGTTGGAATTGCCGCCATACATCGCCGTGTGAGATTCGGCGGGCTCATATTCGATGGTTGCACCGGGCATACCGGGGACCTGATAAGGCGTGGAGTGACGTTTTGATATGGCGCGCAACCCATGTGGAGACAAGAATGCGCTCTCGTCGAACAAGGTCGCGAAGATCCGTGCCAGTTGGTTCGGTGGCACGATAGACACCAGGCCTCGGCGGCTATCGCCGGTTCCGCGTATCCGCCAATCTAAAATCTGCCGATTGTCCGCTTCCAGCCTGCGAGCAAACCGCTTCCGCATGCGTTGGATTTGATCGGTATTTCGAGTTGGCAGCGTCATGGCAGGCAGGGCGGGAATCACCCCGACGAGCGTCTGCACCTTGATCGGCTCCCGGTTCCCGAGGGCATCGGTGAGCAGGTCGTAGAAGAATCCGTCGTTAGGGTCATAGCAACCCGAGTCTTCAAGCGCATCCATGACGAGGACCAGTTGCTCGAGGAACTTCACAACCATGTCCTCATAGACGCTGTCGCGCTCGGCGAGGAGTACAGCCAGTGCGAGCATTGCGACTGAGTAATAGGCCATCCATGCCGTTCCGTCGGCCTGGTCGAGCTTGACGCCGGGAGGTAGGTGGGAACGGTCGATGGGACTGATGTTGTCGAGGCCCAGGAAGCCGCCGCCGAAGATATTGTTGCCCTCGGGATCCTCACGGTTGAGCCACCATGTGAAGTTGAGCAGCAGTTTCTGGAAGATGCGCTCGAGAAAGTCGAGATCTCCTGCACCGTCAATGACGAACACCCGGAGCGCGGCCAGGGCATGGACCGGCGGATTGACGTCGTCGAAACTCCATTCGTACGCCGGAAGCGCTCCATTCGGATGCTGGAACCATTCCCGCAGTAGTACGAGAAGCTGATATTTCGCGAACGCCGGATCGAGATGAGCCCACGTGATGGTATGAAATGCGAGATCCCAGGCGGCAAACCACGGATACTCCCAAGGATCCGGCATGGCCAAAACATCGAAGGAGTCAAGGTGCCGCCAACCGGAATTGCGGCCGGTTCGGTGTCCCGGTGGCGGCGGTGGTTCACCCGGATCCCCGTCCAGCCATCGGGCCACCCGGTAGGGGTAGATTTGTTTGCTCCAGATCAGACCCGCACACGACTGACGCAGCACCCGCATCTTTTCTTCGCCGAGGTCATCTGGCGCTAGCGCAGCATAGAACTCGTCAGCCTCGCGTTCGCGATCAGCCATCACCGTGTCGAAGTAGCTGCTCTGCCAGGCCTCATTCACAGTTGTCATCGGTTGATCAGGCCGATGCAGCCGAAGGCGCACCTCTGCCTCCCCCCCGGCCGGTACCGTGATCGTGTACCACCACGACGCCTTGGTTCCCCGCTGATCGGGGTTCACCGTCTTCGCGCCGGTGATCACGTGGTCGTTGATTCCATCCTTCGGGTAGTCGGTGATGGGAGCGGCCCCGAACAGTCGTGGGTCGTTGGTCTCGTTGTCGCAGAACAATGCAACCGGACGGGTACCGTCCGCCGTCGATGCGGCTTCAAGGCGATAGCCGGATAACGGACGATGATCAACAGCGATGGCGTCACCATCCAGGAACAGCCTAGGGGCCTCATCCCCTCTGAACCGCCAGGTGTTGCGAAACCACAGGGTAGGTAGCACCGTCAGGGTGGCCTCTTCGGAGGCATGGTTCTTGATCGTGATCTTGGCGAGGATCTCGGTGGGCGAGGCCTTGGCGTACGAGACGTCGACCGCCCAGTAGCGTCCATGATCGAATACGCCGGTGTCCATGAGCTCGAACTCAGGTTCGTCGCGAGAACGTCGGCCGTTCTCATCGATCAACCACTGATAGGGAAACGGCTCCTGTGGGTAGTGATACCGCCAGCGCAGCCAAGCGTGGCTGGGCAGTCCGTCGAGGTACCACCAGTACTCCTTGACATCCTCACCGTGGTTTCCCTGCGGACCCGTCAGGCCGAACATGCGCTCCTTCAAGATCGGATCGACACCGTTCCACAAGGCCACGGCAAGGCAGAGTTCGTGGTGGATGTTCGACAGACCCGCCATACCATCTTCGTTCCACCGGTACGCGCGAGATCGCGCATGATCATGTGGAAAGTAACTCCAAGCGTCACCGTTGTCGCTGTAGTCCTCACGAACGGTGCCCCAAGCCCGCTCGGACAAGTAAGGCCCCCACTCATACCACGGGTTCGCTTCGGCAAGGCTGTCTTCAAGCCGTCCGGTGGCCTGGGCGAGTCGAGCATGCTCAGCGGTGGTGCCTCGAGATGGCGCAGCAGCAGTCGTCATGATCTCTCCTGGAAGTGGATTGGCACCTACCCCGAGTGAGCCAACATTCTTCCGCATCGTGGGGCTGGGCGGCTAGGCGCAAAGGTGTTCCTTGACCTGCGCAGTGCCCGCTGGCACCTGCCCTAGAAGCGGTAGTGCAGGACGATCGTCCCCTTCCGGGACAAGCTTGTGCTCGTCGCCATTAGCCGGTTGTAGAGGCGGACGGCAGTCGGATACTCAGCGATCTCGGGTTCCCTAGCAAGAAGGATTTCCCTGATCAGTTTCAGTTTCGGGTTCCAGTCTTCGAGTTGCCTGGGATCGTCGACGCCGGGAAATTTCAGGAGCCCGGAGACGGATGAGGTGCCGGGTACGTGCTTGCTGGCCCAGACGGCAAACCTGGTGTAGCTGTTGAAGGCCATCTCTCCGCTGGGGAAGTGGTCGATGAGCCGATTCAGCAGAGACATGAAGTCCTCCTTGCTGAGGAACGCCATCAATCCATCGGCAACGATCACCGCCGGTCGGTCACTGGGGATGGTGTTCAGCCAGTCGGGGTCAGCCACGTCGGCGCCGATGTTGTGAGCGTTGACGCGATCAGGTAGCAAGCGCTCTCGAACCGCGACCACGGCGGGGTAGTCGACGTCGTACCAGTCGACAGTGGCCGGCGCCGCAATGCGGACCAGCCGGGTGTCCAACCCGGCGCCCAGGTCAAGCCCCACCGCGTCTGGATGGTGGCGAATGAACCCCGACGCCACCTGATCAAGCTTCTTGGCTCGGAGTGCGATGTTGAGTATGAAATTCTTGTTGACCTTGAACTGCTCGAAGTCGTAATCCAGCTCGCGGACGATCTCGTCAGCCGTTGCATCGGAGAGGACTGGCTTCGGCATGCGATTGTCGAGCGCCCTGCAGTACAGCGTCAGGAGCAGGCTGTCCTCGACCGGTGTGAAAGTCGGAAGCGTAATCCCCATCGGTTCGGTCCTCCCTTGATTGACCCGACGCTATCGGCACGCACCACTGCTCGACAACATCAGCGACCATGATCACCGTCGCGCGAGCAGCCCGCCGATATAGCCTGCGATGCAACCGGTGAGTACCAAGATCGCTCCTATATCTGGCCCGAGGTCGCGTCCGATAATGGCAAACGCGACGAAGGTCCCGACCACCAGCGCGGCGCCCGGCAGTGCCGACAGCCGACTCAGCCGGCCAGAGCTGCCGGTCAGCCCGAGGGTGAGCAGCACCCGAGCCAGCGGCCGCCGCTCTGCCGACGACTGGATGAGGCTACCCTCGGCCTGTACTTCCGACCGGCCATCAGATGCCAAGATCGTGAACGGCCGTGTGAGCTGCTGCCCAGCCGGGGCGCGCGCGATGCGGTGAGAGTCACCGTGGTGGTGGCTACTTGACCAGGTGGGACGTCGACCATGCCAGGTGCAAAAGTGAAACGCACGACGTCCTCGGGGTCGTCACACCGCATGGCGACTCGGACGGGTTGGGCACTACTGCGATTGTCGATCATCGCTGCCTGTTGTCCACCATGACCTGAAGCGTGGCGCCGTCGAGGTCTTGCACGCGTACGATGCTCGGCTCGACACGCACCGCCAAGGTTTACATCGGCGAGGCACTGGCGACCTGCTGGAAAGTGATCCCTGTGTCGACTCGACGATTACCGTCGAGGGCCGTAATGGTCAATGGCCGGGATATTTCATGCCCAGGCTCGGGCGCCGCCCCCGTCACAGAGACGAGCACCGATCCCGTTGCTGCGGGTGCGACCTCGAGCATGGCTGGTTCGAAGCGGAAACCGACAGCAAGCTCAGGATCGGAGCCGACGAACCTCAGCTGTACCGGCCGGTTGCTGTTCGAGTTGTCGACGAACACGCTGCATTGGGCAGTGTCTCGATCCCGCACGTGCAGCAGGCTTGGCTCGGGATGAAGGCGAACAGGCACGTCCACGATCGGCACGGTGACCAGGACGGAGAAGTCTGCATGCGCCGGCGCCTGGCTCATCGACCGAATGCGGAGTGTGACCTGGAGCTGCTGGGCCGGCACCAAGGTGGCCGCCGAGACCTGCAACCGGGCGGTCACGACCTCCTCGCTACCAGGAAGCAGGCTGACCTGGCCCGGATCCACATGCAACCACTCGGGTGCGCCGGGCGCTTCTACGGCATAACCGTCGACGATCGCTGAGGTGTTCATGACACGCAGAGCGAACGTGGCTTGCTCGCCCGTCGCCGGAATCGTGACGTCGCGCGGTTCTGCGCTAGTCCGAAACAGACCTTCGGTGCTGTCTGCCGGAGCGCCCGGCCGCGGAGATGCTGCCTTGTCCTTCTCGGCCTCAGGCGCGGTCGCGGGCACTCGGATCTGCGGCATCACCCTGGTCTCCACGTTTGCTCAGATACTGGCCCAGGTTAGCCCGAGGGGCCGACGCCATTGCCGCCGGCCGTTTCTAGGTTGTCGGTGCGAGCCGCTCGAAGCCCACTATGTTCCAAGACAGCCCGCGATGCTGGTAGCTCACCGACATCCCCTGCGCCTCAGCCGTCGCGATCATCGCCTCGGGTGGGTGCACGAACGCGCGGAAGTCGCTACCCCTTAGTCGATGTAGCAAATTCTCGCCGCTGACGATCATCCTGGTGAACAGGTTTCGCGGCGGGTGGGAAAACGCCAGCAGCCTCTTCGCATGACTGGCGGCCGCGGAGAGCAACCCCTCGTAGTCCGGATAGCAGCACACCACGCGGTGTAAGACCACGACATCGGCCGACTCGATCTCCTCGCCCGAGGTTGCAATGTCGACGAACCGGCGTGTCACCCGATCGGCCATTCCGGAGCGTTTCAGCAGCGCGGCCGCTTCGGTCTCGTAACCGCGAGAGATCTCGAGGTTGGTCGCCTCGCGGGCCCCGCGAGACAGCAGCTCAATGTGCATCTCACCCACTCCCCCGCCGATCTCCAATACAGATGCGTTCTGGAGGCCGCGGTCGGTGAGGAAAGACACGAGGCGGCGCTGTGTGGGGTCAAGCCCGCGCTTGCCATAAATCCGGGCGACCCGTCTGGCAAAACGATCGCCAAAGACCGTCTGGTAGCCCGGCTGGTTGCAGCAATCCGCCATGGACTCAGTGTGCTCCTACCACCCGGCTCGTCACACCCGTTTCGGTTGCATACGCCGGTACGGCATGATCACCTACAGTGTGATCGGAGGGCCAATGGCTGACATGGACGACCTGGCACAGAGCGAATGCGTCGAGCTGCTCAAGGGGCATCACTTCGGTCGAGTCGCTTTCGTAGCACCGGCTGGCGGAATGCCGGTGATCATGCCTGTGAACTATCTGATCCACGCCGAGAGGGTGGTCTTCCGGACTGACCCGAACAGCAAACTGGGCAGTGCACTTCAGTCGGCAACGGTGGCGTTCGAAATAGACGGAATCGATGATCGGGAGAGAACCGGCTGGAGCGTCGTCGTCACCGGTACGGCGCAAGCAGTTGTGGATCCCGATGAGCTGGATGATCTTCGTCAGACCCCACTCTTGCCGTGGGCTCCGGGTGATCGTACTCAGTACGTCAGGATCACACCGGAGCTGGTCACCGGTCGCTGCATCAGTGTGGCGGACCTCCCCTCGAACTGGTGGGGTTAGTTCGCAGTATCTCGCGGAGTTTCTCGGCGAAGGCCGGCGCTTCACCAACGAATCCGCCGTGGTCGCCAGGGAATTCGGTGGGTGGGAGGCCGAGATGTTCGGCCAACGCCAGACCGCCACGATGCGCCAGTTGCCCGGCTGACGTCGCGCCCACACCAACGACGATTCTGGTTGACGCTCGCGACAGTGCTTCCAAATCCGGCCGATAGCCAGTTGTGGCGCGGATCTGATTGGCATAGAAGAAGTCATTGTCGGTCTGGGGGACCGCTGGTGCCGGCATCGGTTCCGGCTCTGGCATGGCCGCGAACTGTCGCGAACCCTCTTCGCCGAGTACGCCGATCCAAAGCAGGAACCGACGCATCGCCGCTTCGCTGCCCGACCGCAAGTAGGTCTGATAGACCTCCTGCACTTCTGCGAGCTCCTCCGGCGCGTTGCTCAGCAAGGTCAAGAGCGGCGGCTCGTGCGCGACGAAAACGCTCACTTGTGTGGGGTGAGCCGTAACGAGGGCAAGGCCGGTAACCGCGCCACCGCTAGTGCCCATGATCGCCGCTGGCTCCTCAGAGACGCTGTTCAGCACTCGATGGACGTCATCGGCGAGCAGTTCGGGTGTGGTGATCTCAGTCCTGTCAGTAACAGTGCTGTGCTCGCTCCCCCGCGGGTCGTAGCTCACGACGGTGTACTGCGCGGCTAGCAGATCCGCTAGTGCCACCAGGCCAGAGCTACCCATCGGTGCTCCAATAAGCGCGAGCAACGGCCCTGACCCGCGCACCTCGTAATAGATCTTCGCCCCAGGAGCGTCTAGGTAGTGTGTGTCGACGGTTCGGTTCATCGAACTCCTCATCTCCGATCGGTGTGTCACCCCTGCTGGGAGGTTACGTCCTATGCGATGGCGCCTTGCTCTGGCGTTGCTAGCTGTCTTGCTCTTGGTTTCGGCATGCTCGGTACAACCTTCTGCCACAGCTGACGAGTGATGTCTCCGGAGACACCTCCCGACCAAGCCGATCACCTATTCGTTGACCGTGAATGATCTCACCGGCATAGCGGGGTCCGGATCCGGCAGCGTTCGAGTGTCCGACCTGATGACGAATTCACTAACGACCAAGATCAGCGGCTCGGGTAAGTTGATCAAGAAGTAATCAATCCGTCCTGGACGATGCTCCAACCAATCCTGCGACGCTAGCCGGCGGCGGGCTGCGTGACGGCTGGCTCGACTTCCTGACGTCGGGACAAGAGCGCCACACCGATAGATCCCCAGAGCAATGCCAGCAACAGATATTCGGCCGAACTGAAGATCGCGTTCGCAACATCACCCAGCGGGAAGGCCACGATGAGCAGAACCCCGCACCACCAGGGCAACAACCGGGCACGGATAATGATCACTCCGAGCAGCGCCGAGCCGATGAGGAGTACGACGGCTGCGGAAATGCGAACGGTTTGGAGAGATCGGTGTCCCTGCACCATGTTGATCGCTGTAACGACAGCTATCACCGCGTAGCCGATGAAGGTCATCACCGTTCCGACAGTGCCCAACTGCCCGTATCGAGGCTTTCCGTTGTGCAATGCGTGAATGCCTAGCACCGCAACGGGTACGGCGATGTATGCGGCGAGCACAACAGCAAGGTAGAGATAGTCGGCGGCGGAGTCGTACGTCGCCTGGACCGGGCTCAGCTGATTGAGGATGGCTGACAGGACGAGGAGCGCAGCGGCCACAACGCCCGCTATTCCGCCTCGCGTGAGGTTCGAGGACATGATCACCTTCCTTGCATCAGGTCCCGGGCGTTCCGAGCCCCTTTTGCTCTCGGGCAGGCATTGGCCCAACAGTCTCTGGCGCTGAGTCCGGAAGTGGCTCCTGCTGCCTCAGGTACTTGCGGGAGAGATTCGTCGGTCCGGAGACTGCTATCACCACCACGGCGACAACGGCCCAGACCAAAGCCAGCAACCACGCCTCGCGAATTGAGTCGGCACCCGTAAACATCGGGGAGAAGAAGCTGCCGGATACCGCGTTATTGGCGGCGTGCATCAACATGATGATCAACACGCTGCCTTTGGCATTGTTGAACACCCAGTTGAAGACGATTACTGCGGCAAGAATCAGCACGATATCTGGGTAGTAGACCTGCCCAACCACAATGAGAGGCAGATGCCAGCCGGCGATGAGAACGCCGAGGATCAGGCTGGCAACGAGTGCCGACCGGCCGTGCTGCAACCGGGGAACTGCGTAACCCCTCCAGCCGGGCTCCTCCCATGCGCCGCCGACGCCTGGAACGAGGAGGACGATTGCAAAAGTGGAGAAGATGCCAGGCCAGGCGCCGAGTTGGGCTGGAGACGGCGCTTGAGCACCCAGCGTGACGTTGAGCATTGTTGCGGCAGCGGTGAGCACTACTGGCAGTAACAGCGCAACCGCGTACCAGCCGGGCGCAACACGCCAGCGAATCATTCTGCGAAACAGGCCCAGCAGACCAGCCTTGCCCTCCGTGAGCGCCAGTACGACGATCGCAGCAAGAAAAGGCCCGAAGCTTGCGACCGGATTGGGAAAGACCCCGAGTGCATAAAGGATCCACGCCCACCAGGACAGCGCGTAGGCCAAGATGAAGAACGCTGTCAGCCGGTGGCGTTTCACGAGAGCCGATATTCGTGCCATGTCGGTACATCCACCTCTCTGCTGGCATTGACTTCAACCCCAACGCTCGCACCGATCAGCTTCTGGCAACAGGCGGCGCTCACGCGCGAGGCAGGCCGGTTTTCTGGTATGTCCGACTCAGGAGCTCGAAGTCTGAGTAACTCGTCAGCAGATCCGCGGCAATTGCTCGCCGAGCGGCATGTCAACGACTCGGGTACCGCCGAAGGTTGTCGTGGTCACCACGATGCCTGGATGTTCGGAAACGCACTCGCCGATGATCGCTGCGCCGCCGCCCAATGGGTGTGCTCGCATGGCTGCCAGCACCTCGTCTGCATGCTCGCGAGGCACGAACGCAACGAGCTTGCCTTCATTGGCGACATAGAGCGGGTCGAGGCCGAGCATCGCACAGGCATTGGCCACATCCGGCGGCACCGGAATCGAGCGCTCGACAAGGCGGACACCAACGCCCGCGGTGCGAGCGATCTCGTTCAGCGACGTGCCCAAGCCACCCCGAGTAGGATCCCGCAGCACGTGCAGATCGGGACAGACCTTGATCATCTCGGCGACCAGCGGATGCAGTGCTGCGCTATCGGTCTTCATCTGCGTACCGAACTCCAGACCCTCCCGCACGCTCATGATCGCGATGCCGTGAACGCCGATCGGCCCGCTGACGATGATCACATCGTCAATGGCAGCGCGATCGGGACGAATGTCAACTCCCTCGGGCACGACCCCGACGCCTGCCGTATTCACATAGACCTGATCACCGTGCCCGGCATCGACAACCTTGGTGTCGCCGGTGACGACGCTGACCCCGGCAGCTCGCGCGGCGTCACCCATGTCCTGGGCGATCCGTCCGACCACCGACAGTTCGGTGCCCTCCTCCAGCACGAACCCAGCCGACAGATACGACGGAACCGCGCCACTCATCGCCAGATCGTTAACCGTGCCATTGATCGCCAGGTGGCCGATCGATCCTCCAGGGAAGAACAGCGGGCGTACAACGAACGTGTCGGTGGAAAAGGCCAGGCGCACACCGCCCAACTCGACCACCGCGGAGTCTGACTCGGCGCCCGCCCGGCCACCGAGCGCCGGAATGAAGAGATGATCGATGAGCTCCGCTGACATCTGCCCGCCCCCGCCGTGGCCCATCAGGATATTGGGGCTGTCGCGCAGCGGCAGCGGACACGTCCAGCCTTCGAAATCGAGACCTGCACCTGCACTGAGGTTGGTTGGGCCGATATTGATCAGCTCAGACACCCGCCGCCTCCTTGGCCTCCGCGGGCCTTATGACGGGATCAGGAAGGGTAAGACGTCGGTAGAGGTAGTACGCAGCGCAGGCTCCCTCGCTCGAGACCATCGTCGCGCCCAGCGGATTGCGTGGCGTGCATTCCTTACCAAAGGCGGCACACTCGTGCGGCTTGATCAAGCCCTGCAGCACCTCTCCGCTGCGACACACCGTGGACTCCTCGGTGTCGATATCGGAGACCTCGAAACGGTACTCGGCGTCGAACTCGCGATACTTGTCCGCCAGCCGCCAACCGCTGTCGGGTATCACTCCGATACCGCGCCAGCCCCTATCGGTGACCTGGAATACGTCCTCCAACAGGGCACGTGCAGCTGCATTTCCCTCAGGCAATACGACTCGCCCGTACGCGTTCTCTACGGTGTGTTCACTGCGCTCCAGCTGCCCGACCGTGCGCCGAATGCCCTCCAGGATGTCCAGCGGCTCGAAGCCCGTCACTACGATCGGTACCTCAAACTTCGCGGCCAGCGGTGGGTACTCCTCGGTACCCATCACGCTGCACACGTGGCCCGCAGCCAAGAATCCCTGGACGCGACAGGTTGGTGAGGTCATGATCGCCTCGATGGCCGGCGGTACCCGGACATGGGAGACCAGCATCGAGAAGTTACCGACACCCAACCGCTTGGCTTGATAGACCGTCATCGCGTTAGGCGGCGCCGTGGTCTCGAAGCCGATGCCGAAGAACACCACTTCCTTGTCTGGGTTCTCCCGGGCCAGTTTCAAGGCGTCGAGTGGTGAATACACCACGCGAACGTCGCCGCCTTGGCTCTTGACCCGGAACAAGTCACGCCCGCTGCCGGGAACTCGCAGCATGTCGCCGAAGGAGCAGAAGATCACATCCGGCCGCGATGCGATCTCCAGCGCCTTGTCGATCAATTCCAGCGGCGTGACACACACCGGACAACCGGGCCCATGGATCATCTCGATCTGCTCAGGGATCAGCTGGTCGATGCCGTGCCTGATGATTGAGTGGGTCTGGCCGCCGCACACCTCCATCAGAGCCCACGGCTGGGTTACCGTCGCGTGGATATCGTCGAGCAGTCGCTTGGCGAGATCCGGGTCGTTGAACTCGTCGATGTACTTCATTCCGGTATCTCCATATCTGGCCGGGGCACGCCGGCCTCCTTGGCGGCTCGCGCCCACGCATCGCCGAACTCCATCTCAAGCTCGCCCAGTCGTTCGAAGTTGGCCAAGGTTTCCTTTGCCGACCTCTCGTCCAGGCGTTGCAGCGCGAAGCCGACGTGCACGATCGTGTATTCGCCAACCTGAATGTCGGGCACGAACTCGCAGCACACTTCCTTCTCCACACCACCAAAGTCGACCCTGGCCATCATGGTGCCGTCCTTCGTCCAGGTTTCCAGCACAGCGCCGGGCACGGCTAAGCACATGGCGCGCTCCTTTCCTTGGTTGAGACTGCTGATCCGATGACGAGCTGCCCGAGGGCGATCCCGGCATCACTCGGGGGGACCAGGTGGTGGCGGAGTACGCGAAATCCGCGGTCATGCAACCGATCCGCGGCCAACCGAGTCAGCAGAACATTCAAAAAAACTCCACCGGACAGCGCCACGGTATCGATCCCCGTGGCCGCCCGAAGTTGTTCGGCAATCATGATCATCATCTCGGCGACCGCGAGATGGAAGCGGGACGCGATCAGTTCTGGCGGCGTACCCGCCGTCACGTCGGCGGCCACCGCAGCAATCACTGGTGCGGGATCGGCGATGATCATCTCGCCGCCGCTGCCGATCGTGAACTCGTAACCGTCCGTCGTTTGGTCCACTGCCGCGCGTGCTATCCCCTCGAACCGCATGGCAGCCTCCGCCTCGTAGGCGATCCGATGACAGACTCCGGCGAGTGAGGAAACGGCGTCGAAAAGCCGACCCATGCTCGAGGTCGGGACGGTGTTCAAACCGATCTCGAGTTGCCGTGAAAGCACCGACCGTTCGGTATCGCCGCATGCGGCGACGCTCGGCAACCGAGGATCCCAGCCCTGGCCGGCAGCGCGGAGGTGGGACAGCGCCATCCGGCACGGGTTCCGGACTCCGGCATCGCCACCCGGCAATGGCGTGTAGCGCAGATGGCCAGCGCGTTCGTAGCCGCGGTAATCGGCGATCATGATCTCCCCACCCCACATGGCCCGATCGTCACCGTAGCCGGTGCCGTCGAAGGCAAACCCGATGACTCGCTCATCGCCGAGGTGCCCGTTCTCAGCCATCACGGACGCCAGGTGGGCGTGATGGTGCTGCACCATGATCAGTTCGCGGTTGCCGGCGTGCGACCGGGCCCATGCAGTGCTGCGGTAGCCAGGGTGTCGGTCCGCGATGACAATATCGGGCAGCACGCCGGTCACCTTCTCCAGATGATCACGCGCGATGTCGAATGCCTGGAGTGTGGCAAGATCATCCATGTCACCGATATGTCCGCTCAGCCAGGCATATCGGCCGTCGCCGACGCAGAAGGTGTTCTTCAGATCCGACCCGACCGCCAGGGCTGGTAGGACCTTCATCGGGAGCGCGACAGGAAGGGGCGCATAGCCGCGGGAGCGGCGCACCGGAAGTTGATCATGATCGACGATCCGCAGCACGGAATCGTCACAGGGCACGTGAATACGCCTGTCGTGACTCAGCCATGTGTCGGCGAGCGGGGCCAGCCGGCGGACCGCCTCAGCATCGTCGGTGACGATCGGTTCGCCGGAGAGATTGCCGCTGGTCATGACCAGCACGCGTGGTCCGGGCGGGTCCCCGGCGAGTCCGAAGAGCAACCTATGGATCGGCGTATACGGAAGCATGATCCCGAGGTCGGGCGAGTCTGGCGCGACGTCAGGCGCCAGAGTCAACGGCCCATCCGGGCGTCGCGGTAGCAGGACCACGGGACGCCTGGGATCGGCCAGCAATCGGCGGTCGGCGTCGGTCAGGAACGCCACCGCTGCTGCGGTTTCTTCGTCGGCGACCATGATCGCGAACGGCTTGTCCCCCCGGTCCTTGCGCTTGCGCAGCACGCTCACCGCCGTTTGGTCAGCGGCATCACAGGCCAGGTGGTAACCACCAAGTCCCTTTACAGCCACGATGGCGCCGCCGGACAGCAGTCGCCGAGCCTCGCTCATCGCTTCTCGTCCGGTCATTTCCGGCTGGCCCGGTCGCCGCAGCGTAAGGGTCGGCCCGCAGTCTGGACAGGCAACGGTCTGGGCGTGAAAGCGGCGGTTGGTCGGGTCGGCGTACTCGCCCGCACACGGCGTGCACAAGGGCAGGGAGGCCATGGTCGTCGCTGGCCGGTCGTACGGCAGGTCGGTGACAATGGTGAACCGCGGGCCGCAGTTCGTACAGCTGATAAAGGGGTGCCGGTAGCGCCGGTCAGCCGGGTCTCGCAGCTCGGCCAGGCACTCTTCGCACGTGGCTATGTCGGGCGAGACGAGGGTGCGTCCCGCTCCGGCACGGGATTCCATGATCTCGAACCCGGTGCCGCCCACCACTGGAACCGTCTCGACGCTGACCGCGTCAATCCTGGCCAACGACGGCGCGTCGGTCGGCAGACGCTGCCGGAACTCAGTAAGCACAGCGGCTGGGCCCTCGACTTCGATTGTCACCCCGCTGCTGTTGTTGCCCACAGACCCCGACAGACCCAGCTTGCTGGCCAGCGCGTACACGAAGGGCCGAAATCCGACGCCTTGCACCACTCCGGAGACCACCAGCCGATGCCGCGTGCGATCTTCAGCCATGACCGGCCACCGTCAGCCGGCGATCAGCCAAGATCGAGTTGACGAGCGCGAGATGGTGCGCATTGAAGCTGTCGAGCGTTGCATGCTGCTCATGGTTGATCACGTCGCATACCCAGTCCCAGTGGAGCGCTACATGATCGCCGACGCGGATCTGCGCAGTCAGCCCGACCCCGTCGATTCCGGTGCGCACGCTCTCGATGCCAACCGTTCCGGCCGCAATCTGGTCGCCGTCCCACACCAGCGGCGCGCATTCCACCAGTGCATGATCATTCTCTAAGCTGCGAACTCGACCCGACCTGATCCGGCACCGATCCAGCACTGTCATCGCCTGAGGAGTACGCCGGGGATCGCCAAGCATCCCGACCCAGGGGTAGATGCAAAAAACGACGAAGCTGTGGTGTGGCAGGGCGCCGGCAGCCAGCGCCTCGGACAGATCGGCAAAAAGCGGGCCGCAGTGACCAGCGAACGCCGCCGCGATGGTTGGACGGACGCTGTCGGTGCTCACCTTGTTGAGTGCGTCGCTGCCCAGCCAGTAGGCCTCGACGACCGCCGGATCGAAGACGTCCGGTGGGTCGGAGCGATCCATGGCGTCGGCGATCAGCTGCAGATGCGGCAGAGCGCCGTCGAAGTTTCGGGCTCGGGCGCGCAACCCAAGATCATCTCCGGTGACCCCGCTGCGGAAGAAGCCTGGTGCGTCGTCGGGTCCGCAGTAGCCGTAGTGGTTGGGCGGGTACGCATAACGCGCAAAGAGCACCGGACCGCTCACTCGATCAGTCATCTCGTGCTCGGCCCATCAGCTCCAGTCCCTGGAGCGCCTGGTCAGCTCCGGCGGCGTCTGTCCGCTCCACCGCGAAGCCCATGTGGATCAGCACCCAGTCACCGGGAGCGAGATCTTGTTGATCAAGTTCGAGCATCCCGATGTTGATCTTGCGCGGCGCGCCGGACACGTCGACCAGCGCAAGCTGACCCCCGTAGCCCTCAAGCATCTCGATGACCTGTCCGGGTATGCCGAGACACATGGCGCTACACCCGCTCTCCGACGCTGTGTTGATCCTCAATTAGCTGCTGCACGAGGCGGCGCACGGCTGCCGCGGCCGCTGGTACCGCCCTCCGCACTGCCGGTGTCAGCCCGATTCCTTCGCTGAGCTCGGCCGGCCGACAGCCTATGAGATACGTGGGTGGCAGCTGACCGCCCAAGTCCGGGAGAGCCGACAGCACGGCGACCGGATCCATCCCGTGAGCATCGAACTCCCCACCCCGGACGTCATCTGGTCCGATCTCCAGAATGACCAGCTCACCAGCCGCACCCGGTTCCTGGCGAGCGTCGATCATCACCAGCGCGTCGTATCCCTGAAGCAGGTCATAAGCGAGGTGCATGCCGCGAATCCCATAGTCGACTAGCCGCGCCTGGGCAGGCAGCGGCTCTGAGTCCTCAGCAATGTGCCGGACAACCTCCGGCCCGAAGCCATCGTCACTGAGGAAGATGTTTCCAACCCCTGCGACGAGAACGGTCGGTTTCTGCGCGGCTTCTTGGTTACGACTCACATTTTCCGCATCTCGACGTAACGCTTGGCGTCGGGGATGGACCGTACGCCCACGAATACTCCGATCGCGAACGCCACGGCGGCCAAGACGACCGCGGCAATCCCAATTCCCTTCATCTGCTCTCACCCTCCTTCATTACAGCGGCTCATAGTGGGACAACTTCATCCGGGGAGAAGTACAGGTACCGGCCGTACCAATCGTGAAGATCGCCGGCTGGGTCGTCGACCAGGACGACGGCGACGTGGGTCTCGTCATCGAGATCACGATGGATCGCGGTAACCCGTGCCAACTGGTCGGCATAGAACAGGTCCTGAGCATCGGCGCGGCGGCGCGGGTTCAGCCTGACGAGGCTCCCCTTGCGGACCGTTTCGCCTGAGATCACCACCTCGCCAGTGTCCGGATCATGATCATTGAAGACCGCGAAGGGGTCGTCTGCGTCACTCCACGACGGTGGCAGCGGGTCCGGGTCGCGGAACGTACCGTGCAGCCGCATCAGGTCCTCAGGTGACATGGCGTCGCATCGGTCGATGATCTCGGCCGCCTTCGGATCGGTCGCCCGCGCCTCCGCCTTCTCCGCGTCGGTCATCGTCAACACGCGCAGCATCAGGATCTCGTCGATCTCGGTGGCGTCGAACAACGAGCCCGTGCTCTCGCCGGCGATCTCGGGATAGTCGTAGAGGATGATCGGCGAGCCGAGGACCGTCGAGACCGCTCCTGGCTCGCCGGCCAGGACCGGCCAGCAGCGGTGCTGCCGGCACTGCTCGGCCGCTTTTCGGGCGTGGCCGGGCGGGTCGATCACTGAGAGGAACGCCGCGGAGGGATCGCGAGATTCGATGATCATATGGGTACCGAGGAGCGACACCCGCAGCGCATCATCCTTGCTGGTCATGCCGTCAGCCATGGCATTGTTGTCGATCGAGACAGTAAGCCGATGCAGCCCATCGGCTGGTTCCAGCACAGCGGAGACGGTGGCCGCTACTGGCCAGCGCTGCCGCACCAATCGGCCAGCCAGGCGACCAAGTTGATCATGTACGGGCTCCGTGTTCTGCGCTGCCTCGGCCATCACACTCCAGGAGCGACCGCAGAGCAGATCCGCCAGCGGCACCGTGCGGCTGGACTCGACCTCAACCGCCTCGTCCCAGCTGAACCAGCGTTCGCTGTCGACCCGAAGCTCCGGGACCGGCAGATACCCCTCGCGATCGTCCAACCTCTCCGTACGCCGCTGCTGCAACTGCAGGAAGCGGACGTAGATGATCAAGTCGGCCTGCGCACTCTCGATACCTTCGCTGCGGCCCAGATCAAGCAAGCCCAGATCAAGCAAGCCCAGATCAAGCAAGCACTGCATCGACAGATGCGAGTCCTCGCCGATTCCCCCCGCTTCGGCGCCCTGCGGACCGAGCACTCCGAACTGCCATCTCAGCTGGTTCTTGCTCGAGGTCGCCCGGTAGGGGTATAGCAAATACCCCTCATAGAGCACCGCGTCAGCCACCGCACGAATTCTGTCGACGCTCACTGCTCGCTCACCCGCTCCGCCCTCATCGCCAGTTCAGCACTGAGCAGCCGTTCCATCACCGAGT
>Ga0114129_10002798_pt1 | contig 24345 bp, 15 predicted proteins | sample RhiMetdeltSRZDD1_FD_80071 | JGI IMG/M metagenome (GOLD analysis project Ga0114129, IMG submission 80071) | Populus rhizosphere microbial communities from Tennessee, USA - Rhizosphere MetaG P. deltoides SRZDD1 (version 2) (version 2) | ecosystem: Host-associated > Plants > Roots > Rhizosphere >...
ATACAGCCCGAACTTCGTTGCCTACAACCGCGGCAAAGGCAGCATGCAGCTCGACCTGCGCACCGGGGCTGGCGGGCCCGTGATGCTGAAGCGCCTCGCCGGCGCCGACATCCGGCTCGAGAATTATCGGCCCGGCATCATGCAGAAGTTCGGCTTGACCGACGATGTCCTCGCCGCCGCCAATCCCAGGCTGATCCATTGCTCGATCACGGGATTTGGAGCCTCGGGCCCCTATAGCGCGCGTCCGGCTTATGACAACGTCGCGGTGGCGTTGAGCGGCATCCTGAGCCTGCAGCTTGATCCCGAGCACCCGCAATCGAGCGGGCCCACGATCGCGGACAATGCCACGGGAATGTTCGCTTGTTACGGGATCCTCGGCGCGTTGTACGAGCGCGAGCGCACCGGTCGCGGCCATCGTGTCGATGTCAACATGCTGGAGGCCGGCATCGCATTCATTCCCGATCCGTTCGCGAACTACACCCGCGCAGGCATCGTGAGCGATCGGCTGACGAGGGTCGCCGCCTCGCAATCATTTGCCTTTCGTTGCGGTGACGGAAAGCTGCTGGCCGTTCACCTCTCGTCGCAGCCGAAATTCTTCGAGGCGATTGCCGCGGCGTTTGAACGTCCCGACCTTGTGCAGGATGAACGCTTTGCGACGCGCGATCTGCGGATCAAGAACTACGGCGAGCTCAACCGAGTGCTTGCCGAGATCGTGCAGACCAGGCCGCGCATCCACTGGATGAATGTGCTCGAGGCGAACGATGTGCCGTTCGCGCCCGTGCAGGGACTCCAGGACGTGCTCGACGATCCGCAGGTGCGCCATCTGAAATCTTTTTACAAGCAGCACCATCCCACCGAGGGCGAGATCACCGCCATTCATCGCCCGGTTCTGATCGACGGTGAACGCAGCGAGCAGGCCTTGCCGGCGCCCAGGCTCGGAGAGCACACCGACGCCATTCTCGCAGAGCTTGGCTACGATGAAACGGAGATCGCCCGGTTGCGTTGCGGGCATGACAGCGAAAGTGCACCCAAAGGGAAATCATGAAACGAAGCACAGACAGAATTCTTACCACCCACGTCGGAAGCCTGATCCGTCCCCAGGCGCTGCAGGACATCCTTCGCGCCAAGCAGGGCGGTCAGTCGTACGATCATGCCGCCTACGAGAATTGTCTGAAGCAATCCATCGCCGACGTGGTCCGCCGCCAGGCGGAGATCGGCGTGGACGTCGTCAGCGACGGCGAATTCGGCAAAGCGATCAGCTGGAACCAGTATGTCGTCGAGCGCCTGAGCGGCTTCGAGCTGCGCGCGATCCCGCCGGGCTATAGACCCGGCATTCCCGGCGCCGACCGTACGCGCTTCAAGGAGTTCTACGCCGAGCTCGACGTGCGCGAGCCGATGGCCAATGCCAAGATGGTCGCCTGCGTCGGCCCGGTGAAATATATCGGGCAGGAGATCCTGCAGCGCGACATCGCCAACTTCAAAGCCGCGCTCAAGGACGTGAAGGTGGAAGAGGCTTTCATGCCGGTGGTCGCACCGTCGAGCGTGCTGCCGGACCGCAAGGATGAATACTACAAGGGCGAGGGGGAGTGGCTCGCCGCGGTCACCGCGGCGATGCGCACCGAATACCGGACGATCGTCGACGCTGGCTTCATCCTGCAGATCGACGATGCGCGCGCGGCCACGGCGTATGACCGCATGGTTCCTCCCGGCACCTTCGAGGAGTATCGGCGCTGGCTCGCCAAATTCGTCGAATCGCTCAACCACGCGCTCGAGGGAATCCCCGAGGATCGCGTGCGCTACCACGTCTGCTGGGGAAGCTGGCCCGGCCCCCATGTGAGCGACGTCGCGCTGCGGGACATCGTCGATCTCATTCTCAAGGTGCGGGCCGGCGCCTATGTGATCGAATCTGCCAATCCGCGCCACGAGCATGAATGGCAGGTGTGGAAGAACGTCAAGCTGCCGCCGGGCAAGGTGCTCATTCCCGGGGTCATCAGCCACGCCACCAACGTGGTCGAGCATCCGGAACTGATCGCCGAGCGCATCTCGCGCTTCGCCAATCTGCTCGGGCGGGAGAACGTGATCGCCGGCACCGATTGCGGCTTCGCCCAAGGCACCTTTTACCGGCGCGTGCATCCCACCGTGATGTGGGCGAAGTTCGAGGCGCTGGTGGAAGGCGCACGGCTGGCGAGCAAGCAGTTGTGGAATTGAGAAAAGCCGTCATGCACCGTCATGCAAGGGCTTGACCACGCAAGTCGGATTTATCCGACTTGCGCACATAAACGCGCCAGACTCGGGTAAAACCCGAGTTCGGGTGCATCCATCTTCCAGCGAAGAAGGATCGATTGCCGGGTCAAGCCGGCAATGACGACAACACCGTCATCGGGAGAACCGCCTCATGCGCCACATCGACGCCTTCTGCCATTTCTTTCCGCAAAGCCTGTTCGAGAAAATGTCGCAAACAACGGGCGGCACCCAGGACATCGGCAAGCGGATGCAGGGCGTTCGCACCATCCACGACCTCGACGCGCGCCTCAAGATGATGGACGAGTTCGACGACTATTCGGAGATCCTGTCGCTGGGGCTGCCTCCGCTCGAAGCGTTGGCTGGCCCTGACCGGACGCCGGAACTGGCTCGCGTCGCCAATGACGGCCTCGCCGGGCTGTGCGCGAAATATCCGGATCGTTTCGCGGGTTACGTCGGTGCCCTGCCTATGAACGCGCCGGAGGCCGCGGCGAAGGAGGCCGAGCGCATCCTCGTCCACGGCAACGCGAACGGGCTCCAGCTTCACACCAACGTCAACGGCGCCTGCCTGGACGAACCGCGGTTCTTTCCGATCTTCGAGATCGCGGCCAAGTCGGGCAAGCCGGTGCTGCTGCACCCCGCGCGCACGCCCAATGTCCCCGACTTCCCGGCCGAGAAGAAATCGAAATACGAGATCTGGGCGATTCTGGGCTGGCCATACGAAACCAGTTGCACCATGGCCCGACTGATCTTCTCGGGCGTGACCACGCGGCTGCCCGATCTGAAAATTCTCATCCATCACCTCGGTGCGATGATTCCTTTCTTCGACGCGCGGCTCGACACCGGCTGGGCGACGCTCGGCAGCCGCACTTCGGACGAGGACTACAGCGGCGTGCTTGCGATGCTAGGGAAGCCGCTGATGGCGTGCTTCAAGGATTTTTACGCCGACACGGCGCTGTGCGGCGGCCGCATCGGAACGGTGTGCGGGCTCGAATTCTACGGCGCCGATCACGTGCTGTTTGCCTCCGATGCCCCGTTCGGCGCCGAGGGCGGGGCGAGCTATATCCGCGAGACCATGAAGGTCATCGACTCGCTCGATATCGCAAAGGCCGACAAGGAGAAGATTTGCTACCGGAACGCGCAGGCGCTGTTCAAGCTGTGAGAGCACGAGCTATGCATGCGCGCGGCTTTACCGATCTTCGCGGGATCGGCTAAGGTGCGGCAAAAGAGAACAATATGGGAGAACGCCGATGTCGCCGAGCTTGCGATCCGTGCTGCGCGCCGCATTGGTGGGCGCATTTGCGGCGACGGCGGCCAGCCCGGCAGCCGCGGCGGACAAGGTTGCGGTCGGCACCGGCGGATCTGCCAGCGATGCGCCGTTCTACATCGCCTATGACAAGGGTTTCTTCAAAGACGAGGGGCTGGATGTCGATCTGATCGTGCTCGATTCCGGCGCAAAGGTCATCGCCCCGCTCGGCACCGGGGAGCTCGACGTTGGCAGCGGCGCCCTGTCGGTCGGCTTCTGGAACGCGCTCATCCGCGGCGTGAAGTTTCGCATCGTCGCCGACCGCGGGCATACCGAGCCCGGTTATCTCTACCAAACCGTATTCATGCGCAAGGACCTGATCGACAGCGGCCAGTTCAAGAGCCTCAAGGACCTCAAGGGAATGCGGATGGGCTTTGCGGCCCAAGGCGTGACCTCGCTGTCATTGCTCAACGAAGCGACGAAGTTCGCGGGCATCAGGTTCGAGGACGTCACCCCGGTCTATCTGTCGTTTCCGCAGCAGATCGCGGCGCTGCAGAACAAGGCGCTCGACGGCACCATGCTGATCGAGCCGCAGGCGACGGTCGCGGTCAACGCCGGCTACGGCGTGCGCTTCATGGATACCAACGAGTTCTATCCCTACCAGCAGATATCGGTGATCTTCTACAGCGAAAAGTTTGCGACCCAGCGCAAGGATGTCGCCGGGCGATTCATGCGCGCCTGGTTGCGCGGCGCGCGCGTCTACAACGACTCGATCAAGGACGGAAAGATCGCCGCTGCCGGATCGGACGAGGTCGTCGCGACCATGGCCAAGAGCTTCAATATGAATCCCAATCTCGTGCGCGAGATGTATTCGCAGGCCGTGGACGTCAACGGCGCCGTGAATGCCGCCGGCATCCAGAAGGACCTCGACTTCTTTCTCAAGCAGGGCTGGGTGAACGGACAGATCAAGGCGAGCGATGTGATCGACATGTCGTTTGCGCAGCAGGCGAGCGCCGCGCTCGGCCCCTATCAGCGGAAGTCGCAGTGACCCGGTTGCTCCTTCCGCCGCTTCAGAACATCAAAACGTTCCGCAAATCCGGTGGGGCTCTGCTGACATGATTTCAATTGCTGGCATCGAGCTCGACGTGATCGAGCGCGGGCGGGGCACGCCCATTCTGTATCTGCATGGCGGCGCCGGCATCGGGCCCGACGCTGCATTCATCGACGCGCTCGCGCGAGAGCGGCGCGTGATCGCCCCGTCGCATCCCGGCTTTGGCAAGTCATCGCTGCCGGACTGGCTCGACAATGTGGACGATATCGCCCACGTCTACCTGGAGCTGATGGACCGGCTGAAATTGACCCGGATCGATCTCGTCGGCTTCTCGATCGGCGGATGGATCGCCGCCGAGATGGCGACCAAGGTGCCGGAACGAATCGAGCGCCTGGTGCTCATCGGTCCGGTCGGTGTGAAAACCGGCACGCCCGACAAGCTCGACATCCCCGATGTCTTCGCCATGCCGCGCGAGAAGCTCGACCAGCTCCGTTTCCATGATCCCGCCCGGTACGCGCCCGAACTGGCGACGATGCCCGACGACGAACTCCATATCGTTGCCCGCAACAGCGAGACGCTGGCGCTGCTGACCTGGGAGCCGTACATGCACAATCCCAAGCTCAAGCACCGCCTCCATCGGGTGAACGTGCCGACCTTGCTTCTGCGCGGCGCCAGCGACGGCATCGTCTCGGCCGACTACCTCGCACGCTACGCCGCGCTCATCCCCGGCGCGCGGATCGAGACCATTGCGCAGGCCGGACATCTTCCGCAGCACGAGCAGCCCGCGGCGACGGCGGCGACGGTCCTGCAATTCATGCAGGCCGAGAAGGAGGCCGCGACATCCGGAGCACGCCGATGAAAGCCTGGCACTTCAGCGAAAATGCCTATCCCTATCTGCCGCCGGCGGACGAATACGAGTCGATCCGCGTCTCGCTGCCCAGCCGCCTCTACGATCCGAAAAAGGGTGCCGCGCTCTACGATCGCTATATCGACGAATGGCTGATCGCGGAGGACGAGGGCGTGGAGATCATGCTCAATGAGCACCACCAGACCGCGACCTGCGTCGATCCGGCGGCGCCCTTGGTCCTCGCCGCCCTGGCGCGGCTGACCAAGAAGGCGCGGCTATTGATTTTGGGAAACCCGGTCGCCAACCGCCGCCAGCCCGTGCGCGTCGCCGAGGAGATGGCGATGGTGGACGTGCTCTCGAAAGGCAGGCTTGAATGCGGCTTCGTTCGCGGCGTCCCTTACGAGGTGCTTCCGGCCAACAGCAATCCGGTGCGCATGAACGAGCGCCAATGGGAGGCCATGGACCTCATCGTCAAGGCGTGGACCAGCCATGACGGGCCGGTGAGCCATGAGGGGCGGTTTTTCCATCACCGCAACATCAACATCTGGCCGCGTCCCTACCAGCAGCCGCATCCGCCGATCTGGGTATCCACCACCACGCCGGGCGGCGCCGGCCGCGTCGGCGCGCGCGGCTACGTGCAGGCAACCTTCCTGACCGGCTTCACCGGCACGCCTGCGATCTACGAATCCTACCGCAAGGGCTGGCGTGACGCGGGCCGCGGGGCGGACGTTCCCGTCGACCGCCTGGCCTATGCGGCCCTGGTCTATGTCGGCGAGAGCGAAGCGGAGGCCCGCGCCGGTGCCGAGAAGCTGCTCTGGTACATGACAGCGAACAAGGTGCCGCTGCACTTTTGCTATCCGCCCGGCTACGTACCGACCCCGGTGCACGCGCAAATCCTGCGCGGAGCCGCCATCGACCAGCACGCTGCGAACAAGGCGAACGCGACCGTGGACAAGGCGATCGAGGCCGGTCTCATGTTCGCCGGCACGCCCGATCAGGTCTTTCTCCAGATCAAGAGGATGTACGACCATGTCGGCGGCTTCGGGCATCTCCTGATCATGGGGCAGGCCGGATTTCTCGAGCACGATGAGACCGTGCGCGGGATCAAGGCCTTTGCGCGCGAGGTCTATCCGCGGCTCAAGGAAGCCTGTCCCGACACTGCGATCTCGGGGTTGCGCCGGGACGCCGCAACCGCGCGCGTGGTCGCCTAGTGTGGCGCATTTGACGTTCCTATCAGTATTGGCCGCGAGTCCTTCATAGGAACGTCAAATGCAAAGCCACACTAGGATCATCACTTGCTAGTGTCCCTTTGTTTCCGACGTTCGTAAAAGCGGGTGCTGCGAGATGATACGAACGTCGGAAACGGGACACTAGCGTGTGTTCGCGCGACGCGGTTGGTTCGGCCGTGTTTTTGTCGTCATGTCCGTGATCCATGAGACCGGGCTGATCACTTCGCCGGTGCCGGTCTATTTCGAGACTTTCGCTCCCGTGGCCGCGACCGGTCGCCCGACCGTCGTCATGGTGCACGGTGGCGCGCATACCGGCGCGTGTTATCAACGCACCGCCGATGGCCGGCGCGGATGGGCCTATCTCTTCGCTCAACGCGGCTATCGCACCGTGGTGCCGGATTGGCCGGGAACCGGCCGCAGCGGCTACATCGCGCTCGATCCGCTCAACGGTGCCACGGTGGCGGAGGGGCTCGGCGCCCTCATCCGCACCCTCGGCGCGCCGCTTGTCCTGCTCACCCATTCCATGTCGGGCTGCTATGGATGGCGGCTATTGGAGCTGCACGGCGACATGATCGATACCCTGGTCGGCGTCGCGCCCGGTCCCCCCGGCAATATCCAGAAGGAGGCGCCGGTCTACGCGGAAACCGAGCGCGAGATCGAGACCGAAACATCGGGGCAGCGCGTGCGCATCGACAAGAGCGCGCCGGTGGTGCCAACCCGCGATTTCGTCGAGCGTAAGCTGGTCGGAGGCAGCCGGCATTTCCCGCGCGAGCTGCTTGCGGGTTATGCGGCCAGCCTGCGCCCAATCCCGCCCAACATTCTGCTCGAGCGGCAGAACGTGCACGGCCGGCAGGTGCGGGTGAGCGATCCGGGCAAGCTCGCCGGCAAACGCGTCCTCGTTCTCACCGGCACCGATGACCTCGACCACGCGCGCGAGGTCGACGGCGCCATCGTCACCTGGCTCAATGGGCACGGCGCCAAGGCCGACTTCTGCTTTCTCGGCGACCGCGGTATTGTCGGCAATGGCCACATGCTGATGCTCGAAGACATCAGCGATGAGATCGCCGGCATCATCCTCGACTGGCTCGACGAGCGCGCGCCAGCCCGCGAGTCACGATCGTGACGAGGGCCGGCGGCCTCCGACAACGTAGAGACTGAACCATGGCAAAGATCGTATTGGGCATGGGCGCCTCGCACGGCCCGTTGCTGGCGACGCCGCCGGAGCAATGGGATCAGCGCGTGGAAGCCGATCGGCGCAATCCCGCCCTGGCCTATCGCGACGGCACGTTCAAGTTCGAGGAACTGGCGAAGCTGCGCGCCGGAGAACAGCTCGAGGAGCAGATCAAGCTTCCCATCAAACAGAAGCGATACGATGCGTGCCAGCGCGCCATGGCGGAAATGGCGCGGGTGTTCAAGGAGGTCAAGCCGGATGTCGCGGTGCTGGTCGGCAACGACCAGATGGAGGTGTTCGAAGACGCCAATATTCCGGCGTTCATGGTCTGCTTCGGCGAGAGCGTCGACAATATTCCGTTCTCGGACGAGCAGAAGAAGCGGCTGCCGCCGGGGATCGAAATCGCCGAACCCAATCATCACGGCAAGACCGCGCAGAGCTATCCCGGCCATCCGCAACTCGGGCGCTACCTGATCGAGAAGCTGGTACAGCGCGATTTCGACGTGGCCGCATCGGCGCGGCTGCCGCAATCCGCCTCGTCCAACATTTCAGGGTTGCCGCACGCCTATGGCTTCATCTATCGGCGCATCATGCAGGAGAATTTCGTCCCCGCGGTGCCGTTTTTCATCAATACCTTCTATCCGCCCAACCAACCCAGCGTGCGCCGCTGCTTCTCGCTCGGCAGGGCCCTGGCCGACGCGATCGCCGCCTGGGACGCCGATCTGCGGGTCGCCATCATCGGCTCGGGCGGCATGTCGCATTTCGTGGTGGACGAGGAGCTCGACCGCACCTTCCTCGACGCCATGAAGCGCAAGGATGCCGATGCCCTGATCTCGATCCCGCCGTACAACTTTCGCTCCGGGACCTCGGAACTGAAGAATTGGATCCCGGTCGCTGGCGCCATGAAGGAGATGGGACTCGACATGACCGTCATCGACTATCAGCCGCTCTATCGCTCCGCCGCCGGAACCGGCAGCGGAATGGCGTTCGCGTATTGGCGGTGATGCGGCGTTGCCCGGACCGGGCTCGCGCGGCTTCACTCAAAATTCGGCATGCAGGCGCGCGGAGAACACCGATACCGGTCCGCGATCCGCGTTGTCGGCGACATCGGCGATGAATTGGTAGTCGAACGTCAGCGTCGACCACTTGTTGACGTTGTAGGCATAGAAGGTCTCGATGATTTTCTCCGGACGATAGTTGATCTGGCCGTCGCCGATCAGGATGCCGAGGCCGCCGATTGCGAGGAAATCGCGGTGATCCCTCGAGAGGGCATTGATCGCGCCCGCAAGGCCGATCTTGTCGTCGGGCCGTCCCCAAGTCGTTCCGCGGATGGAGGTGCCGAACGAGAGGCTGGCGTCGATGTCGGTGAACGCCTGGATCTCGTTCTTGCCGTTATTCCAGCTCCAGCGTCCGAAGATCCCGACGTCGTCGGTGAGGGCCTGCTCGACATTCAAGTAGTAGCCGTACTTGGTTCGCGCCTGCCGGGTCTGGACGATGGCATCGTTCGGATCGAGGCCCGGATTGATCAGGGTGAGATCGATGGCCTCGCGGTAGCTGCCGGAGAAATAAGTGTCGGCCCAGACGCCCATGCGAAGCTTGCCGGGGCGGGAGAACAAGGCGTAGCGGGTCTCCAGCTCGGTGACGTAGGCGCCGCGCGCGAACAGCTTCGTGTCGAACTCGTTTGCGTTGGGTTCGTTTCCAGCCAGGAAATAGCCGACGCGCAGGGCCCAGTGTTTCTGATTGAGCTCGACGACCGCGCCGTAGGTAAGGCCAACCCTGTCCGCGGGATAGTCGAAGGCGCCGGCCGCCCAGATCGACCAGTTCATGAAATCTGCGCGCGAGTCCATGGCATAGGCATTGTTGTCGAAGATGTCATGGATGGCGAATTTTCCGACCTGAACGGTCAGTCGCGATACGTCGGGTTTCTGGCCCAGCTGGCCGTACGCGCTTGCGACCGTTTCCTGCTCGCCGCCAAATCCAAACGTCTGCCGGAGGAACAGGCGCGACGTGTTGTAGCGCGGATACGGAAAATTCGACTTCTGGGCTTCGCCGTTGGGAAAGCCGGCGGCGCCACTGGTGTCATGCAGGCCGAAGCCCTGCAGCAGCTCCGGATTGTAATAGAGCGCGCCGCCCTCCCACAGCCGCAGGCCGAGAAAGGCACTGGTAGTCCAGGTCTGCCGCGTTTGCGCCCACGGCGTGAAGCTGTGCTCGCCGACATACGGCGACCGGAATGCCGGGTAGCCCTGCTGGATGTAGGTGGTCTGCCCGTGGATCTCCCAGTTGTCGAAGTGAGTTTGCGATGCCTCGCCGCCGAAGTTGCCGGTCCAGGCGTTTCCGTTGGGGCCGCCGATCTTGTAGTTCAGCCCGGCACGGGCGGTGTGGATGTCGTACGACGATCCGGCGGTTGCGCCCGAGGGGAACACGACGTCGGCATTCCCGAAATTCAGATAGAGACATTCCAGCAGCAGCGTCCAGCTTGGTGCGATCGCGACCTCCGTTCCGGCACCTGCGGTCCAGCCGGTGTGGAGATGCAGAACCCTGTCGGTGTCGTCGACGACCCCGGGAGTTTGCAGAAAGCGTCCCAGCGACCAAGCGAAACCGCCCGTGGCGTAGACCATCCAGTGGTCGAATGCGTAGCCGACGCGCCCGCGCAGCGTTCCCATCAACTCGATCTTCTCGGCAAGGTCGGTGTCGGCGGTGGTGCGAAACCACGCGAGATCGTCCGCCGACAGATAATTCAAGACCGACAGATCGCCCTCGATGCCCAGAAGAACGCGCGATGGCAGAACATGATTGTATCCCGCCTGGACGCCGGCGCTGAGGCTGCCGAATGAGCTGTGGAAACTGGTCGGGTCGGGGTCGCCCAGCCCGACTTGCGCACTGCCCCGGCTGTATCCGACATGGCCGCCGAAATAGAGGCCGCTCCAATCGTAATACGGAACGCTGGCGGGCGCTTTGACCGGCAGTCTGATGGCGACATCGGCGGCGTCGACGGAGTTGGTCAGGCCGACGGCGAAGAGAGCGGCGCCGAGCCCGCGTGCTGTTCGAGCGATCACTGTTGCCCCCACCGTCCGTCCCCACGATCTCTGGTTAGTCCAAAGCCCGCTCACCTTATAGGACATAGGTGCAATTGCGAACGAGTTGCAACAAACTTAACTGCAATGTGGCGCCGGAGCAACGCTCGAGGGGCCAGACCCCATCCCGCTGGGCAACGGCGTGCTGACGAACGGCGATGGTGGGAACGGGATGTAGACAGGCGACTTTACTATTTGCGGTTGGCGACCGCGGTGTGATTCGGCCACAGACAGGGGGAAATATGGTCGGCTTGTTCTGGCGCCGTTCATGTAGGCTTTGTATATATATCCTAATGTTGCTCATATGAGCGCTGACAAGGCGCCGTCCGAGGGTGGAATCGAACGTGTCAGGCGACCCGCATGGCTCCAAGCTCCGGGTGCGCGCCTTATCGGCGCGCACGCAGGCGCTCATTGTTGTGTCGCTCGTGGTGGCCGGCGCCGCCGTCGTCTGGGCGATCAAGCCGCAGCCCACCGGCAAAGCGGCGGACATGGATACCGCAATCTCGAGCCAGTCGAAGCGGACGCGGGGCTTGTTCTATCCCAGCGCCGCCCAGTGGGCGACGCTGACGGTGGAACCCGTCCAGCAACGGGTGTTCCGCTCCGAGCACGTGACCGAGGGCAAGATTGCCGTCGACGAAGATCGCTCGACGCCGATTTTCTCCCCCTATGCCGGCCGGGTCACCAAGCTGTTCGTCAAGCCCGGCGACGTCGTGACGGTCGGCCAGACATTGTTCACCGTCGAAGCGACCGACATGGTGCAGGCGCAGAACGACTTCATCACCGCCTCGACCGCGTTGAACAAGGCCCACTCGACGCTCAACCTCGCCCAGATCAACGACAAGCGGCAGCGCCTGCTGTATGAGGGAAAAGCGGTTCCGCTCAAGGAAGTGCAACAGGCGCAGGGCACGCTCGACGCGGCCGAGAACGACGTGCGTTCCGCCGAAGTCGCGCTGGAAGCGGCGCGCAACCGATTGCGCATCCTCGGCAAGACCGATGCCGAGATCACCGAATTCCAGACCAAGGGCACGATCAATCCGGCCACTGCGATCTATGCGCCGATTGCCGGGACGATCGTGCAGCGCAAGGTCGGACCGGGACAGTATGTCGGGAGTGGCGCGAGCGATCCGGTGTTCGTGATCGGCGACCTGTCCACGGTCTGGGTGGCGGCCTATATCCGCGAGACCGAAGCGCCCCTGGTGCGTGTCGGTCAGCCGATCTATTTCACCGTCCTGGCCTATCCGGACCGGCCTTTCCCCGCCACCATCTCCTACGTGGCGACCGCGCTCGACCCCACCACGCGCCGGCTGTTGGTGCGAGCGTCGGTGGACAACGCCGCCGGGCTGCTGAAGCCGGAGATGTTCGCCAGCGTGAAGATCCTCACCGGCGAAGGCGAAAAGGCGGTGGCCGTCCCGCGCGACGCCATCATCCACGAAGGCGAGAGCGCCCGCGTGTGGGTCACCCGTGAGAACGACACCTCGATCGAACTGCGCCAGGTCAAGCTTGGAATGGCCAATGGCAGCATGGTGGAGGTGGTGGAAGGGCTGGGGCCCAGCGACCGTGTGATCACCAAGGGCAGCCTCTTCATCGATCGGGTGGTGGCGGCGGCGACGGGCAGTTAATTGCAGTCGGGCGGCAGGAGCCCGCGTATAAGATACGTAAATATTGCAAACACGTCGGTCGTTTCCATTTGCGCGAAAACTGAAACCAATCTAGACCTCGCGCCGGGCGACTGAGGCATTGACATGAATGCGGTCGTCGCCTTTTCCCTGAAGCATCGCGTCCTGATGGTGGTGCTGTTCGTGATGATGCTCACGGGCGGCATCATGGCGTTCCGCGAGCTCAACATCGAGGCCTACCCGGATCCCACCCCGCCGATGGTGGATGTGATCACGCAGTCCCCGGGGCTCTCCGCCGAGGAGATCGAGCGCTATATCACCATCCCGATCGAGACGCATACCTCCGGGCTGCGCAATCTCACCTCGATCCGCACCATTTCGCTTTACGGCCTCTCGGACGTGAAGCTGCAGTTCTCTTTCGATTTCACCTATGAGCAGGCGCTGCAGCAGGTGCTCAATCGGCTGTCTCAAGTCCCGCCTCTACCGAACAATGCGCAGCCGCAAATTTCACCGGTCAGCCCGATCGGCGAGATCTACCGCTACCGTCTGGTCGGCCCGCCCGGTTACAGCGTGCTCGATCTCAAGACGCTGCAGGATTGGGCGCTGCAGCGGCGGTTCCGGGCGGTACCCGGCGTGATCGATGTCATCGGCTGGGGCGGCAAGACCAAGACGTTCGAGCTCGAGGTCGATTTCAACAAGCTCATTGCTTACGGGCTGACGCTGCCGCAAATGCTGCAGGCGCTGAACAACAGCAACATCAATGTCGGCGGCAACACCGTCAATATCGGCCCGCAGGCGGCGGTGGTGCGGGGCGTAGGCCTCATCCGCTCGATCGAGGACCTGCGCAACACGATGCTCACCCAGAGCGGCGGCAACCCGGTCCTGGTGCGGGACGTGGCGACCGTGACGGTCGGGCAAAAGCCGCGCCTGGGCATCGCCGGCCACGACGCGGATGACGACATCGTCCAGGGCATCGTGCTGATGCGCCGCGGCGAGCAGAGCATGCCCACGATCAAGCGGGTCGAGCGCGAAGTCGAGCGCATCAACGGTTCGAACATCCTGCCGCCGGGCGTCCGCATCGAGCGCATCTATGACCGCAAGGACCTGATCGACATCACGACCCGAACGGTGCTGCACAACATGGCGTTCGGCATCGCGCTGATCTTTCTCTTGCAGTGGATGTTCCTGGGCAATCTGCGCAGCGCGCTGATCGTTGCCGCCACCATACCGTTCGCACTGTTCTTCGCCGTCGGCATTCTCGTGCTGCGGGGCGAATCGGCCAACCTCCTCTCGGTCGGGGCGATCGATTTCGGACTCATCGTCGACGCCACCGTCATCATGGTGGAAAGCATCTACCGCCGCCTCGGCCAGGTGATGGCGCCGGCTGCTGGTCCGGCCAGTGCGGCGGAAGGACTGACCGGCAAGCTGGCAGCGATCTTTTACGCCGCGTCGGACGTCAACCGTTCCATTTTCTTCGCGGCCGGAATCATCATCGCGGGCTTTCTGCCGCTGTTCACGCTCAGCGGCGTCGAAGGGCATATCTTCGGGCCGATGGCGAAGACCTACGCCTATGCCCTGGCGGGGGGGCTGCTCGCCACCTTCACGGTGACGCCGGCGATCAGCGCCATCCTGCTCCCCGAGCACGTGCGCGAAACCGAAACCTGGGTGGTGCGGGTGTTGCACCGCCTGTATACCCCGGCCCTGCACTTCGCCGTCGCGAACAGGCTGCTCGCCATCGCCGGCGCCGTGACGCTCCTCCTCCTTGCGGGTCTCGCCGTCCGCTCGCTCGGGCTCGAATTCCTTCCCAAGCTCGAAGAAGGCAACCTGTGGATCCGGGCGACCATGCCTTCCACCATCTCGCTCGAGGAGGGCAACGGATACGTCAATCGCATGCGCGAGGTCATTCGCGGCTTCCCGGAGGTGGAATCGGTGGTGTCGCAGCATGGGCGGCCGGACGACGGAACCGATGCCGCGGGGTTCTTCAACGCCGAATTCTTCGCCCCTCTGAAGCCGATCAGCCAGTGGCCCAAGGGCGTCGACAAGGACGCGCTCACGGCGGACCTGCTGAGCAAGCTGCAGAACGAGTTTCCCGGCGTGGAGTTCAACTTCTCGCAATATCTCCAGGACAACGTCGCCGAGGCGGTGTCGGGGGTGAAAGGCGAGAATTCCATCAAGCTGTTCGGCAACGATCTGCAGGCGCTCTCCGACACCGCCAACAAGATCAAGGCGGTGCTGGCCACCGTGCCCGGCATTACCGATCTCGCGGTCTTCACCTCGCTGGGCCAGCCGACGGTGCAGATCGACATCGACCGTGCGCGGGCGGCGCGCTATGGCCTTGCGCCGGGCGACATCAACGCCACCATCCGGGTGGCGATCGGCGGGGACTCGGCCGGCGATCTGTACGAACCCGGCAGCGATCGGCATTTCCCCATCGTGGTCAGGCTGGCGCCGCAGTTCAGGCAGGATCCGGCGGTCATCCAGAACCTGCGGATCGGGGTTCAGGGGCCGAACGGAATCACCCAGATCCCGTTGAGCGACGTTGCAACGGTCAAGCTCGTCTCGGGCGCCTCCTATATCTACCGCGAAGGCCAGGAACGTTATCTGCCGATCAAGTTCAGCGTGCGCGACCGTGATCTCGGCAGCGCAATTCAAGAGGCGCAACGCAAGGTCGCCCAGCAGGTGCCCTTGCCGGTCGGGTCGCGCATGGAATGGGTGGGCGAGTTCGGCAACCTGCAGGACGCGATCGCCCGGCTCAAGATCGTCGTGCCGCTCAGCCTTGCCCTGATCGCCTTGCTGCTGTGGGTCAATTTCGGCTCCGTGCCCGATACGCTCCTGACCATGAGCGTCATCCCGATGGCGGTGGTCGGCGGAATCTTTGCGTTGTTCCTGATGCGCATCCCGTTCAGCGTCTCGGCCGCAATCGGGTTCATCGCGCTGTTCGGCATTTCGGTCATGGACGGGATCATCATCCTGTCGCAATTCAATCAGCTGATCGACGCGGGCCTCGATCGCACCGCCGCGATCCTGCGCACTGGCGAGCTGCAGATGCGCCCGGTGCTGATGACTTGCGTCATTGCCGGCGTCGGCTTGCTGCCGGCGGCGATGTCCTCGGGCATTGGCTCGCAAGTCCAAAAGCCGCTCGCCGTGGTGGTGGTCGGCGGCATGATGCTGGCGCCGATCATCATCCTGATCACGCTGCCCGTGCTCATTCTGATGTTCTCGCGCCGCACGCCGCGGGCGGTGGTGCAAGACGCGGTGCCGGCGCCGGCGTGACGATCGCGTCGCGATCCCGTCAGAATTGAAGGCGGATACGAGGCGCCAGGACGATTGGGGCGAGCGCTAGGCTGGCCTGTTATGCCCTCGCCGACCCTGCGCAAATTCAACGGTGTAGCCGTCCGGATCGTAGGTCTGCATGGACCGTTCCCACGGGTGATCCTGCGGCGGACGGTGAAAGTTGACGCCTCGCGCCGTGAGCTGCTCATACAGAAGGTCGAGCTCGTCGGTGCTCAGCTCCACCTGGATGGCTGCGCGCTGCTCGCGCGTCATGGTTCTTGCCGCCGCAGCCTCGGGAAGCCGGGTGGAGAGCAGACCGATCGTGCCACCCAAAGGACCGCCCACGCGGATCATGGCGAATGTCGGAGCACGGTTCGCCTCGACCACCAGCCCCAACTTCTCACCGTAGAATTCCACCGATCTGTTCACGTCCTCGACAGCCAACGTGAAACCTTCCAGCCTCACTTCGATGGTCATGGCGACCTCGTGATTGCTCATTGCCCCGACGGGGTGCGCAGGCCGCCCCAGGCATCGCGCACCTGGTGGTAATGGACCTCGGGGGCGTAGTCCGGCGTACGCAGGCCGAGCGTCTTCACGTCGAGCCGGCCGGCGGCGCCAAGCAGCGTATAGGCTGCGATCACCCGGTCGCGTTGCGCCCCGATGAGCCGAGCGCGCGCGGCCATCAGGTCCTGCTGCGCGTTGAGCACGTCCAGCGTCGTGCGTTGCCCGCCCTGTGCTTCCTTCTGCACGCCGGAGAGCGCCACGTTGGCCGCGCGCACCTCGGATTCCGCCGCCGACAGCGCGACCTTCGCTCCCTCGTGGCTGACCCAGGCGCCGATCACCGCGGTCTGGGTCTGGTTGCGAATGAGTTCGAGCACGATGCGGGCCTGCATCGCGATCTCCTTGGATTGGCGGATCTGCGAAGCCGCCAGTCCGCCGTCGTAGATCGGCACGTTGGCCTGGCCGATGATCGAGGCGATATCGTTGCCCTTGGCGCTGAGCGTGGGGTCATTTTCCCACTGGCGCTGGACGCTGCCTTGCACCGAAAGATTGGGCCACAGGCTGCTTTCCGCGATCTTGGTGCCGAGCTGGGCGACGTCGGTGTCGTACATCGCCGCCATGATGGCGGGATGCTCCTTGCGGCTGATCGCCAGCGCCTCCTCCCGGCTCTTGGGCAGCAGCCGGTCGATCGGATCGGCCGGCGCCAGCCGACCGGGCGCCGCGCCGATGATCTGCGCGTAGATTGCCTGGCTGATGGCGTAGTTGACCTCGGCCGCGTTGAGGTCGGCGAGCCCACGGCTCTGCCGGGCCTCGGCCTGCGCCACGTCCGTCGGGGTGACGTCGCCGGCGTCGAGCCGCTTCTTGGTGGTGCCGAGTGTCTCGCGCAGAAACGTCACGTTCACGCGCTGCGCTTCGACCAGGCTCTGGTTGGCGAGCACGTTGGTATAGGCGATCACCGCGTCGAGCAGCACGCCTTGTCCGGTATTGCGCAACGCTTCGCGGCCGGACTGCACCTGGGCTTCGGACTGGCGCACGGTGTTGGCGGTCTTGAAGCCGTTGAAAATCGATTGCGTGACGGTCAGCCCGATGGTCCAGGTGCGCAACGTGGCGGTCTGGAGCGTATTGTCGGGGAACAGCACCCGGACCTGCTGCAGCCCTCCCGTCAGCACGGCCATGATCTGCGGTCGGTAGCCGGAAAGCGCCTGCGGGATGGTCTCGTCGGTTCCGCGCAGGCGCGCCCGCTCGGCGTTGAGCTGCGGGTTGCCCTGGTAGGTCCGCACCAGCGCTTCCGGCAGCGTCTCCGCCGTCGCCGGGGCCGGCGGCAGTGCGAGAAGGGCGGCGACGACGAGGATGGCGCGAGCCGCGCGCGGCGTGCCGCAGAGGGGAGCAAGCGGCGCGCGGGCGCGCAGCCTCCCCTTCGCACGCAAGACGCTGACCGCTACGCGCATCGACACGACCCGGACTTCAATACAAGTTGGCGTAGAATGCCCCCGTGGCGAAAACATTGCAGGTTCCGCCCCCCGCCGCCAGTCGATTCCATGACCGTGCGCGCAGGGCAATTAATCCCTTGAAATTACCGCCGAAAATGAGGCGTTCTGGGGCCGGCGGGAGGCGCTCCGGCGATTGACATCCGGGATTTGGGCGCGTTTCTCTGCCGCCGCAGAAAGGACCGGACCCGGGCATGGGCAATCTCGTCTACCGCAGGACATTCACGGTCGAATGGGGCCACTGCGACCCGGCCGGCATCGTGTTCAACAGCCGTTTCTTCGAATTCTTCAACTGGAGCTCCTGGCTGCTGTTCGAGCGGGCGCTCGGGGTGCGACCGAGTGCCCTGGGTCCGACCTTCGGCATCGTCGGCATTCCGCTGGTCGACGCCAAGGCCCGCTTTCTCAAGCCCGCACAGTTCAACGACGTGGCCGACATCGCCTCCGAAGTGAGCGCGTTCCGGCGGTCGAGTTTCGACGTCACGCACCATATCTCTATTGGCGGGCAGCTCGCGGTCGAGGGCCACGAAACCCGGGTTTGGGCCGCTCAGGATCCGAACGATCCGGTCAAATTGAAGGGAATTCCGATCCCCGCCGCCGTGATCGAGCGGTTTCGGGCCGGACCCTAGGGACTCTCGATCGTGCAGCAAATTCCCGATCGCGGGTCTGGCAGCCCGATACCGTTGGCCGCATGTCCAGGCCGTGAGGACATCCGATTGATGACAGAAGGCATCACCCTCGCGTTCGGACTGCGGTTCGCGGACCTTTACCACCGCGACGGCCTGGTGCGCCTCGACGGCTGCTTCGTGGATTTTCTGAAGGTCCAGGATCCGCAGCTGCACGGCCGGCTGATGGCGGCGCGCGCGGCGCCCGAGCAGGCAGCCGGCAAGCCGGAATCGGAGCTCATCGTCGAACTCGCGCCGGTGCTGGACGCGTTCATCGCCGAGCTCTTCGGCATCGCCCATGAGGTGCGGGCGCTGCGGTCGTGTCATGACGCGCTGGCGCCGCTCTACTCGGTCAAGCGATTGTTCGTGCAGCGGCGCGCCGCCAAGAAATACGGCCCCGATCAAGCCGCGGGTTTCGACGGGCCGGCTTTGCGCGGCGAGCTCGAGCTATTGCTCGGCGGCGAGCTGACGGAGCTGCGCTTTGCCGAGCACGTCGATGCCTGGATGAAGACCGAAGGCGACAATGCCACTGCGCTCGATCTCGCCGGGCGCTATGCCGCCTGGGCGACGCACACGCCGCAGGGCCAGGCGCTGCACAAGGCCGGCGTGCTGTTCAAGCTGCCGCACAAGGTCGACCCGTACCATCTCGTTCCGGTCGAGACCGAAGTGGTGAACGGCGTGACCATGCTGAAGGTGCCGCGCGCGCTGCGCCGTGCGCGCGACGGCTTCGCGCTGACCGATCCCGGCACCGATCTCACCGGCGCGCTCGATCATGCCAACTACTGCATCTGGTGCCACAACCAGGGCAAGGATTCCTGCTCGAAGGGACTCAGGGAGAAGACCGGCGAGTTCAAGAAGAGCCCGTTCGGCGTGATGCTCGCCGGGTGCCCGCTCGACGAGAAGATCTCGGAGATGAATCTGGTCGAGGCCGGCGGCCATACCATCGGCGCCCTCGGCATTGTCGTGGTCGACAATCCGATGTGCGCGGCCACCGGGCACCGCATCTGCAACGATTGCATGAAGGCCTGCATCTACCAGAAGCAGGAGCCGGTCGACATTCCGCAGGTCGAGACCCGCGTCCTCAAGGACGTGCTGGCGCTGCCGTGGGGGTTCGAGATCTACGCCCTGCTGACGCGATGGAATCCGCTCAACCTGCGCCGGCCGTTGCCGAAGCCGGCCAGCGGCCGCAAGGTTCTGGTCGTCGGCCTCGGCCCCGCCGGCTTCACGCTCGCGCATCATCTGATGAACGACGGCCACACCGTCGTGGCGATCGACGGGCTCAAGATCGAGCCGCTCGATGCCGCGATTTCGGGGGTCGATGCCGGCGGCGCGCGCACGCCATTCCGCCCGATCCGCGATGTCGCCGAGCTGCGCGAGCCGCTGGAAAGCCGGGTCATGGCCGGCTTCGGCGGGGTTGCCGAATACGGCATCACCGTGCGCTGGGACAAGAATTTCCTCAAGCTCATCCGCCTGCTGCTGGAACGGCGCCGCGAATTCGCGATGTTCGGCGGCGTGCGCTTCGGCGGCACGCTCACCATCGACAGCGCCTTCGCGCTCGGCTTTGACCACATCGCGCTGTGCGCCGGCGCCGGCCGCCCGACCATCGTGCCGATGAAGAACGGGCTTGCCGCCGGCGTGCGCCAGGCCTCCGATTTCCTGATGGCGCTGCAGCTCACCGGCGCCGCCAAGACCGACAGCCTCGCCAATCTGCAGGTGCGGCTGCCGGTGGTGGTCATCGGCGGCGGGCTCACCGCCATCGACACCGCGACCGAGGCGCTCGCCTATTATCCGCTGCAGGTGGAGAAGTTTCTCAGCCGCTACGAGACGCTGCTCGAGGAGCGCGGCGAAGCCGCCATCCGCGCCGGCTGGACGGCACAGGAAGCCGAGACCGCGTCCGAATTTCTCGAGCACGCGCGCGCCATCCGCGCCGAGCGCGAGCAGGCCGCGCGCGAGGGCCGCAAGCCGCAGTTCGCGGACCTCCTTCGCCAATGGGGCGGCGCCACCATCGTCTACCGGCGGCGCATGATCGATTCCCCGAGCTACACGCTCAACCACGAAGAGGTGGCGAAGGCGCTGGAGGAGGGGATCGGTTTCTGCGAACGGCTGACGCCGGAAGAGGTCCTGCTCGATCGCTTCGGCTGCGCGCGGGCGCTGCGGCTCTCCTCGCAGGCCGAGGTCGAGAGCAATCCCGGCGCGGCGCCGCTCGAGGTGGTGCTGCCGGCGCGCACGATCCTGGTGGCGGCCGGCACCCAGCCCAACACCGTGCTCGGGCGCGAGGAGCCGCAGCACGTGAGCATCGACGGCAAGTACTTCCAGGCCTTCGACGAGAACGGCCAGAAGGTCACGCCCGAGCGCATCACCAAGCCGTCGGCCGCGCATGTGCTGATGAGCGTGCGGTCGGACGGCCGGTCCATCAGCTTCTTCGGCGATCTGCATCCGTCCTTTGCCGGCAACGTGGTGAAGGCGATGGCGAGCGCCAAGCAGGGCTATCCGGTCGTGAGCCGGATGCTCGCGAAGCAACAACCATCCGCGGTCGCGCCGGAGGCGCTGATGGCCCGGCTCGACGACGAGCTGCGGCCGATCGTGCACGCGGTCAACCGGCTCACGCCCACCATCGTCGAGGTCGTGGTGCGCGCGCCGATGGCGGCGCGCGCCTTCGAACCCGGGCAATTCTACCGGCTGCAGAACTACGAGACGCTTTCGCGCAGCGCCGACGGCACCCGGCTGGCGAAGGAAGGGCTGGCGCTCACCGGCGCCGCGGTCGACCGCGAGCAGGGATTGCTGTCGACCATCGTGCTGGAAATGGGTGGCTCGTCCGACCTGTGCGCGCAGCTGGCGCCGGGCGAGCCGGTGGTTCTCATGGGGCCGACGGGTACTCCGACCGAGACGCCGTCGGGCGAAACCGTGCTGCTGATCGGCGGCGGACTCGGCAACGCCGTGCTGTTCTCGATCGGACAGGCGCTGCGCGCCAACGGCAGCCGGGTGATCTATTTCGCCGGCTACAAGCGGGCGATCGACCGTTACAAGGTCGAGGAAATCGAGCGCGCGGGTGACGTCATCGTGTGGTGCTGCGACGAAGCGCCGGGCTTTCTCGCCGAGCGGCCGCAGGACAAGACCTTCACCGGCAATATCGTCGCGGCGCTCGACGCCTATGGATCGGGCGCGCTCGGGCCTGCGTCGATCCCGCTCGGCGAGGTCGACCGCGTGGTCGCGATCGGATCCGACGGGATGATGGCGGCGGTCAAGCGGGCGCGTCAGGGCATTCTCGCGCAGCATCTCAAGCCCGGGCATAAGGCGATCGCCTCCATCAACTCGCCGATGCAGTGCATGATGAAAGAGATCTGCGCCCAGTGCCTGCAGGTCCACCGCGATCCCGCCACCGGCGTGGAAAGCGTGGTGTTCTCCTGCTTCAACCAGGATCAGGATCTCGATCGCGTCGACTTCGACAATCTGCGCGCGCGGCTGACGCAGAACGGCGTGCAGGAAAAGCTCACCCGGCTCTGGGTCGACCGCTCGCTGCGGCAGCTCGGCCTGCGGCAGACCGCGGCCGAGTAGCGCGCGAAAACGCGGTTGTTATCTCCGTCTCGCCCGAAGGTGCAGCGCAAGCGCGAGATGGGGCTGCCGCGGGGTACGGCATGTTCCGGTTCGATCGCCGCGTTGGGCAATCGCGGTGGCGGAATTCACCGTGCTGCGCCTGCGACCTTGATCGCGAAGGCGTAGGCCAGCGCCACTTCCCTGAGGCGGTCGAAGCGGCCTGCGGCGCCGGCGTGACCGGCGTCGAGGTCGGTGCGAAAGGCAATCAGGTTGTCGTCCGTGCGCAAGCGCCGCAGCCGCGCGATCCACTTCGCCGGTTCCCAGTACAGCACGCGCGGATCGGTCAGGCCCGCCAGTGCGAGGATCGACGGATAACGCTGCGCGCGCACATTCTCATAAGGCGAGTAGGCCAGGATGGTTCGAAACGCCGCCGCGTCACGGTTCGGATCGCCCCATTCCGGCCATTCCGGCGGCGTGAGCGGCAGCGTTTCGTCGAGCATGGTGTTGAGCACATCGACAAAAGGCACGCCGGCGATCAGCCCGGCATAAAGGTCCGGCCGCATGTTGCCGATCGCGCCGATCAAGGTCCCGCCCGCGGACCGGCCTTCGGCCACGATCGTTCCCGGCGCGCACCAGCCGTTCTTGCTGAGATACTCGCTCGCGGCGATGAAATCGGTAAAGGTGTTGGTCTTCTTGGCAAGCTTGCCTTCGCGGTACCAGCGCCAGCCCTTCTCGCTGCCGCCACGCACATGTGCGATCGCGTAGACGAAGCCGCGGTCGACCAGCGACAACCGGTTGCTGCTGAATGCGGCGGGCATCGAAATGCCGTAGGCGCCATAGCCATAGAGCAGGCAGGGCGTCGTCCCGTCGAGGGCGACATCCTTGCGGTAAAGCAGTGAAATCGGAACCGTTTCGCCGTCGGCGGCCGGCGCGAACAGCCGTCGCGTGATGTAATCGGCGCTGTTGTGGCCGGTGGGGATTTGCTGCCGCTTGCGCAGAGTACGTTGGCGCGACGCCAGATCATAATCCCAGACTTCTTCCGGCGTCGTCATCGACGAATAGGTGAAGCGCAGCACGTCGGTCGCGAACTCATAGCCGTCATCGATGCCGAGCGAATAGGCCTCCTCAGCGAAGGAGATAACATGCTCCTCGCCGCTCGCGAGGCGCCGAACCACGATGCGCGGCAGGCCATCCTCGCGCTCGAGACGGACGAGCCAGTCCTGCAGGACCATGAACGACAGGATATAGACGCCTGAGCGATGCGGGACGAGATCGCGCCAGTGGGCCCGGCCGGGTGTGCCGAGCGGCGTCCACATAATCTTGAAATCCTCGGCGCCATCGGCATTGGTGCGGATGATCAATGCCGGGCCGCCGTTGAAGGCGGGATGGTGCTCGACTTGGTACTGGACGCCGGTTTGGCGCGCGGCAATGAGCGTCGGCTCGGCCGCGGATGCGGCAAGATCGATGAGCCACGCTTCCGATGTTTCGTGATCATGGGCTGAGATATCGCAGAAGCGTCCCGACGTATGGCGATCGACGGAAACGAAGAAGCCTGGATCGGCCTCCGTGAACACGCGCACGTCAGCGGCCGCCGGCGTACCGAGCGCGTGGCGGAAGACTCCGGCAGGCCTATGGCTTTGGTCGAGCCGCACATAGTAGAAGGCCGAGGCATCCTGCGTCCAAACCACTGCGCCGGATACATCGGGCACGACGTCGGCGAGGTCGGCTCCGGTGTCGATCTTTCGCACCCGCGCGGTGTAGAGCTCAGAGCCGGATTCGTCGGCGAGCCACGCGAGCAAGCGATGGTCGGATGAGTGCCGCGCGGCGCCCAGCCGGAAGAAAGCCTTGCCCTGCGCGAGCGCGTCGCCGTCAAGCAAGAGTTGCTCCTGAGGCTTTGCTTCAGCCGTTTGCGTTGAAGGGACAGGCGAGCCATTGCGCGGCTCTCGGCACAGCAAGGGGTACTGCCCATCCTTGCGGTAGCGCATGTAATAGGCGTAGGGCCCGTCGCGCTTGGGAACAGACGAATCGTCCGCCTTGATGCGGCCTTTCATCTCCGCAAACAGCGTCTCCTGCAGGCTCTTGGTTTCGGCGAGCGCATACTCGCAATAGTCGTTCTCGGCTTGCAGATAGTCGCGTATCGCGGGATCGAGCAGAGCCGGATCGCGCATCACTTCGCGCCAGTTCTCCGCCTTGAGCCAGGCATATTCATCGACCAGGCGGACGCCGTGGAGCGTGCGCTCGTGCGGGCGTTGCTCCGCCTGCGGCTCGGCCGGCGGGCTCGCGCCGGCTGGGAATGACCTTTGCGGACGCACACTCACGATGTCACCTCACCCTCGAAATCAGAACCCATCTAAGTGCGCCGGGCGGCAAGCGCCAGCAAGAGCCCTGATGGCCGCAGCCGCCCAGTTCCGAC
>Ga0114129_10002799_pt1 | contig 24345 bp, 16 predicted proteins | sample RhiMetdeltSRZDD1_FD_80071 | JGI IMG/M metagenome (GOLD analysis project Ga0114129, IMG submission 80071) | Populus rhizosphere microbial communities from Tennessee, USA - Rhizosphere MetaG P. deltoides SRZDD1 (version 2) (version 2) | ecosystem: Host-associated > Plants > Roots > Rhizosphere >...
AGAGAAGGCGCCGGGCACGGGCACGGCAAGCCTCGCCGCCAGCCGTTCGACTTCGCTGACGGATTGTGCGTTGGTCGGGTCCCGGCTCGGCGCACCTGACTGCGTATCGCTCCCGAAACGGACGCCCAGCATCCAGGCGTCGGCCTTCGCGTCCGGCGCGGCGAGCGGACCTGCCTGGCCTGTCGCCTCGTCCTGACCCACCTTGCATGCGGTGGATAGCTGTGTCGCCTCGGGCAATGCCAGATCGCCGAGCGCCTCCGGATTGGCGAGGGCCGCATCCGTCGCCGAGAGGAACAGCAACTCGAATGCGACGAAGCTGCCCGCAAGCGCCCAGACGATAGCCACGAAGAGCGAGGCGCGTTTCAGCCGTGTCCGGAGGGAGCGCGGTCGTGGCCGCTCCATGCGAGCGCATTATACTGACGCGCCTGCAGGAGGGCCCGCTGCTGACTGGCGAGCTTGCCTACGTCTTCCTTGTCGCCATCCTCGACGCAGCCCTGATCTCCTGGATCGCGCTGCGCTGGTATCGGCGGTCCGTTCGTCGGCTCATGCGGCAACCCGGTACGCCTGCTGCCGCGAGTGCGCCCGTTGGCTCCGCGCCGGACAACCCCCGGTCGGCGCCTGCGGCTTCACTCAACCCTCTCACCGTGGCGGTCTTCCAGGAGCAGGATGTTCCGGTAAGCAGGCGTTCTCATCACGCGGGCATTGGATGGCGAAGGCTGTCGGTTGCCTATGCCATCGGCGCCGCCCTGCACTCGGCCGTGATCACCGCCTTCTTCCTTGACTTCGACACCTCGCTACCTATCGCGGCGTGGTTCATGCAATGGTGGGTGTTGGGTTGGCCGATTGTGCCCACACTGGCGGTCGTGCTCGTCTTGAACCGGTACGAGGTGGTCCGCCTGGCGATCGGCTATGTAACCATAGGGGGGCTCGCCATCGCGACCGTTACGTTGACAGGACAGGTGCTGCGACGATCGTTCAGCGACGCCGCGCTCACCAACGGCTTCTGGTTCGCCGTCATCCTCGCGAAGGTCGCCTACCTTCCGCTGGCGCTGCTGCTGATCTCGGGATGGCGGAGAATCCGCGCCGTGACGCCGCTCGCGCTGTCGTCCACGCTGGTGTTCGGTTTCGCATTGATGCTCTTTCGGCACGCGCTGACTGAGGCCTTCAACCTCGAGTCCATCCGATCGGTCCTGCTCGACCTGTCGGCACTCACCTCCGGGTACTTCAGTTACTACGGCGTGTTCATGGTCCTGGTGCTCCCGGTGGGCTGGGTCGCCTGGCGGCTCTTGCAATTGCTGGCGGCACGGTTCGACCGCAAGCGCTTCAGCGACGTGCAACTCGTCGTCGACTGCTGGTGGCTCATTGTCACGGCGGAAGAGATCGTGACCGGCCTTTCGACGAAGTACGGGTTTGGCGGCATCGCGGCGGGCCTCGCCGCGTTCACGGTCTACCGGGCTGCCGTAGCGCTGACCCTGGCGTGGCTGCCAGGTCCGCATCGCGACCATCCGAAAACGCGGCTCCTGTTACTACGAGTGTTCGGATATCAGGCCCGCACGGAGACACTCTTCGACCGCGTGGCGCAGCAGTGGCGCTTCCACGGCCCGGTGCAACTCATCGCGGGCGTCGATCTCGCCATGCGGACGGTCGACCCCGGCGACATGCTGGCGTTCGTCAGCGGAAACCTCGAAGCACGATACGTGGCGACGGTTGACGACGTCGGACCTCGGGTGAGCGGGCTCGACATGCTGCGGGACCCGGACGGGCGCTTCCGGGTGAACGAAGTGTACTGCCGCGACGACACCTGGCGGGCGGCGGTCCAGGCGCTGATCGACACGACCGACATCGTGCTGATGGATTTGCGCGGTTTCTCGAACGTCAACTCGGGCTGTGCCTTCGAGCTGGAGCAACTCGTGTCACGGCTCCCCCCGGACCGAATTGTCCTCGTCTACGATCACACTACCGACCTGCGGCTACTCGGGAACTTCCTCTCCGACGGGTGGCAGCGGGCAGCGCACGATCGCGCTCCAACCGGCGGGCCGATCTCGTGCGTCCGCGTCGAGCAGAATTCCTGGTCCGAGCTGCAGTTGCTGATGCGACGGCTCGTGGGACTCGAACAGCCGCGTCGGGTAGTGGCGGTGGCCGATCTGGCTTCTGCGTGAAACTCGTGTACGGGCTGGTGTAGATGAGAGGAGCCGCGCTGACCGCGGCTCCCCCCGGGGATCCTCAGCCAAGCAGTTGGCCGAGGACTCGACTGATCTGGAAGAGCACCGTTCGTATCGCGGTGGCGGATCCACCGCCGTTCAGCAGATCGGAGAGGCTGCAAAGCAGGTCACCAAGCAGTCCGCCGCCCTGGATGGCCGTGATGTCCACCGTCACCGGGCCGTTGTTGCAGTCGTCCAACTCCACCTCGAGGCCGAGAAGATTGAGGTTCAGCGGGCCCACCTCGAGGCTGAGAATCGAACAGGTCGCCGCGGCGAGCGCGTCGTTCGCGGTAATGCGGTCGAACACTTGATCCAGCACGCTGGTGAGGCCGTTCAGGAAGTTCGTGAGCTGACCTTGCGCCTGAAGTTGATTGAGCACATCCGCAAGAGGCACGCCCCCCTGCAGCAGGTTGGCGACGTTGCACAGGAGGGTACCCAGCACCCCCTGGCCCTCATGCGCGGTAATCTCGAGGCAGATCGGACTCGTCTGCACACGCAGACCGAGGAGGTTGAGATCGATCGGTCCCAGACTCAGGTCGAGGATCGGACACGCTGCGCCGGCTTGCTGGGCCGCGATGGCGAGCGGCGTCCGGAACGCCGTCGCTCCTATCAACCCGTTGGCAAAGAGTTGCCCATCCTGGACGGTGACGCTAGTAATTGTGACCGGCAGGACGGAGAAGTTCTCCGGCGGCCTCTGCGGCGGTCTTCTTCCCTGAGCGGACGCATCCGGCGCCGCCAGCGCGATGCTCGACACGAACACGAGCGCGGCCAGCGCAGCTCGCACATTGCCTTGGTATATCCGGTCCCTGAGTAATTTCATCGATCCTTCCCCCATGGAAGACGAGCGCGAACTTTCGACCATTCGCAGCATGGTGCCTTCGACGGCGTCGAGGGCCTTGCGCCCGCCGGCTGTGAGAGAGCAAGACACAAGCCCTTCCCAACACAGGGGTTGTCGTTGCTCGAGCGTGAATGCGCGTCAGCCAGTCGAGGTGAATGGGTCCATAACATCGACACAGCGGAGAGTAGTGAAACAGTTCGATGGTCGAAAAAGGCCGGGACGCGGGCTTCTGGATCAGACCAAACAGAGGTTTTGGATCAGATTAAATGCCGGACCGTCGCCGTTGGCGTGCGTAAGCTTCTCAGCCTTGCGTGCGGAGGGATTGCGTACGCTCCACCGCCAGCCGTAGACTGCCGCTCTCCACAGCGACAAGTACCAGTGGTTGCCGGCCCATGCAACCGTTTGCCGTTCCCGCGAGTCTCATGACCCGGAGGGTCACGTGATGGGAACCTTCGCCCAGGACCTCAGATATGCGGTGCGATCGCTGGTCAAGCAGCCGGCCTTCTCCGCGCTCGCCATTGCGATGCTTGCAATCGGCATCGGCGCAACCGTCGCGATTTTCGCGCTGACCTTCGCCGTCCTCTACAAGCCGCTCCCGTTTGCCGATCCGTCGCGATTGATGCTGGTTCACCTCCTGGCGCCGGACCGGGAAGCTCCGGGCGTTTCCAGCCCGATGATCTGGTCCTATCCGAAGTACCGCGTGTTCCGCGATCATCAGCAGGTCTTCGAGTCGTCTTCGACGTTCACGGGCTGGACGTGGAATCTGACCGGGGCGGGCGCGCCGGAGCAGGTGACGGGCGAGCTCGTGGACGGGACGTATCTCCCGCTGCTCGGCGTCTCGCCGCGACTGGGCCGATCGTTCTCCTCCGAAGACACGCAGGCCGCGGGTTCGCCGAAGCTTGCGGTCATCGGTCATGGTTTCTGGGTCAACCGTCTTGGCAGTGATCGTGGTGTCCTGGGTCGCTCGATAGGTCTCAACGGCGCGCCGTACACGATCATCGGCGTCCTGCCGGAGGGTTTTCGCGGTCTCACGGGTCAGGCGGAACTCTTCGTACCGGTAACGACGCAGCCGGCAGCGGATCTCGAAGAGAAGTGGAACCATACCTATTGGGTCGTGGCGAGAAGACAGGCTGACGTCACCGTCGAACAGGCGGAGGCGGCTGCAAGGGTGCTAGGCGGCGTGGTGAGCCGCGAGATCGGCGAGCCCTCGGGCGAGCAGCGTTCGGAGTGGGGCGCCATGACGGTTTCACTCAACGATGAACGTGTCGATCCGCTGATTCGACGATCCATCCTCCTGCTACTCGCCGCCGTAGGTTCGGTCTTGCTGATCGTCTGTCTGAATCTCGCCAGCTTGACGCTGGCGAGAGGGGTGGCGCGGGCGCGGGAGGTGGCGATTCGCTCTGCGCTGGGGGCCAGCCGCCTCCGGATCATGCGTCAGTTGATGGCCGAGAGCGTCGTACTTGCGCTCGTCGGCGGTGTCCTCGGCACGCTGGTCGCTTACGGCACGCTCTCCGCCGGTGCAGCGTTTCTCCCCGATTTGCGGATGGTGCTGCCGCGAAACCTGAGCGCGGGGCTGACCCGGGTCGGACTGGGTCTGCTGGGAATCGATCTCGCGTCGTTCGTCGCCATCGCCGGCGTGACCTCGCTGGCCGCTCTGCTGTTCGGTCTCGGTCCCGCGTGGCGTGCCTCACGGCGCGATCCGATCGACACGATGAAGACGAGCACTTCCGGCAGCGTTTCGCACGGGACCCGCGGCCTCAGTCTCAGGAATCTGCTCGTCGTCGGCGAGATGGCAATCGCGCTGGTCGTGCTCACGGCCGGCGGGCTGATGGTGAAGAGCGTCCTGCGCCTGCAGGCGACCGAGCTCGGGTTCCGGCCGGCGTCGCTGCTCAGCGTCCGGATGGTCCTGCCCGGCCCGCAATACAACCCTGCCCGCGCGAGCCAGTTCCTGATGGATTTGATCGAGCGTCTGGAATCGCGCCCGGGCATGCAGTCAGTCGCCTACGGCAGCTGCGCGCCGGTCACGGGAGGCTGCAACCGGACGTCGGCGAAGTTCCCGGGCCGCGTCCTGCCGCCGGATCGGACCGAGACGCCAATCGGAGTGCTCTGGGCCTCTCCGCGATACTTCGAAACGATGGGGATCCGTCTGCTCCGCGGCCGTCTGTTCACACCGGACGATCGCGCCGGCCAACCGAAGGTCGTGGTGGTGAACGAGACCGCGGCGCTCACCTATTGGCCCGGCGAAGATCCGATCGGGAAACGCATCGCGCTCGGGCAGGGAGGGTTCGGGGATGGCGCCGAGGTGATTGGGATCGTGGCCGACGTCCGCTACCGCGCGGTCGAGACGGCGGTGCTCCCCGACGCCTATCTGCCGCTGCTGCAGGCGCCGCGGGCGCAGGGATTTCTGTTCGTACGCACCGACGGCGCACCGGAGTCGATCGTTCCGCAGATCCGCACCGAGGTCCAGGCGCTCGATCCGAATCTGCCGCTCATCGACGTCAAGATGATGGCGACGCGGTTCGGCGAAGCCACCTGGCGCCAGCGGAGCAGCGCGTGGCTGTTGGGACTCTTCTCGCTGCTCGCGCTCGCGCTGGCGGCGACTGGCATCTACGCGGTCATGGCACAAGGCGTCGAGCAGCGCCGGCGGGAGATCGGCGTGCGCCTCGCACTCGGCGCGGGCCGGAGCGACATCCTCCGGCTGATCATCGGACGCGTGACCGCGATGGCGATCGCAGGCATCGCCCTCGGCATCCTGATCGCGGTGCCCGCCATGCAACTGCTGCGGGCGCTCCTGTATCAGGTGACTCCGGGGGATCCGTCGGTCTTCGTGGGGCTGGCGGGCGTGGTCCTGGCAGTGACGTTACTGGCCGGCTACATTCCGGCGCGCCGCGCCACTCGAGTCGATCCGCTCGTGACACTTCGAGCGGAATGAGGGAATCCGGATCCGGGGTCCGGGATCCGGACTACCGGATTACCGGATCCCGCCCTACCGTGTTCGTCGCTTCAGCCAGCAGCTCGTACGACCGCACGCGCTCGCGGTGGTCGTGAATCATCGTCGTCACGATCACCTCGCTGGCGGACGTCGTGCGCACCAGGTCGTCGATCTGTGCCATGACCATCTCCGGCGTGCCGATGAAGTGCCGGGAGCGGCCGGCGCGCGCGATCATCCGCTCGTACTCGCTCCAGTTGTAGGCGGCCGCCTCGTCGGGGCTGGGCAGCAGACCGAATTCCCCGCGCTGGTAGCGGACCCACACCAGATCCGTGCTCAGCGCCAGCTGCTCGGCACGCTCGGGGGTGTCGGCGCAGATCACCGACACCCCGAGCATGACGTGCGGCTCGGGAAACATCCTTGAAGGCCGGAAGCTCTCGAAGTACGCGTGCACGGCCGGTTCGGGGGGCGCAGGGCTAAAATGGCGCGCGAACGCGTACCCGACGCCAAGCGAGCCGGCGAAGCGTGCGCTGGCACCGCTGGATCCCAGGATCCAGACGGGCGGGAACGTGACACCCGAAGGGACGACGCGAACCCTGTGAAAGGGATGATCCGGCGGCAGCGCAGAGCCGGAAAGTCCGAGCACTTCCTGCAGCTGTTGGGGAAACTTTTCGGCGTCGAACGGGTGCATCGCACGCGACGTCACCGGATCGGTGCCCGGGGCGCGGCCTACCCCGAAGTCGATGCGACCGGGGTGCAACGTCTCGAGCGTATGGAACGCTTCGGCGATCCTCAGCGGCGCGTGGTTCGGCAGCATGATGCCTCCCGACCCGACGCGAATCCGCAACGTCGCCGAGGCAATGTGCTCGATCAGGATCTCGGGAGAGGAGCTGGCGATCCCCGGCATGCCGTGGTGCTCGGCAAACCAGTAGCGGACATAGCCGAGCCGCTCGGCACGCTGTGCGAGATCGACCGAATTCCGGAGCGAGCGCGCGGCGGTGCCGCCCGATCCGATCGGGACGAGATCGAGGACGGAAAGAGGAACCGGCATACGTGCACGCTAGCGATTGACCGCGCGCATGCCTCCTTCGGCGTAGCGCTCGCCGGCCACGGTCGGTGCCAGCGCATCGAGTGAGGCGAGATCCGCCGCCGACAATTGCACGTCGAGTGCCCCGAGGTTCTCGGCGACCCGCTGCGCCCGCGTCGATCCGGGAATCGGCACGATGTCCTTGCCACGCGACAGCAGCCACGCGAGTGCCAGCTGCGCGGCCGTGCACTGCTTCTCGCGCGCGAGCGCCTGGACGCGTGCGGCAAGATCGAGGTTCTTCTGGAAATTCTCCCCCTGGAAGCGCGGGTTCTTGTGGCGCCAGTCATCGGGGGCAAGGTCGGCGGGCGACTTGATCTGTCCCGTGAGGAAGCCGCGTCCGAGGGGGCTATAGGCCACGAACGCGATCCCCAGATCGCGGATCGTGCCGAGCAACTCGTCTTCGGGGTCGCGGCTCCAGAGCGAGTATTCAGTCTGCAGCGCGGAGATCGGATGGACCTTGTGCGCGCGGCGGATCGTCTGCGGCGCGGCTTCCGACAGACCGAGGTAGCGCACCTTTCCAGCTTTCACGAGATCCGCCATCGCGCCCACCGTGTCCTCGATCGGCGTCTCGGGATCCACGCGGTGCTGATAGTAGACGTCGATGGTGTCGACGCCCAGCCGCTGCAGGGACGCGTCGCACGCCTTGCGCACGTAGTCGGGCCGGCCGTTGATGCCGAGCCACGACCCGTCCTCGCCACGAACGTTCCCGAACTTCGTCGCGAGGATCACGTCGTCGCGACGATCGCGAATCGCGCGGCCGACCAGGCGCTCGTTGGTGAAGGGCCCGTAGACGTCGGCTGTGTCGAGGAAATTGATCCCGAGATCGAGGGTCTTGTGAATCGTCTCGATCGATCGCTCGTCGTCTGCCGGTCCGTAGAAGTCGGACATGCCCATGCAGCCGAGCCCGATCGCTGACACCGACGGGCCGTTGCTGCCGAGTTGCCGTTTTTGGAGTTGCGTCATTCGTGTTCCTCTCTCGGGGCTGGGGGCTGGGGGCTGGGGACTGGGGGGCTGGGCGAAGCGGTGATGCTCAAAGGCAACCCGGGCAAGTCCAAGCGGCTCGTTGCCTCTGGGCACCACCTGCTCTCTCAGCCCCCAGCCCCCAGCCCCCAGCCCCCAGTCCCGAGCCCCGAAGTAGACTAAATCGCGATGTCTTTCATCACCGACGACTTCCTATTGCACAACAAAACCGCGCGCGCCTTATATAAGACGTACGCCGAGCCGCAGCCGATCCTGGACTATCACTGCCATCTGCCGCCCGCCGATGTGGCGGCCAATCGCCGATTCGCGAACCTCTTCGAGATCTGGCTCGAGGGCGATCACTACAAGTGGCGCGCCATGCGGGCGAATGGCGTCCCCGAACGCTATTGCACAGGCGATGCCGCGCCTTACGACAAGTTTCTCGCGTGGGCGGCCACCGTTCCCAGGTGCCTGCGGAATCCGCTCTACCACTGGACCCACCTGGAGCTGCGCCGTTATTTCGGGATCGACGACCTGCTCGACGAGAAAAGTGCGCCCGCGATCTGGAGCGCTGCCAATGACCAGCTGCAGTCCGACGAGCTGACGGCCCATGGCATCCTCAGCAAGTTCGGCGTCCGCGCGGTCTGCACCACCGACGATCCAGCCGAGCCCCTCGACCATCATGCGGCGATTGCCGCGTCGGGACTGGCCACGAAGGTCTACCCGACGTTTCGTCCGGACAAAGCGCTCCAGGTGGACGATCCGGCCTCGTTCAATCCCTGGGTGGATCGGCTCGGTTTGACGGCGGGCATCGTGGTCGACTCCTTCGCCGGCTTCGAGCTCGCGCTGCGGCAGCGCCATCAGGACTTCCACGAAGCGGGCGCCCGACTGTCGGACCATGGCCTGACTCATTGCTACGCGGCGGATTGCACGGCAGACGAAGCCGCAGAGATCTTCGATCGTGCGCGAGCCGGCAACGCCGCCACCGCCGCCGAACACGAGAAGTTCGCGTCGTACTTGATGCTGCTCTTCGGCCGGCTCGATGCCGGGAAGGGTTGGACCAAGCAGCTCCATCTGGGCGCGCGGCGCAACGTGAACACCCGCATGCTCCGCACCCTCGGACGCGACACGGGCTACGACTCGATCGGCGACTACCGCCAGGTGGAGGGACTTGCCTGGTATCTCGATCGCCTGGAGCAGGAGAGCGCGCTTCCGAAAACCATCCTCTATAACAACAACCCCAACGACAACTACACGCTCGCGACGATGATCGGCAACTTCCAGGACGGATCACAGGCAGGGAAGCTGCAGTTCGGAAGCGGCTGGTGGTATCTCGATCAGAAGGACGGAATCGAGTGGCAGCTCGACGCGCTGTCCAACGTCGGTCTGCTCGCGCACTTCGTCGGGATGCTGACCGACTCCCGCTCGTTCATGTCGTACCCGCGTCACGAATATTTCCGCCGGGTTCTCTGCAATAGGCTCGGAGCGGAAATGGAACGGGGCGAGCTGCCGGACGACGAGGCGTTGGTGGGAGGGATGGTGGCGGATATCTGCTTCAACAACGCGCGGAACTACCTGGGGTTGACGTTGTAGTTTCCAGTTACCAGTTTCCAGTAGTCAGTAGTAGTTTCCAGAAAAGTCTCCGTGCCCTCTACTGGAACCTGGGAACTGGCAACTGGTTACTTGCGACTTTGCACCCATTCCCCAATCCTCCCGTCCATGTAGGCGAAGAAGGGATTGCACGTGAGCCGTGTCAGCGTGTCAGAGGGCACCGACAGCACGGACTTCTCACCATGCGGGCTGAGCAAGCCGAGGCGAATCAGCTGCGGGATCGCCGCGCCTTCCTCGCGGCCGTAGACCGGATCGGACATCGGAAACGGAATCGCGACGTGCGACAGTGAGAACACGTCGCGCGGCCACGCCAGGCCGATCGGTCGGCTGTAGATGTCCGTCGATCCCGGGGCGACCGATTTCTCGCCAACATCGAGGGATGACGGGTCGACATTGGTGATGAGCGTACGGCGATACCGTCGCGCCGACCTGTCGGTGAGACGGGACAGCAGGGTCGCGTCGGCCGGGCGAATGAACGGGACGAGCCCAGACGAGCGGTTGATGTCGAACAGCACGATCTCCGAGCGCTCATCGGCGATCACGTCGTAGAGCCCGTGCACGACCGCCGGTGTGCTGACCGTCGCATCGACCAGCGAGTGGAACGTCAGAATCGGCGGCAGCTGCGGGCCCAGCCCGGCGCCGGCCACCCGCGCGATCTGCGACGCCAGCGTCGTGGTGAGCCGCCAGGTCTGAAGTCCGGCGTTGGCGGCAAACGAGTTGTACTTGAACGGGTTGTACTCCGGGTAAACGTCGAGCCAGCGCGCCTTCTCGAACGCCGGAATCGGGCCCAGCATGCTGATCACCCGCGCCATCCACGCGAATGGCGTGACCCCGAGCATCGGCGACAGCAGTACGATTTTCGCCGCCTTCGGATCGCCAGAGCCTTCGAGTGCGTCGAGCGCGTACTTGAGGACGATCGCGCCGCCGTTCGAATAGCCCACCAGCACCAGCGGCTTGTCGGGACCGATCGCCGAACGCAGATGGCGGGCGCCGAGGCGTGCCGCGGCGACCCAGTCCTCCCACGTGACGTCGGTGAGGCCGGCGGGCACGGTGCCGTGTCCGGGCATTCGCAGCGCGACCACGAGATACCCGCGCCCGCGCAGATCTTCCCCGATTGCCCGCATGCTGTAGGGCGCATCGGTGAGCCCGTGCACGAGCAGGGCGCCGCCGATGACGTCGCCGGGAGGGGAGAGCACCTGCGAGCGATTCCAGTCGGCGGTCCCGAGCCGTCCCGGATGCGAAATCCCGTCAACGTTGTAGCGGTTCGCGGGAACACGCCAGGCAGGATCGAGCCTCTGCTCGATCTGCTCGTGGACGACGCGAAAGGCGGCGTCCTCCTGTGCGAGATAGCTCGCGAGTGTGGACTGAGGCTCGAGATCGGTGGCGCGGAAGTCGGGTGGAACAATCCGGTGCCACGGCTCGAGATCGGGGAGTCTCCGGCGTGCGTCGAGCGCACCGCCGATCACGATGGTGGCAAAGATCAAGACCCCGGACCACACGAGCCGCGCGGCCCAGCGGCGCACGGCTCCGGGCTGGCGATGCGGATCCGCCATCAGGACTTCCGGCGAATCAGCCCCTGCTTGGTCATCTCCTTGACCGTCCCGGTCACGATGTCCTTGATCACGCGTGCGGCATCCTTCGGGTTGGTGCTCTCGGTCACGCCCGCCCACAGCAGCTTGTTCTGGGGCACGCTGAAGACGAGCGTCTCGACCACGGCGACCGTGTCCGTGCGGGTCACCCCGGGATCGTAGACGGCGCCCCAGCCGTAGCCGTAGTAGCCCCACAGCGTGCTGTAGTAGGGCGTGCTCCATGTCGACGGTTCCCAGGTCGTGCGCTTGTCCGCCTTGACGAGGCGCATCGCGACCACCCCTTCGGCACCGGCCTTCTCGTACCATTTCCGCGCCTTGTCGGCGTCGCGGAGTTCTTCGCGTGGCACGATGCGGTAGCTGGCGATCCCCTGCGGGACGCCAACCCCTGCCAGCTCACGCACGAGCGCTTCCTCGCCGGAGACGCGGAGATTCTGGTCGTCGCTGATGATGAGCGCGGCGACCTTCCTGCCGGCGAAGCTCGTGCCCGCCGCCTCCGGCGCTTTCCAGGTGCTGACGAACTTCGGGCCGGCGAGAACGGCGGCAGAGAACGAGAGCGTGGCCGCGGCGGTCAGAGTGAGGGCACGAGACATGGCGGTTCCTTCCATGACACGCGTCCATGCAAGGCGCCGCACAGGTCGGGTATGCAGCGAATTCTGAGGAATAAGTTGCGTGGGGCGGAGGTGGCGATCGCATCGCTCCGGTGAGGCGACCGGGCGCCACGAAATCCCGTGGGTGTGAGTCTTGACCCGCCTTCGCGCTGCGCGCTACGGCGCGGCAGGCTCCTCGGAACCCGGACCGCGGGTCGCGGACTGCGGACCGCGAGTCCGATCTATTTCCCCACCAGCTCCAGCAGTTCCTTCTCAGTCCACGGCCGCGTGCGGCCCGTCGTCTCTTTCCGCACATCGGCGACGCCGGCCGCTTCAACCGCCGATCCCTGGTTCCCCCATGAGCGCCGCACGTAGGTCAGCACGTCCGCGATCTGATCGTCGGTGAGGGTGGTCCCGAGCGGCGGCATCAGTCCGACCGGGCCTTCCTTGCCGTTCAGCAGGATGCGAATCGCCACGTGCGGGGGAGCGCTGACGAACGTGGATCCGGTCAGCGGCGCCCCGACTTTTTCGAGGCCCTGACCGTTCGCCTGATGGCACGCGACGCAGAGACTCTTGTAGATTCCCTCGCCGGCACTGAAGCGCTGCTGCTCGGCGGCCGTCAACGGCGGCGCGGCGGGGGCGGCGCCCGCGGCTGCAGGTTTCCCTGGCCACGTCAGACGCGCGAGCAGCGCTTCGGCGCGTTTGCCGGTGTCACCGCCGGCAGCGGCGAGCGTCCGGAGGCCGGCGGGCTCGCTGCTCAACGCCACCGGCGCGTTCCCACGCCCGCGTCCGCCGGCCGCCGGCGGCGGACCTGTCTCGGTCTTTGGAAATGCCGGAGCGCCCCCCGGCCCGCCACGACCGCCCGGCGCCGTGTTGTTCACGGCTGCGGCCCCTCGGCCTCCGCCGGCGCCGCGCCGTCCAGCGCCAGGGAGTGGGCCGCCGCCGAGAGCCGCTTCAGCACCTGCGAGCAGCGCATCACGCTGCCATGCGGCTCGCTTGGGATCGGCCGTCGACTGAAAGACGTCCTGGACCCGCGCGTCCTGCCCGCCCCGGACGATTGTCGCGGCAAGCATCGTGATCGCGGCCGTGCGCTGCGGGCTCGCGGTCTCGGAGGCCAGCAGCCGCTGCAGCACCGTCTGCTCGCCGCCGCTCAATCCGCTGAGGGCGGCATCGACGGTGATCGGATCGTCGCCGTGGCGCTCGAGCAGCGTCGCGAAGGCCGGGGCCTTCGCCGGCGCGCTGTCGGGTATCGTGCCGAGCGTCGCGGCCAGCTGCCGGCGGACCGGCCAGTCCTTGTCGTCGAGTCTCTTCAGCACTTCCGCCTGGATCGGATGCTTCGGATCGGCCAGCCAGCGTTCCGACAGCCGGACCGCCGACGCACGAACATCACGCGACTGATCGGCGAGCGCCCTGGTCACGTCCGCCGGCTCGATCGCGTCGAAGCCGTCGAGCGTCCACAGCGCGTGGAGCCGCGTGCGCCAGTCGGGCGCGGTCGCGGCCCGCGACTTCAGCATCGGAATCGCGGCGCGATCGGCGCGCTGGACGAGGAGCTGCTGGGCGGTATCGCGCCACCAGCCGTTCGGATGCGCCAGCGCGTCCACGAGCTGTGCGGTCGTGGCCTTCGACAGCGCCGGCTTCGGCCCGAGCTTCGTCGATTCGTGCACCACACGGTAGATCCGCCCGTGTCCCTGCGGCTGGTCCAGCTTTCGCGACAGGATCTGATCGCGCAGGTACTCGGTGATGTAGCCCTTGTGCTGGATGATGCCGTGATACATGTCGACGACGTAGAGCGTGCCATCCGGCGCCGACGACAGGTTCACCGGCCTGAAGCGTTCGTCGGTCGATGCGATGAATTCCCCGCGCTCGTACGCCTTCTTCCCACGCAGCGCCGTTCCGTCGTCGGTGACAATCACCCGGCTCACCAGGTTCGCGGACGGTTCCACCAGGAACACGTTGCCCTGCAGCTCCGCCGGCAGCCGATCGCCCCGGTACACGGTCGGCGCCGCGACGGCGGTGAACGCCGCGAGGGTCTTGTCGGGCCGCAGGACACCGTCCTGATAGCCGCGGTTGACTCCTGGCGTCGGCCGGAGCGGCCACGTCGTGTTCAGGTCGCCGGTGTCGAGCGTCTCGTAGCTGCCGCGGGTGCGAAGGAGGTTCGGGTTGCGCGCGTAATACGGCGTCGAGACGATGTCGACGAACAGCGCCGCCGAGTTCGTGTTGCGGTACACCCGCCCCGCGTCGTCCTGGGTCGCGCCCCATTGCCCGCGCGACAGGGTGGGCTTCACCTCGAACTTCAGGTCCTTGAGCCGGAGCATCACGTCCACTTCCGACGTGTGCATCCAGTTGTCCATCCCCCACAGCAGCGAGTTCGCGTTGTGCTCCACGTTCGCCATCTGCGTGCCGTAGGTGTCGGTGACCCGCTCTTTCGTGTCGGCCTTCAGATCGCCGTCGGTGTCACGCGCCAGCCACAGGTTCGGCGGTTCGGCGACGAGGACGCCACGATCGAGCACCTTGAGCGCGCGCGGCAGCACCAGCTTGTCGAGGAAGACGGTCTTCTTGTCCATCTTCCCGTCGCCGTTGGTGTCCTCGAGCACGCTGACGCGGCCGATTGGCTGCAGCTCGGTCGTCGCCGGCATGTCCTCCATGTAGCCAGGCATCTCGACGACCCACAAGCGTCCATCCGGATCCCAATCGATGACGACGGGCTCCTCGATCATCGGCTCGCTCGCGACCAGCTCGAGGCGGTAGCCCGGCGGCAGCACGATGGTCTTCATCGACGCTTCAGGCGACAGGACCGGGGACTCCGCCGGCATCGGCTGAAGCGGCGGCGGCCAGGATTGTCCGCCCTGGTAGGCATAGCCGGTGGCCAGCGCGGCGGCGACGGCGATGACGGTGATGCTGGGTGTGCGCATGTCGTGAATCAGACCTTGGCGGGATCGGGATGGACCCAGGGTGCTCGATAGGGCCGCCGCAACAGCTTGTTGGCCTCTACGTCGTTGACCACCACGCCCTTCGCATGATCCCAGGTGAGCGAGCGTCCGAGCTGCAGCGAGACGTTGGCGAGGATGCAGGCCGCGGCGGACATGTAGCCCTGCTCGATATCGGCGACCGGCGGCTTGCGCGACTCGATGCTGGCGAGAAAGTCCTTCATGTGGCCGCGGATCGCCGGCGCCACGTGACGTTCGAGGTCCTTCTCGGTCTTGTCCTCCGGGTACTGTTCGAACTCGAACGTGACTTCTTCCGAAATCGGCTGCTCGCCCTTGCCTGAAGGAACGAAGTCGTAGCCATTCACGCTGGCCTTGAGCGTGCCTTTGTCGCCGTAGAACGTTGCGCCCCACGGATACTTCGGATCCGGCGCGGCGCCGTACGAGCGATGGATCCACACGACCTTGAGGTTCGGGAAATCGAAGGTCGCGGTTTGCGTGTCGGTGATGTTGGCCTTGCTCTTCTTGTCGATCAGAATGCCGCCCGATGAACTGATCCGCGTCGGCATGCCGAGATCGAGCATCCAGCGGACCATGTCGAGCATGTGGACGCACATGTCGCCGACGATGCCGTTGCCGTATTCCATGAAGGCGCGCCAACTCCGGGGGTGGACCAGCTGGTTGTACGGCCGCATTGGCGCCGGGCCGGTCCACATCTCGTAATCGAGGTTCGGCGGAGGTGCGGTGTCGGGCGGATTCGCGGTCGCCCGCATGTGGTAGTAGCAATAGACTTCCACCAGGCCGATCGTTCCGAGCTTGCCCTCGCGGATCACGCGGTCGCGGGCGCGGATCAGGTGCGGGGTGCTGCGCCGCTGCATCCCGACCTGCACGACCCGCTTGTATTTCCGCGCCGCCGCCAGCATCGCCTGCGCTTCGACGACATCGACGCTCACCGGCTTCTGCACCCAGACGTCGAGCCCGGCGCGCACCGCGTCAATCATCGGCAGCGCGTGCCAGTGATCGGGCGTGTCGATCAGCACGAGGTCGAGATCCTTGGCCTTCAGCATCTCGCGGTAGTCGCCGTAGGTGCGGGGCTTCTTCTTCGACTGCTGCCGCGTCGACACGATCTCGGCGGCCTCGGCCACCATGTTCTTGTCGACGTCGCAGAGCGAGACGACCTCGACCGGTGCGACCTGGATCAGCCGCAGGAGATCGGATTTCCCGTACCAACCACAGCCGATCAGCCCGACTCGCTTGCGGGCGTCCGCCAGCTGTTCGGCGTAGGCAGGAGTCCGCGCCAGCGCGAGCGCGGCAGCTGTGCTCGTGAGGAAGTCTCGGCGATGCATTGGGTAATTCTATGACGACCCGCCTTCGCGCTTCGCGCTTCGGCGAGGCAGGCTCCTCGGGGGCGCGCAGGCACCATCGGACCCCCGAACCCGCGAGCCGCGAACCCGCGAACCCGCGAACCGCGAAGCGGTTATGCTTTTCACACAATGAAAGGTTTGTTTGCCGCGGTCGTCACCCCGGTCGGCAGCGATGGCCGCGTTGACGAAGCGACCTTCGATCGCGTCATCGAGTTCCTGTTGTCGATGGGGGTCCACGGTGTATGTCTTGGCGGAGCGACCGGTGAGTACCCGCATTTCCAGGCCCGGGAACGGGCCGCATTGATCCGGCGGGCCGCCCGCCAGATGCCCCGGAATCGGGCGGTGGTCGTCGGCATCGGGGCCCCGTCGATCCGCCGGGCGATCAAGCTTGCACGAATCGCCGTCGACGAAGGCAGCGAAGCGCTGTTGCTCCCCGCACCGATGTTCTACCGCTACGAACAGGATGATCTGCGTGCCTACTGCACGCAGGTGAGCCGCGAGCTGGCTGCGCCGTGCCTGTTATACGACCTGCCGGACTTCACCAACCCATTCGCGCCGGCGACGGTCCTTTCGCTTCTCCGCGAGGAGCAGTTCATCGTCGGGATCAAGGACAGCAGCGGGAAGCACGAAAACCTCTCGCGATTTGCAGCCGAGCGGCGTGGCGATCCGTGGACCCTGCTGGTGGGCGACGACCGCCTGTTGGCGCGCGGGCTCGCTGCGGGGTGGGACGGCGGCATTTCCGGCATCGCAGGCTTTTGTCCGGAGCTCCTGCTGCGCATCTATCAGAACGCGATAGCCGGTCGCACGGAAGAAGTCACCCGTCTGCAGGCGTTGCTCGACGAATTGATAAAGCAGATCGCCGTGTTTCCGACGCCCTGGGGAATCCGCATCGGCCTCGCCGCACGCGGCATGCCCACGGGTCTGCTCCCGCTGCCGCTGACGCCGCGACGACGCCAGCAGATTGAGGCATTCAATGCATGGTTTCCGGGCTGGTTGGAGAAGCTCTAGGTGCACGGCGGAGCCTCGACATTCACGCGCTGACGGCTCGCTTCGCGAGCCGCCAGGCCGTGACCATTGCTGTCGCAGAATCTACGACAGCTGTTTGATATTGCGCGCCAGCAGCGGATCCTTGGACACCCCTTCACGCGCCTTGGCCGCGTGCTGCGCGTAGGCAGTCTTGTCGGTGCTCGCTGCGACCAGCGCCGCTGCGAATTGAATGGCGCCGTCATCCGGCCGCAGGGCAATTGTTCGATCCATGAACTTCTTGCCGTCGGCCTTGCCGAGCACCGCGGTAATCGTCTGGCTGCGCGTACCGAGCCCGTCGAAGCGGCCGAGCTGGCTGATCTGGCGGTAGGTCTCCGTCAAGTATCCCGCATCGAACAATGCCAGAGCTGAGGCGGGTGCCGAGGTCCGTTCGACCGCGGCCGCTCGTGCATTCAACGTCTGAAGCAGTTGCGCAGCGACCCTGCCGTCGAGGCTGGCGTAGAGAGCGGCGCGCCGCAGCGTCTCCATCCTGACGATCACGGGAGTGGTGGGCGTGAGAATGGCCTCGGTGTCGGCCACCAGATTGGCCACGTTATAGTCCCGCCGGCCCTGCGACCACTCGCGGCCGTCCCATGGGAGCGAGCGGGCGTCACCGATGTCGAACGGATGGCACAGCAGGGGTGGTCCGGCCAGCACCGGCGCGGCCGTCGCGAACAGCGCAAACAGGACCAGCGGAAGGACAAGACGATGTCGAAGCATGTGAACGACCTCCTTGCAGCAGAGGACGCGAAGTGCCGCGGACCGTTAACATCCGCCGAGGCTGAAATGACAGAATGGAAGACGTGCCCTCGCCACTGACGATCCTCTGCATTGCGACCTACCGCAAGGGTGACGAGTTTCTCCGGGAGTGCCGGCGGCAGGACTGCCGTGTGCTCCTTCTCACCGAAGAGAAGCTGCGCGACTCGGATTGGCCGCGCGAGGCAATCGACGAGTTCTTTTTCGTGCGCCGGGACATGCCTCAGCCGGACATCCGAAAGGGGATCGCCTACGTAGGGCGGACTCATCGAATCGATCGGATTGTCGCGCTCGACGACTTCGACGTCGAGCTGGCCGCCAGCCTCCGTGAGTACCTGCGGGTTCCCGGGATGGGTGAAACCACGGCCCACGCCTTCCGCGACAAGCTCACGATGCGGAGCCGTGCACGAGCCGCCCGCATCAAGTGTCCCGAGTTCATTCACGTGCTGAATCACCAGGCCATTACCGAGTGGAGCGCGCGGGTCGCGCCGCCCTGGGTCATCAAGCCGCGTTCGCAGGCGGCGGCGGTGGGGATTCGCAAGATCGATTCGATCGAAGAGCTGTGGTCGGCGATCGGCATGCTGGGCGACGCCCACGCGGACTACGTGCTCGAACAGTTCGTTTCCGGCGACGTCTATCACGTGGATTCGATCTTCTTCCGGCGCAAGCCTCAGTTCGCTGCGGTGAGCCGCTATGCGACGCCACCGATGGCGGTTGCGCACGAGGGCGGAATCTTCGTCACCCGGACCCTGCCAGAGGGAGATCCGGCGGTGCCGATCCTGCGCGACGTGAACGCGAAAGTCCTGAAGGCGTTCGGGCTGGAGCAGGGCGTCTCACACACGGAGTTCATTCGTGGAGACGACGACCAGTGGTATTTCCTCGAGACCTCGGCCCGGGTCGGGGGTGCGTTCATCGTCGATGTGATTGAGGCTGCCACCGGCGTGAACCTGTGGCGCGAGTGGGCAAGGGTCGAGATGGCGGGTGAAACCGGCACCTACACGCCCCCGCCGCTGAACAATCTGCAGGCCGGGATCGTGCTCTCGCTGGCCCGTCAGGAACATCCCGACACCAGCGCCTACACGGCGCCGGAGATCGTTCAGCGCATCCGGAAACGTCATCACGCGGGCCTGATCGTCGCCTCGCCTGATGCGGCGCGCGTCTCCGAGTTGCTCGACGAGCATGTCAGACGGTTCTACGCGGACTTTCATGCCTCCGCGCCGGCTCCCGATCGGCCGATGGATTAGCGATTGCGCCGTCGGCGCGTCTCGCGTACAACGGCACGTCATGCGAGCCTCCCATCCTTTCGCTCACACGGTTCTGGCGCTGACGATTGTCGGAGCCGTCTCCGCGCTCGGGGCGCAGCAGCAGCCCGTCAAATCCCCGCAGCCCGTGTCGCTGCAGCCGCTGGCGCAACAGGCGCGGCGCCTCGAGACCGCGCTCAGGTATCTCGGGGAACCATTGAACGACGCCGAGCACCAGACGTTGGCCGATGCCATCGGGATGAGTGACGAGGCCGCGGCCGTGGCGCGGATTCAGCAGGTCCTCGATCCGCATGTGCTGATCAGTGTGCACATCAGCCCGGAGAGCCGGGTGCGGCTCGAGCAAGGAGCGGCGCCTCCAGAGCTCGTGCAGGGCGGGACGCGGTTGTTTCTCGTCAAGGTGCTCAACGATGCCGGCGTAACGGCGCCGCTTTCGATCCAGAGCCCGAACATCGGCAACGTCTACATCTCGGCGTTCGCCGGGGGTGGGTCGCCCGAGCCGAAGAAGGTCCTCACCGATGCGCACGTGCGCGAGCGGTGGGCGGACATTTCTCTTTACACGCAGCCGCCGATGCGGCAGCGGCTGTCGGGGTTGGCCGTCGAGTACGCGATCCTGCAGATTGCGAGCCGTGACCCGGGAAAGCGGTCGGCGCTGATCGGAATCAACGTCGGACAGGGGAGTCAGGACGTGGGCTTCCGCAACGACGTTGAAGTGCTGTTCGAGGCGCGGCCGTCCCATCCGGTCGTGATGCGGGTCAAAGACGAGCACGGGCAGCCGACCACCGCCGGTTTCCTGGTCAAGGACGGCCTGGATCGAATCTATCCCGCGGTATCGAAGCGGCTGGCGCCGGACTTCTTCTTCCAGCCGCAGGTCTACCGGCGCGATGGCCAGTCGATCGCGCTGCCCGGCGGGGACTTCACGGTGACCGTCACGCGCGGTCCCGAGTATCTGCCGCAGACGAAGCGCTTCTCCGTGAAAGGCGCCAGCGAGCTGATCTTCGACCTGCTGCGCTGGATCGATCCGGCGCAGTACGGCTGGTACTCCGGCGATCATCACATCCATTCGTCTGGCTGCTCGCACTACGAGAATCCGACCGAGGGCGTGCGTCCGGAAGACATGTGGCCGCAGATCGATGGCGAGGCGCTGAATCTCGCGTCGGTGCTGACCTGGGGGCCGTCCTATTACTTCCAGAAGCAGTTCTTCAGCGGCGCCGACCATCCGTTGTCGACGCCGTCGCGGCTGATGCACTACGACCTCGAGGTGTCCGGCTTCCCTTCCAGCCACGCCGGCCACCTGGTGCTGCTCGGGCTGAAGGATCAGGACTACCCCGGCACGAAGCGTCTCGAGGACTGGCCGACCTGGACGTTTCCGATCCTGCGATGGGGCAGGGAGCAAGGCGCGGTGGTCGGCTTTGCGCATTCGGGGTGGGGACTCGAGGTGAAGAGCAGCGAGCTCCCGAACTACGAGATGCCAGGTTTCGACGGTATCGGCGCCAACGAGTTCATCGTCGACGTGACGCATCCGGATACTGTCGATTTCATTTCCGCCGGCGACACGCCGTACGTGTGGGAGCTCGGCATCTGGTACCACACGCTCAACACCGGGTTCCGCACCCGGATCAGCGGTGAGACCGATTTTCCATGCATCTTCGACGACAAGGTCGGCATGGCGCGTTCGTACGCGAAGGTCGACGGACCGCTGACCTATCGCAAGTGGCTCGATGCCGTCCGCGCGGGACGAAGCTATGTCTCGGACGGGAAGACACACCTGATGGACTTCAACGTGAACAGCACGCTCGCAGGATCCGCCGACAGCGAAGTGCGTCTCACCTCGCCGGGACGAGTCGCCGTGGCGGTGAAGGCCGCGGCGAATCTCGAACCGGAGCCCAATGAGGCCCTCCGTCAGCTGCGCTACGACGAGAAACCGTACTGGGACATCGAACGTGCCCGCATCGGCTCGACCCGCACCGTTCCGGTCGAGGTGATCGTGAACGGCCGGCGCGCGGCGGTGCAGAACCTGATCGCCGACGGCAAGGTCCGGACCCTGACCTTCGATCTGAAGATCGAGCGCAGCAGCTGGGTCGCCGTGCGCGTGTTGCCGTCCGCGCACACCAACCCGGTGTTCGTGCTGGTGGACGGCAAGCCGATCCGCGCGTCACGCCGCAGCGCCCAGTGGTGCCTCGACGCCGTGAATCAGTGCTGGACGCAGAAGGCCGCCAAGATCCGAGCGTCGGAGATCGAGGCCGCGCGCGCCGCCTACGATCACGCGCGTGAGGTGTATAGACAACGGATTGCGGAGGCGGAGGCGCGGTAGTGGCACTTCGGTTCGGCGATTGAGTTTAGGAGGTTGAGTTAGGAGGAGTTCAGAAGGAATTAGAGTCCACGGATCTCAACACGGAGGCACGGAGTTCCCGGAGACGCACGGAGAAGACAGTCTTCTCCGTCTGACGCGCGATGCCTGAGTGTCGGGCGCGCGCTTTGCGCGCGCGGCGAGGAGGGTGAATCGGGGCAGACGCAAGCCACGCCTGTCATCCGGTGGCTTGCGTCTGCCCCGATTCACCCTCCTCACCGGCTGGCCCGCAGGGCCAGCCCCGACACTGAAACATCGCGGGGCCCCGTGATCTCCGTGGCTCCGTGTTGAAATCCGTGACCTCGATAGCCTCCCTGCCTAAACCCCAAAACTATTTTCGTGGCTCGGACGACGGCGGCACGAGGTCCTTGAGGCGCATGTAGGTCACGATGTTGCCGTAGTGCTCGAAGTCGTGCGCGGTGTTGAAGTCGAGCACGGACAGTTTCGGCAACTCGCCCCAGAAGCCTTTCACCATGCCCGTCGCGGTGCTGTCGGTCGTTGCCGCGTAGACCTTGTCACAGTAAGCGAACGCGGCGGCCAGTGCCTTCTGGAGGTCGGCCTTGGTCGTGGTGCCCTTCTCGATCGGAGACTCGAATCCGCCATTTGGCGGCTTCTCGCCGGCCACGGCGGCGCAGAATCCGAAGTTCGCATCCGCGACGTGCCCGATCAGCTGACCGAAGCTGCGCACGTCCTTGGTTGGCTTGAACGCGTAGTGTTCCTCCGGCATCTTCTCGGCGGCTCTGGTGATATAGCCCTTCACGATCCCGTAAGTACGCTGGGCGCCGGCCTGCAGGGGGTTTCCCTGCGCATAGGCGTTGACAGTGCCGGTCACCAGCAGGACCGTGGCACACGTGCTCACACGAAGAATCTTTTTCACGATGATGCTCCTTCCGTCCCTCGCCCCTTCAACGGCTTCCCGGGCCGCGCACCGGTGTGGTTGCCTCGATCGATCACCACGACACCGTTGACGATCGTGTATTGCACGCCCGTCGCATACGACTTCGGCTTCTCGAACGAGTTCGTCGCCCCCACCGTCGCCGGATCGAAGAGAACGACGTCAGCGGCGAACCCTTCGTGGATCTGACCGCGATCGCGCAGGCCGAGAATCTGCGCCGGCAGGCTCGTCATCTTGCGGACGGCATCCTCCATCGTCAGGACTTTCTCGTCGCGCACGTAGTGGCCGAGCACGCGCGCGTTGGTGGAGTAGCTGCGGGGATGCGGGAATCCCTCCTCGGTGAGATTCAACGCCGAGCCGTCGCTCGCGATTGCGACCCAGGGCAGCTTCATCACGGCCCGGACGTCTTCTTCGGACATCGTGTGGAACATGCCCGAGATCGTCCCGCCTTCTTCCGCCATGAGCGCGAGGCAAGTGTCGGCGGGATCGCCATCGCCGCGCAGTTTTGCGATCTGCGCGAGGCGCATGCCCTCGTATTTACGGTTCTGCGGCTGCCGGGCGCGGCCGAGGACGATGCCTTCCCACGAACCGTGCTCGTGGACCCAGGTCTGAAAATCCTTGTCCTGCTTGATCTTTTGACGTGTCGCCGGGTCCTTCAGCATCGCTGCGAACTGCTGCGGTCCTTCTTCACGCGCCCAGACCGGAAAGAACGCGCTCCACTGGTGCTGCATCGCCGTGTACGGGTACTGATTGGCCGTGATGTCCAGGCCGCGTGCCCGGGCGGCCTCGATCCTCGCGATGTACTTGCCGATCGTGCCCCAGTTCTTCTGGCCGCGAATCTTGAAGTGAAAGATGTGGACCGGCAGCTTCGCTTCGTCCGCGACGCGAATCGCGAAATCCAGCTCCTTGTCCTGCTGCATGCCTTCGCTGCCGATGTGGGAGACGTAGATGCCCCCCTGCGACGCGACGACCTTCGCGAGCTCCAGGACTTCCTGGGGATGCGCCGGTCCGCCGCTCTCGAACCGGGTGACGAGGCCCCACGCGCCTTCCCGCATCGAGCGCAGCGTCAGCTCCTTCATGCGCTCGAGCTGGGCGGCGCTGGCCGGGCCGGCACTGTAGCCCATGACGACGAGGCGCACCTGGTTGTACGACACCTCCGAGATGACGTTCATCGAGATGCCGTTCCGGGCGAGCGCCTTCCAGTAGCCGGTGAAATCGCTCCAGGTGTCCTTCGCTTCGGGCAGCCCGTCCCTGGGCGCGACCGAGGTGCTCTCGCCGATCACGTCGAGCGTCACGCCTTGCCGGACCTTGCTCTCCGCATTGCCGTCGTTGATCAACGGCAGGTCGGAATGGGTGTGGAGGTCGATGAAGCCCGGCGAGACGAGAAGCGCCCGCGCGTCGATCTCCCGTGTCGCCTTAGCGTCAGCGAGCCGTCCGATCGCCGCGATCCGGTCGCCGCGGATCCCGATGTCGGCGGTGAACGCCGGATTGCCGGTGCCGTCGACCACGCGGCCGCCACGGATCAGGAGGTCATAGGGAGGCTGTTGCGCCCGGGCGGTGAAGACCGTCGCGATTGTCGCAACGAGGGCAGTGAGAACTCGAAGGGTCATATGGTGGAGTCGAGGATTATAGCGAAGCGTGGGCACCAGAGGAGCGGAGGCCAGGGAACGGAGGCTAGGGAGCAAACGGATTTTACCCGGAGCAACGGAGTCAACGGAGGAAACGGATCTGCTTTCCAGGCGACTTTCCAATTCGACGCGGGCGCGCTTCGCGCGCGAGGGAGGGCGGGATCCCGTGGAACACACAAGCACTTTGGTCGAATGCGTGCTTGTGTGTTCCGCGGGATCCCGCCCTCCCTCCAGCCGGCCGTTCCGGCCGGCGCCGCGTCGAATTCCGAGTCGGATGAAAGGGTATATCCGTTTCCTCCGTTGACTCCGTTGCTCCGTTTCGAAATTCGTTGTCTCCTTTGCCT
>Ga0114129_10002800_pt1 | contig 24343 bp, 18 predicted proteins | sample RhiMetdeltSRZDD1_FD_80071 | JGI IMG/M metagenome (GOLD analysis project Ga0114129, IMG submission 80071) | Populus rhizosphere microbial communities from Tennessee, USA - Rhizosphere MetaG P. deltoides SRZDD1 (version 2) (version 2) | ecosystem: Host-associated > Plants > Roots > Rhizosphere >...
CGGCTTCGGGTACTTCTGGACCGTGGAGCACCATTTCTTGCGGGAGTTTTCCCACTGCTCTGCCCCGGAAGTCCTCTACGGGGCCCTCTCCCAGCGCACCAAGCGGATTCGCATCGGCCATGCGGTCGCCCTCTTGCCGGGCCAGTATAACCATCCAGTGCGGGTGGCCGAGCGCGCCGCGGTGCTCGATATTGTCAGTGATGGCCGTATGGATCTGGGCACCGGACGCTCCACGACCCTGATCGAGATGGACGGCTTCCAGGTCGACCCGGAGGAGACGAAAGCCCAGTGGGAAGAAGCCATCGCCATGATTCCGCGGATGTGGACGCAAGACCCCTTCTCCCACGACGGGCGCTTTTACCAGATCCCCCCGCGTTCGGTCATCCCCAAGCCGGTGCAGAAACCCCATCCGCCTCTGTGGGTCGCGTGCAGCCAGCCCGACAGCTTCCGGGCCGCCGGGGAAATGGGGCTGGGCGCCCTGTGCTTCAACCTGGGTGGGTACGCGCAAATGGCTGAGCGGGTCCAGGTGTATCGGGAGGGGATTAAGCATGCCAAGCCCGTGGGCAGCTTTGTCAACAACCAGATCGCGGCACTGTGCGTGACCCACTGTGCCGAGACCGACGAGGAAGCTCATGAATTCGCGGGGCCCGAGGGGGTGTGGTTCGTCAACATGGCGGAACAGCTCTACGCCCCCTGGCAGGGACGCCAGGTGCCCGATTCCTATAAGTTTGCGGTGTCAGCCGTCCAGCAAGAGCGGGCCGGCAAGACCTTCCAGGATCACCTGCAATCAGGCGCGTTCGCCATGGGCACTCCTGATACGGTCATCAAGGTACTGAAGAAATATCAGGAGGCCGGGATCGACCAGATCCTCTGCTTCATGCAGATGGGGAACCTGGCCCACGCGCGCATCATGGACTCGATCAAGTTGTTTGGTCGTCACATTATCCCCTATTTCAAATAGGCAGTGTTCTAAAAGTGGAGGCTCTTGTTGGATTCCAGGGTCTTATGCTCACATGTGGGTTTGAAACGCTCAACTCATTCCTAAGGTCCTTGAAAAATAACAACTTCAAGGAGGATACGGGACGCAAAAATCGGGTTATACGACATTGTTAAATCCACGACCCTGGAATCCAATAAGAGCCTCGGCGGTATGGTCCAGCGACATGTCCAGCGCATCTCCCAGCCGGCCAATCACCCGACGCGCGGCCTCCACATCAAGCGCCATGGCGCCACCGAGGAAATGCTCCGGGGCGAGACGGCCCAGGACCACATGCGCGTCGGTGACCGTCGGTCGGTCGCCACCTTGGCCATAGGCCGCCGGACCAGGCTGCGCGCCGGCACTGTGGGGACCAACGCGGAAGGCACCGCCAGTGTCCACATAGGCAATCGACCCACCGCCGGCACCGATGGTGTGGATGTCGATCATCGGTGCCATCAGCGGGTAGCCACCGATCCAGGTGTCGCGGGTGGTCGCCTCAGCGAACTCGCCGTCGATGATGAGACCGATATCGGCCGACGTACCGCCCACGTCAAAGGTGATCAGCTTCGTTTTCTGCGACAGGGCGCCACTCCACGCCCCACCGAGGACGCCGGCCGCTGGGCCGGACAGCAGCGTCAGCACCGGCCGCTCCGAGACCATCTTGGCTGTGGCGACGCCACCGTTCGAGCCCATGACGTGCAGATCGGCTGCAAACCCTGCGGCCTGGAGCGCCCCTTCAAGTCGGGTCACATAGTCGCGCACCTTGGGGCCAATAAAGGCGTTCATGGCTGCCGTGGTAAACCGTTCGAACTCCCGGAACTGTGGTGCGACCGAGGAGGAGGTCGTGACGAAACATTGCGGATAGACGTCGGCAATGATCTCACGGGCGCGCTCTTCATGCCTCGGGTCGAGATACGAAAACAGAAAGCAGACCGCGATGGCCTGGACACCGGCGCTCTTGAGTTCGTGGGCCGCCTGGCGCACGGCCGCCTCGTCCAGTGGGATCAGCACCTCACCACCAGGTGGTATCAGGCGTTCCGGCACGGTCTTGCGGTACCGGCGTCGCACCAGTGGGCGATCCTGCCACGGGATGTCCTGCATGATCGAGTAATGCTGGGGTCGCTGGTGACGCCCGATGTGGATAATGTCCCGATAGCCTTCTGAGGTAACCATCCCGGTCACGGCGCCGTTGTATTCCAGGATCGCATTGGTCGCAGTCGTCGTGCCGTGCAGCACATGATCGATCTCCCCCCGCACCAGGCCAAAGCGCTCGCAGAGTTCCCCCACACCCGTGATCACGCCGTGCGATGGATCATCGGGGGTCGTCGGCGCTTTATGAATGATGGTGCGCCCGGTCTCCGTGTCGGTGAAGACAATGTCCGTGAACGTCCCGCCGACATCGACCCCAATCAGCTTCATCGTGCCTCCTCGATGGGGTGCTGGCGACCTGAGGTCGTCCCCACTCTTGCCTGTGTCTGGTTCAGGCCCGCGCCTCGAAGAACATGTTCCAAAACTCCTGGCCTGAGCCAACGAGCGAAAATGTAAAACCCTGCACCGTTTTGGCCAGGGGCACGTGCTCGATCTGATCGTACACCCAGATATCTGCGGCATCCGCTACGATCAGACGACACGCCTCGGCGTATAATGGCGCTCGTTCTGCCTGCGCCATCACGCTGCGGGCCTGGCCCAATAAGGCATCGACCTGTGGATTGTTGTACCACGAAGCGGCCTTCCACGTCCCCTTACTGGAGGAGTCATACATTTCCCCGATCCAGTTCTCGGGGTCGACCAGCTGCGGCACAATCCAATGAATCCACATATCGGGCGTCGTTTCGAGCGTTTTGCTGGCTGCCACCAGGGTCGGAAACAGGCCTTTGACGATGCGCAGCTCGATGCCCAGTTTCCCCAGGTCGCTCTGCAGCAGCAGGGCGGCCTGGATGGTCGGTTCTGCAGTGGCCAGCGCATGGATCTCAATCGGACGGGTAATTTTGACGCTCGCCTGGCGCAGGCAATCTTTGGCTTTGTCCAGATCGAACTCGTAGCCGGGGACGTCGGTGGGATAGCCCCAGAGCTGCCTGGGCATCGGGACAGGATTGCGGACCACCCGCCCTTTCATGATGTCGCGGATAAATGTCTCATAGTTGAACGCATAGCTAAACGCTTTGCGCACGTTGGGATCAGTGAAGGGCTCACGTTGATTGTGCATGCGGATGGCAAAGAAACGCATCGATGGGGCGGGAATGACTTTGACACGTGGGTGCTTTTCCAGCTTCTCCAACACGTCAGCGCCCAGAGACGTTTCGATCATGTGCACATCACCTTTCATGAGGGCCAGCACGCGGCTCGCTTGCTCGCGGATGACACGGATTTCCACCTCATCGAGGTATTTCTCCTGCCAGCCCCGCCAGAATGCCGGGAAGCGCTCCATGGTAAAGCCCGTAGCGCTATCGACCTTCACGAGTCGATACGCCCCCGAACCTGCCTCGTTCTGGGCCAGCCAGGGCTCGGCCCAGTCGCCGTTCTGCTCGTGCGCTTTGATCACGCCGGGGTTCACAATTGCGACCACCGGAATGGCCGCCAGGAAGGGGCCGAACGGCTGTGCCAGCGTGAACTCGACCGTGTACGGATCGCGTACCTGAATCTGCTCGACAGTCAGTCCCATGCGTTTCAAGGCTCCCGCCGGGGCCTTGCCCAGTGTGAGGACTCGTGCAAAGCTAAAGCGTACCGCCTCAGCCGTCAACTCGCTGCCATCATGGAAGGTCACGCCGCGCCGCAGGTGGAAGACCCAGGTGCGTCCCGCGTCGATTGACTCATACGTTTCTGCCAGCCAGGGGACGATCTCAGGAGGGTTACCCTGGTAGCGCAGCAAGTTGTCGTACATGTTGAGGCTGAAGACGGTCGTGGAGCCGTCATACTTCACATGCGGGTCAAGGATATCCGAGGTATTCCAGGTGGCGACAAATTTGGTCCGTTCTCCAGCCGCCCGGGCGTGTGGCACGCCGAGTTGCAGGGAGGGTAGACCAGCCACCGCGAGTGCCCCTGCACCGGCTCCAACGAGGAACATACGACGCGTCCATAGTGTATCCATCAGACTTCTCCGGGCACTGAGTGTTGTGCCAGCCGTCATGCGTATCTGCAGACCGCAAAACGATTGACGACCAGCAGCGGCAGGTCTGTCATAGCCATCAGGCCCCTGGCAAGGTGCCCATACCAGAGGCGTTGCCAGCTCCGCCCCTGATGGGTACCAAGCACAATCACATCACATCGGCGTTCGGTGGCCGTCTCCAGGATGCTGGAGATACCACCCCATGGGGCCAGGATCTCATCATTGCTCTCAGCCAGAGCCGGATGTGTTCCCGCTATGGAGAGTGCGGTTGACGCCTTCATGGCGGGTCTGAGACAGGGGACCTTATGGGAGAGCCCGCCTGTCCTGAGACGCAGGATACAGGTATCCAGGCCCGCTGTGTCGGCGAGCGTCAGGGCATACTCGACCGCCATATCTGCCCCAGGAGAGCCATCATGCACCACCAGCATCCGTGACCACAGTGGCCCGCCGTAGCTGGCTGGCGGCGGCTGGGAGACCACCAGGACAGGCTGCCGCGCGCGGGCCATCACCTGTCGCGCCAGGTAGCGATTGTAGGGCCATGGCCATCCAGGAGACGCTGGCGATCCCACGACAATCACATCACACTCCACCTCATCAGCGGTCCGCATGAGGAGGTCCGGAATGGCGCCCCAGCGCGCCGTGGTAGTGTACGACACGCCGGCCTCTTCCGCTGCGGCCGCGGCGCAGGCGAGCAGGTGCGTATGCGCCTCCATGACGTTTTCCAGCGCCAGGTGCGAGCACGTCACCATGTCTAGCGCGCCGAAAATCAGGGGCACCGTGCACACGCGCAGCAGCGACAGCTCTGCATCGCTGTCGGCTGCCAGAGCAATGGCATATTCCAGGGCTGTATCCAGCTCCGGGTAATCACCAACTGCCACGACAATGCGTTTATACATATCGTACCTCCGGTCTTCGCCCCCTCTCCCGGAGAGAGAGGGGACAAAGGTTACGCTGCCTGTCCGGGCACGAGAGCCAACGTGCGAGGGGCAAAATGACACGCCACCATATGGCCCTGGGCGACCTCCTGCAGGGTGGGCTCGCTCTGGGCACAGGGATCGTCCTGGGCGGACGGACAGCGCAGACGGAATCGACACCCACTGGGGAGGGCATCCGGACGCGGTGGCTCGTCCTGCAGGAGCGTGCCCTGCCATGGACCAATCTCTGGCTTCGGCACTGCGGCCAGCAGGGCTTGCGTATACGGATGCGCGGGGGCTTGGAAGATCGCCTCGGTCGGACCAGTCTCCATAATGTGGCCCAGGTACATGACCGTCACCCGGTCACACATCAGACGCACGATCCCGAGGTCGTGAGAAATGAACAGATACGTCAAGTTAAAACGCTCTTTGAGTTCCTGCAACAGCCGCAAGATGGTCGCCTGCACAGACACATCGAGGCCAGCCGTGGGCTCGTCAAAGATGACTAGACGTGGGTTGAGCACGAGGATGCGCGCCAGGGCCAGACGGCGTTGCTGCCCGCCGCTGAACTCATGCGGGTAGCGCTGCAAGTGGTGCGGGGCGAGGCCCACGGCCATGATCATCTCCTCCACGCGCTCTGCGATCTCCTGCCGCGACAGCTGGGTATGCACCCGCAGGGGTTCGCGCAGACTCCAGCCGACCGTCCACCAGGGGTTGAGGGACGCGCCTGGATCCTGGTAGACGTACTGGAGTTGACGGCGCACCTGACGCGCGGCGGCTTTGGACACACCGCTGATGACCTGCCCTTGAAAGCGCACCGTACCCGCAGTGGGCTGATAGAGGCCCAGGATGGTCTTGCCCAGTGTTGATTTGCCACAGCCACTTTCTCCTACGAGCCCAAAGGTTTCTCCCGGTTGCACCGTAAAATCCACGCCATCCACCGCTTTGAGCCACCCCCTGGTGCGTTTGGGAAAGCCGCGGGTGAGGGGAAAGTGTTTCGTCAGGCCGTTAATTTCAAGCATGGCAGGCATAGGAGCCCTCTCCAGGGAAGAGATGACAACGTACCCAATGGTCGGGCAAGACTTCCAGCGCCGCCGGTTGGTGCTGCTGGCACAGCGGCATGGCGAACTCACAGCGCGTATGAAAGCGGCATCCTGGGGGTGGATCGATGAGATGCGGCACGACACCTGGAATACCCCGAATGTCACCCTGCTGGCGCTCAGGGAGGCTCTCCAGGAGTTTCCAGGTATAGGGATGCGACGGATGGGTAAAGGCCGAAGCCGTCGGGGCCATCTCGGCTTCCTGCCCGGCATACATCACCACCACCCGGTCGCAGAGTTTCGCGACCACACCCAGATCATGGGTAATCAGGAGCACTGAGGTGCCACGCTCTTGCACCAGGCTCTTGAGCAGGAGCAAGATTTGCGCCTGCACCGTCACATCTAAGGCCGAAGTCGGTTCGTCAGCGATGATGAGAGTTGGCGCGGGTGCCAGGGCCGCAGCAATGACCAGGCGTTGGCGCTGGCCACCGCTGAACTCATGGGGGTACTTGCCCAATTGCTCTGCGGGTGAGGGGATCTGGACCTGCTGCAAGATGCTGATAATGTGTTCGCGGATCTCCCTGGCACGACGCCCGCGTCGCATCCCCCACGTCAACATATCGCGCAGCTGTACTCCGACTGGAAACAGTGGATTGAGCGCTGCCAGGGGATCTTGAGGAATAAAGGTGATGGCCTTGCCACGAATCCGGGTGGTGAGGTCGGCGTCAGAGACACGGAGCAAATCCTGGCCCTGAAACAAGATTTCGCCAGCGCGGATATGGGCTGGCGGCTGTGGGACGACCCCTAAGATGCAGCGCGCTACGGTGGTCTTGCCACAGCCGCTCTCGCCGACCAGGCCGACAATTTCACCCTCGCGCACGTTGAGGGTCAGATGATCGATGGCCTGTACAATGCCCTGGTCGGTCTCGAAATCCACCACCAGGTCGTTGATCTCTAGGACTGCCATAGTCTGCGCCTTCCTTCCTCTGATATGTGCCCTAGCGTCGCCCCCTACGCAGGCGTGGGTCCAAAATGTCGCGTAGCGCATCGCCCAGCAGGTTAAAACCCATCACCACCACAAAGATCGCCAGCCCCGGAGCGGTGGCATACCACCAGGCATCAGGGAGATAGAGACGCGCTTCGGCGATCATGGCGCCCCATTCGGGGGCGGGAGGCTGTGCTCCCATGCCGAGAAAGCCCAGCACTGCAGCGGTCATGATGGTGAGGCCCATGCTCAGGGTGCTGCGCACGATCAGCGGCGACAGCATGTTGGGCAACACGTGGCAGAGGATAGTGCGCCAGGGGCTCACTCCGAGCGCTTCCGCGGCCTCAACAAAAGTGGCTTTCTTCACGGTCCTGGTCTCGGCCACGACGATGAGGGTAAACCAGGGCCAATAGGTCACCGTTAAAGCCAGGATGAGGTTGGGCAAACTCGGCCCCAGGGCCTGGGCCATGGCCAGCGCCAGAATCACGCGTGGCACGGCCAGAAAGATGTCGGCCGTGCGCAGAATAAGCTGGCTCACGGCATTCTCGTAGTACCCGGCAATTAACCCGGTTGGCACACCGATCACGATACACGCGCCTACGACCGTGAGCGAGATGAGCAGCGTCAGCCTGCCGCCAAACAAGAGCCGGCTATAGATATCTCGTCCGAGCGTATCTGTGCCACAAGGGTGCTCTACACTGGGGGCACGCAGCCGTTGTGCCGGATGCGTCGCAGCAATATCCGCCGGGAATGGGGCGATAGAGGGCGCCAGGACAGCGGTACAGAGCAGGCCCAGGATGATGCACAGCCCCACAACTGCCAGACGGTCCCGGAGGATTTTCTGGCCCAGTAGCCACCAGCCACTTGTGGCTGGCCATGCCAGACGTGCGGTTTTCTGGGCCTGCCGCGCAGGACTCTCGGCATGGCCCTGGGTGTCGAGGACCATGGGTTTCATCGCCGCACCGTCCTGGGATCGATGACCGCCTGTGCCAGCTCAACCGCGAGATTCACCACACTGTAGGCGACCCCAGCCCACAGGGTGATGCCCAGTGTTGCCTGATAGTCAAACTTCATGATCGACTCCACAGCGTAGAGGCCCAGCCCTGGCCAGTCGAAGACCTGTTCGGTCACCACCGCGCCGGCCAGCAGACTGCCAAAGAGGAGCCCAATCTGGGCCACAGTTGACGTGAGAGCATTGCGCAGCAGATATTTAAACGTGATCAACAGGTGTGGAAGACCCATGGCCTTCTCGTACAGGATGAAGTCCCGCTGCATGACGTCCAACACCCCGGACCTGGTAAAGCGGACAATGGTGGCAAAGGCCGGATACGCCAGGGTCAGCGCCGGTAGGGTGATATGCTTGAGCGCACTGAGGAAGGCCGTGCCGTTGAGACTCAGGATGGCATCAAGGAGGAAGAAGCCCGTGAGTGGTTGTGGCTGTGGGACGCCGATACGGCCACCCAGGGGGAAGAGATCGAGCTCCATACTGAAGAACAGTTGCAGCATAATCGCCAACCAGAAGCCAGTAATCGCCAGACCGGCTGTGGTGCAGGCCCGCAGACCGTGGTCGAGCCAGGTGTTGTGCTTGAGCGCGGAGCACACCCCGAGGGGAATCCCAAGGAGGGTGGCAAGAGCAATGGACACCAGGGTCAGCTCCAGCGTGGCCGGAAAGCGTTCCCGGAGGTCAGTGAGTACCGGGCGGCCAGTGTAGATACTCGTGCCCAGATTGCCGGTAGCCAGTTGCGATAGATAGACGCCAAGCTGGGTCAACAGCGGCTGGTCGAACCCGTAGCGCTGCCGCAGGGCTTCGATCTGCTGGCGTGAGGCCCCTTCACCGGCAATCAGGGCGGCGGGGTCGGCTGGCACCACACGCGACAGAAAAAAGGTCAGGACGACGAGCCCAAGCAGCGTGGGGATAAGCGTCACGACTCGTTGTGCGACATAACTCAGGACATGCATACGCTGCTACTCCGCACACGCGCTGGCCTGCTCTCTCGGGGAGAGCCAGGGCCAGACGCTGGTTTGACTATGCTCTCAAGCCCGCGGGTCGAAAGACACGTGCCAGAACTCCTGCCCGGAGCCTACCAGCGAAAACTTGAACCCCTGTACGGTTTTGGCGAGCGGTACATACTCAATCGTGTTGTACACCCAGAGGTCAGGCGCATCCTCGACCACCAGGCGACAGGCCTCCTCATACAGCCTGGCCCGTTCTTCCTGCGCAAGGATGCTGCGGGCGTGCACGAGGAGCGCATCGACCTGCGGGTTCTTGTACCAGGACGAGGCTTTCCAGGTACCACCGCTGGCGGAGTCATACATCTCCCCAATCCAGTTTTCAGGGTCAACGAAATACGTACTGATCCAGTGGATCCACATATCCGGCGTGCTGTCGACCGTTTTTGTGGACGCCACAATGGTGGGAAACATCGATTTGACGATTTTGAGCTCAATGCCCAGATTCGCCAGGTCACTCTGCAAGAGCAGCGCCGCCTGGACCGTGGGCTCGAGGGGTGCCTGGACGTGGACTTCAATGGGGCGGTTGATCTTGACTTTGGCCTTGGCCAGATACTCCCTGGCTTTGTCCAGATCGTACTCGTACCCAGGGAGGTCGTGGGGATAGCCCCAGAGCGGTCGCGGGATGGGGACAGGATTGCGCACGACGCGGCCCTTCATCAGGTCCTCGATGAAGCTTTTATAGTTGAAAGCATGACTAAACGCCTTGCGCACGTTGATGTCGGTGAAGGGCGGACGCTGATTGTGCATGCGGATCACGAAGAAACGCATCGACTCATAGGGGGTGACCTTGATGCGGGGATGCTTTTCCAATTTCTCCAACTGGTCAGCCCCCAGGAGGGTCTCGATCATATGGACATCCCCCTTCATGAGCGCCAGCGTCCGGCTCGATTGCTCCCGGATGACGCGGATCTCGACTTCATCGACGTGCTTCCCCTGCCAACCACCCCAAAACTCCGGGAAACGTTCCATGAGGAAGCCCGTCGCCTGCTCATACTTCACCAAGCGATAGGCCCCAGAACCCGCCTCGTTCTGCGCTAGCCATGGCTCGGCCCAGTCGCCATGCTGCTGATGGGCCTGGATCAGCGCCGGATTCACGATCGAGACAATGGGAATAGCCATACGAAACGGGCCAAATGGCTGCGCCAGTTGGAATTCGATGGTGTGGGGGTCGCGCACGCGGACCGTCTCAGGCGTCAGTCCCATACGTTTGAAGACTGCGGAGGGCGCCTTGCCGAGCGTCAGGAGCCTGGCAAAGCTGAAGGACACGGCCTCGGCGGTCAGCGCGCTGCCATCATGAAACGTGGCATCACGTCGTAAGTGAAAGGTCCACTTCCGGCCACCGTCCGCGACCTCATATGTTTCTGCCAACCAGGGGACGATTTCCGGTGGATTGCCCTGGTAACGGAGCAAGTTATCGTAGAGATTCAGATTGAAGGCCGCGGCGCCGACATCATACTTCACATGCGGGTCGAGAATATCCGGGGCGTTCCAGGTCGACACAAACCGTGTCCGCGCACTGGCTGCCCAGGCGTGCGGGCTACTCCATGGGAAGGAGGTGAGGCCAGAGGCCGCGAGCAGGCCTAACCCTGCCGTTTGCAAAAAAGCGCGGCGTGGCCACTGGCTTCCCGTGATCTCCGGCTCCATGATTTCCCTCCTCCGTAGTGAGTGCTCCTCCAAAGTGGCAGCGGCATGCCCAGGGCAATGCAAGAGCTATACCACAATGTTTACCGGGCTTATGCCTGTCTCTATAGCCTGATAAAAAAAGGGTTCGCGGAAAGCATGGCGAGCGAAAGCCGGCGCGGTACGTGCGGGCTTTCCTACAGACGTGTTGTGAAACTGCGCCCTCACAGACAATCTCGTTCGTTCGACTGCTCACCCCTTATCACGTGCCATTAATCAAGGAAGATGCCCGAGACTGCCGGAGGACTGCGGGTCACCACCTTTATCCTGAGGTTAAGACAGAGTCAGGAATCGCCAGGAAGGAGAAAAGACCATTTTTGTCTCTTTTCATTGACTTCCAGACATAACTGTCAAAGATCGCACCGTTCTTCGGAGGTTCTTCTTGTCCATCGACATGACCACGAGCCATTGTGTTACAAAGGCCAGAAGCTTCATGGAGGTCACCGAGCAGCGCCTGGTATATGCCTTGCAATAGACAAGAGTCTCAAAGCATGTCTCCGCAGAGGGCTTTGCTTGGGATCACGCATGCACACAAGTCATCAGGAACGTCAGAGGGGTTCGAGAGCGAAGTGGTACGTCGCTACTACCGTTTTGCCTGGACAATTAACCATAGCCTTCGGCATGTTTGGGGTGGTGGTTGCCCTGCCCAACATCATCGTAGCCTTTGGGACGGATGTGCAGACCGTCCAGTGGGTGATGACGGGCTATCTCGTAGCGCGCGTGGTGCCCATGCCCGCTCTGGGCTGGCTCGTCAGCCGGTTCGGGCGGCGGAATGTCTATGTCCTGGGCGTCCTTGGCACAACGGTCTCAACTGTCCTCTGCGGCCTCTCCTGGAGTGTGGAATCGCTCATTGTCTTCCGCATCGTGCAAGGGGCGGTAGGCGCGTCCGTGATGACGCTCGGGATGGTGGTGCTCTATGAGGCGTTTCCCCCGGAGCAGCGCGGTTTGGCTATGGGACTCGGTCTCATGGTGGCTGCCCTCGGGCCGACGCTCGGGCAGTCCGTTGGAGGCTATCTGGTCGACCAATGTAGCTGGCGTGCCATTTTCTTTCTCGCGCTCCCAAGCGGTGTGCTCGGTACGGCGCTGCCGCTGATGCGCCTCCCACACGAGGTGCCTGTCACCGAGAAAACGATTGACATGCCCGGTCTATGCACGATGACCGTCTTTCTCGTCGCATTCTTGCTGGCATTGTCACAGGGACAACACCATGGGTGGACTTCCAGATATATTCTGGGGCTCCTGGCTCTGAGCGGCGTCTCGCTGACGCTGTTCCTGGTGACGGAATTGCACGTTGCGCACCCGGTTGTCCACTTGCGGCTCTACCGGAATGTCCCGTTTGTATGGGCCTCGCTCGTGGTGTTTCTCTCTAACGCCGGCTTCATGGGCGCCAACTTTCTGGTCGCGTTGATGGTGCAAGTCGTCTTTGACTTTACGCCTCTCCAGGCCGGCCTCATCCTTGCCCCTGGCGCTCTCCTCATGGGGGGTATCGGCCTCGTCGCCGGTCGCCTCTCCGACCGTATGGCACCGCACCGCCTGGTCTGTGCCGGTCTCGCGCTGTTTGCGGTCGACATGTACTACTTCTCGACGCTTAGCCTGTTCGTCAGTCTTGGCACGATGACCTTCCTCGTGATGCTCCAGCGAGGTGCCTTTGGCATGATCTACGCAGCCAGCGATACGGCCATCATGCGCACACTGCCGGCCGCGGACCGCAGTATGGGCGCAGGGCTGCATAACATGCACCGCGGTATTGCGATGGCTTTTGGCGTCGCCCTGTGCAGTGTCGTGCTCGAAAAACGTCTGGCACTCCATCATCGCCTGACGGAACACGCTCGTCTGGCAGCGTACCAGGACTGTTTGTTCATCATTGGCATTGGCTTTCTGGGTGCCCTCGTCCTCGCGTGGTGGTCTCGTCTCCGCGTGTCACACCCCATGCAGCGTCCCCGCATACCGCAGGCAAAGTCGGTACGAGCCGAGGAAACTGCAGAAGGGTGAGGACGTGGGACTCTCCCTCGTGCTATTTCGCACGGAGCCTGGCATCTTTCTCACTTCGTGGAGGGAAAGGCCCATGAGTGGTTTGGGAGGATTGAACAAATCGCCCCGGTAGTGCTACACAGGTAATGCTGGCTGGTGAGTGGCTGCTTCGTATCGCCTTGAATATCAACGTAATTTATACAAGGCACTTGGGGCAGAGCATTACCTGTGTAGCACTACCATATTACGGGCTCAGAACTGAAGATCAACGGTGGGTTGTACATGTAGCGTCCGCACCGTTTTGCCTCCAGGAACAGTCTGGAAGACAAGGAAGCACGTATGGCGAACCCTATGATGCAGGCGGCAGAATTCATGCAAGCCATGCAGAACGAACTACACAAGAATCTGACGCGCTGGAGCAACTGGATGAGCGACTTCATCGTCAGCCCTGCCGAGCCGCCCATGGCCCAGACCCCGCGCGACCTGGTCTGGAAGCGCGGCAAAATCCAGCTCTATCGCTATCCGTCACAGGCGGCGCAACGCCAGCCTTTACCCTATGTGATGGTGCCATGGCTGGGCATCAGTCGTCCCTATATTCTCGACATGCTCCCAGGCCATAGCATGATCGAATACCTGGTGCAGCAAGGGCACGAGGTGTATCTGCTCGACTGGGGCGTCATCGCTGAGGAAGACAAAAATCTGGGCTTAGAAGACATTGTCTTCAAAATACTCCCCAGAGCGATTGACACCATCCTTGCTCTCTCGCAGGCGCCGGCGTTGAATCTTAACGGCTTTTGCCTGGGCGGCGTCATCACCAATGGCTATCTGAGCCTGCACCCGGACGCCCCGGTGCGGAATTATATTGCCATTGTCACGCCAGTCGATTTCGAGCAGGGCGGGCTCTTGAAGACGTGGCTAGGTCATGCAGCCTTCCCCACCGACTTACTTGTCAGACAGTATGGCGGCATACCCACCTCTCTGATGGGTATGGGATTTAAGATGTTGCGCCCTACCGGCGATGCTGCCTCCCTATCCGGACTGTGGTTCAATATGAACAAAAAGGACTATATTCCCATCTATAAGGCGATGGACCGCTGGGCGAATGATTTTGTCGGTATGCCTGGGCGCTTTTTCAGCCAGATCCAGCACGAGTTATATGCCCAGAATAAGATGCTCAAAGGCGAGCTGATGTTGCAGGGACGCCGGGTCAATCTACGCAATATTCAGCAGCCGATGTTTGTAGCCGCTGCCTCAAAAGACCACATTGTGCCGCCTCTGGCTGCGAAAGGTCTGCTGGGTGCGGTTGGCAGTCAAGATAAGCAGTTCATGGAGTTACCCGGAGGCCATATCTCGGTCTTTGCTGGACGCCAGGCCCATACAATGCTGTGGCCTGCCCTGCATGCATGGGTCGTGGAACGCTCCGCGGTCTAACCCGGCTACGGCAGACGTACGAGAGAAGGAGAACACCTCATGAGCCCACAGGCATCACCCAATAACTTCACGGAGTTCTGGCAGGATTTTCTGCGCCAGAGTCGCTCCTTCTGGTCGCACGCCGCGACGGCGCCGCAGCCGCCCGATCCGTCGCACGCCTGGCAGCAGTTCGTGACCATGTGGACAGCATTCTGGCCCAAGGCTTTCACGCTGTCGCCTGATACCATCCAGACTGCACAGAAGTTGTGGATGGACCAGCTCGAAACCATCTCGCAAGGCTTTGCCAAGGTGATGGGTACGGACACGTTCGCCGCCATGCAAGGCAAATTTTTTGAGCAGCAGCTCAGCTGGCAAGACCATCTGACGAAGACAACACAGCCACAGACAGACGCGGCCCTCCGGGCCCTGAATCTGCCTTCCCGCAACCAGATGGATCGGCTGTTTGAACGTGTTGTCAATATCGAGGAGCGCCTCGACGATCTGGAAACGGATACCCGGCTTATCCGGCGTGCGCTGCGGCATGGCAACGATGCCGCTCCCGTTGCAGACCCTCCCCCTGCGAGGGCTAGGAACCATAAAGCTCCCGAAGGGGAAGGGGCAGAATCCTCATGCATGACGCGTTGACAAGGAGCAGAAGCCATGCTCTACGATAATGTGTATGCGCTCAGCGGCCTTTTGTCGCATTTTTTCCAGGAAAACCCTGCTCTGGAGCCGCACCTCTGCGGGTCCGAGGAGCGCTGCCGGGAGACCGTGGAGGAGGTGACCGAGACAGCTCTCAGCCAACGTCTGGAAGCATGGTTGGCACGCAAGACGACGATCACGGACCCGACTCATCGCGCGACGCTCCTGCAACTCGCTGGCTTCTTACGAGGCGGGCGCCATCCCACATGACACCTGGACGTCCTCGGCAAGCCTGTCATCCGAAGATGTCTCACGTCGCCATCGTCAAGGTGGTCGTTGGCCTGTCATGTCAAGACAGTCCTCATAAGGCGCAGCACTCATGCAACGTCACAAAGCCCGGAACCCCAGTTCACGTCATATGCTGGATATGGCCCATCGCCTGAGTCGCCTCCTGGCAGGCGGGACAGACCCCCTTGCCTTCCTGCGTACCATTCTCCAAGACACCCTCGCACTCACAGACAGTCATGGGGGAGCCGTGCTGCTCCTGGAGCGCGACCTGCGGCTCCTGCGCCCCTTGGTCCATGTAGGAGACGTCGGGATCGCCGAGACAGACATACGGACCGACGCGCCCCCCTGGAGCACGGCCGTGTGGGGCGGAAAGGCCACCGACGCGCCATCCACCGCAGTGCCACTCCCCCAGGGGGAAGCACCGCTCGTGTTGCCCCTGCTGGTGCGCGGAGATGTGCTCGGGGTGCTGACACTACACGGCGGCGTCCAGCTCCCATCACCCCGCAGGAGGTTCTTGGAAATCCTCGTCAACCTGGCGGCGCACACGCTGCACCAAGAGATCCAGGCACGGGCGCGCGCACAACAACGGGCAGAAACGGCCACCCTGATCGACGTTGGCCAGGACATCAGTGCCAGCCTCAACCTGGATGAGGTCTTGCAGCGTCTCGTGCGCCAGGCCGCCCAACTCATGCGCGCCAAAGTCTGTTCGTTGATGCTCACGGACGCGCACCACACCACCCTGCGTCTACACGCCACCTATGGTGCCAGTCAGACATATACCCAGCGGCCACCGCTGTCCATTGAGGAGAGCCTCGTGGGGGATGTCGTGCGCCGTGGCGAGCCTCTGGCGGTGCTGGATGTCCGTGAACATCCCCAGTATCAGTTCTTAGAGATGGCGCGCCAGGAAGGCTTATGCTCGCTCCTCAGCGTCCCACTGCGTATACATACCAGGGTGCTCGGGGTGCTCAATGTCTATACGGCCGAACGTCGGCGTTTCCCGCCAGCGGAAGTGGAGTTCCTCTCCGCCCTGGCGGCGCAGTCCGCCATCGCCATTGAGCATGCCCGCCTGTACCAGGCCATGCTTGAGAGCCAGGAGCGTCTGCGGCAATCAGAGCGCTTGGCCGCGATGGGGAGCACGGCTGAGGCGCTGGCGCGTGAAATTCGGAGCCCTTTGCAGACCATGAAGCTCCTGGTGTACGCCATACAACAGGACTTCCCCCCGCAGAGTCCTCTGCGGATGGAGACCGATGTGCTCCAGCAGGAATTGGATCGGTTAGCGCTCCTGGTGGAGCAGTGTCTGGAAGTGGCACATCCACGTTCACCAACCTTCACGGTTCAGAAGCTCCACGACATCATGGAGGATGCGTTTCTGATCATCAGCGCGGAAGCGCAGCGCCGTGGCATGGTCCTGCGCAAACACTGGTCTCCTACCCTCCCAGCCTTGCGGATCGATGGGGCACAAATGAAGCAGGTCTTTCTGAATATCTTGCTCAACGCCCTGCAAGCTATGGAGTCGGGTGGCGCCATTGACGTCTTCATAGAGGCCGATGACACGACCATAACGACCACGGTCCAGGACCAGGGCGAAGGCATCCCCGAGGCGGTCCTGGGGCAGCTGTTTACGCCCTTCTTGAGCACCAAACCGCAGGGGACGGGCCTGGGCTTGTCGATCTCGCATGGTATTATCGAAGGGCACGGCGGGAGTATCCGTGTGGCCTCGCAATTTGGGGTCGGAACCAGCGTCACCATTGTTTTGCCTCTCAGCACGCCAGTTCTCTAGCCATGACCCACGTCAACCGTACCTCAAAAGCGTCGTGCGATGTTGCGTGCGCGTTATTGCCCCGCCGTGGCAAGCGGGTGTACACTGCCAGCGCTGCCCTATGCGTATAATAAGTACTCGACCATAAGTTTTCTGACATAAAAACTCTTGTACTCCGCGAAAATATTAGGGCTGAGTACCAGAGAACTTATGCACAGGTACTTACCTCTACTGAAACTGAGACGATGCCGATAGTGCACATTGATCATATAGACCTCCATTACGACACCCGGGGAGCGGGAGAACCCCTGCTGCTCATCATGGGGTATCGCGGTAGTGGTTTTCTGTGGGGAGAGGAGCTCTTGACTCTCCTGGCGCGTCATTTTCAGGTGATTTTTTTTGACAATCGCGGCACCGGGCTGAGCGATAAGCCCACAACGCTGTACACCATTCCCATGATGGCCGATGATGCGGCGGGGTTGCTCCGTCACCTGGGGATCCGACGCGCCCATGTGTTTGGGGTGTCGATGGGTGGGATGATCGCACAGGAGCTGGCCCTACGGCATCCCCAGCTGGTGCAGCGGCTCATCCTGGGCTGTACCTCATGCGGCGGGCCGCAAGCGACCTTGGCGCCCATGGAGGTGCTGGCCAAGCTGATTCCCCCGCCTGATCTGCCACCTGAGGAGGCCGTGCAACGGCAATGGACGGTGATGTTTAGCACGCGGTTTCTGGAGACGCGGCAGCTCTTCCTCACGACGCTGACGCAACAGGCCTTGCTCTATCCCGCCCCGCGGCATACCAGTATCCTGCATATGATGGCCGTGCAGCGTTTCAATACCTATGGACGCCTTGGGCTGGTCACGGCCCCAACGCTCATCGTGACCGGGGCAGACGATGTCATCATCCCCCCCGCCAATTCGCTCCTGCTCGCGGCACGCATCCCTAGAGCACGTTTGTCCATGCTGGACGACGCAGGGCATGGCTTTTTCTGGGAGGCGTCTCAAGAGGTGGTGACCCTTTTACACCAGTTTTGCTACGCGCTCTAGGGCGGACGGGCGCTCTGGCCTCGTCATCACCTTGTTGGCTGGCTCTCCTCACCCCACATCGGCTCTGCACGGATATGTGCGACACATCCCTGCTGCTCCGTTCGTTTCCACAGAGCACATGCCTTGGGGCACGACAGGAGCCTGCCACGCATGGTTTCCTTAAACAAAACATACAAAAATGTCGCTTATAGTATATTTGAGTGACAATTTTTATCTCTGCTTACAGCACAGCACGGTTCTAGCCGAGCGGCGTCTTTTGTAAACGCCTTGTATTATAAGGGGAACGTATCTTTTTTACCTTTGCGATCTAGACGGCACACACCTTGCAGAATATGTATGGCGTCCCTCTTCTATCAAGTGATAGCTGGCTGGCCGGGCACGGTCGGTAGGGGATCCTGCGGAGATACCCATAGTAGAGATTGCAGCTATCAATATAGACGTGGGAGCACACGCAGGGTGTCCAGACAAAACAGAGGCCGTCCGGAGACAGCCTCACACCCTGCGCCGAAGCGCCAGGGAGGAAGCATGAAGGCTGCGGAACTTTTCGTCCGTTGTCTCGAAAACGAGGGCGTGCAGTACATTTTCGGCGTTCCTGGTGAAGAGAACATTGACATCATGGACGCCCTGCTCGACAGCAAGATTCAGTTCATTACCACCCGGCACGAGCAGGGGGCGGCCTTCATGGCCGACGTGTACGGGCGGCTCACGGGTCGGGCGGGGGTCTGCCTGTCCACCTTAGGCCCTGGTGCTACCAACCTCATCACTGGCGTGGCCGATGCCAACATGGATCGGGCTCCCATGGTGGCTATTGCCGGGCAGGGTGCCACCACCCGGCTGCACAAGGAAAGCCACCAGATTCTCGACCTGGTGACCCTATTCGCCCCGATCACCAAGTACGCGACCCAGATCCGTGAGGCCGAGGTCATTCCCGAAATCGTCCGCAAGGCCTTCAAGGTGGCGCAAACGGAAAAACCCGGCAGTTGCTTCATCGACTTCCCCGAGAATATTGCCGCGATGCAGATCGCGGGCAAGGTCCCCCTGGGAGTCCAGGCACCCTACACTCCCGCCCCGGCGGACGTCAAGGTGGATCAGGCCGCCCACATCATCTCCGAGGCCCACTGCCCCATCGTACTCGCCGGCAACGGGGTCATACGCGCTGGTGCGACCCAAGCGCTGGTGCGCTTCGGCGAGGTCTTGCACATACCCGTGGCCACGACCTTCATGGCCAAGGGCGCCATGCCCTTCTCTCATGAGCTTTCGCTGGGAACCATTGGCCTCAAAGCCAAGGATCTGGTGTCTTTCGGCTTCGAGCAGGCTGACGTGGTGATCTGCGTCGGTTATGACATGGTCGAGTATCACCCCGTGCAGTGGAATCCCGGACAAGACAAAGCCATTGTGCACATTGATTCGCAGCCAGCCGAAGTCGATGAGCACTATATCGTGGAAACAGGCGTCCTCGGCAACATTGGGGAAACCCTCCGGGCCGTGGCCTGGAAGGCCCGGCCGCACGATCGTCATCCTCTCGGGCAGCTGCGCGAGGTCATCGTTCGAGAAATCGCGGAGCTCTCCGAGGACCAGAGTTTCCCCGTGAAGCCCCAGAAGATCGTGTGGGATTTGCGTCAGATGCTGGCCCCGGACGACATCGTCATTGTTGATGTAGGGGCTCACAAGATGTGGATGGGCCGCATGTATCAGGCGGAGCGACCCAACACCTGCATCATCTCCAACGGTTTTGCGTCCATGGGCATTGCGGTGCCCGGTGCCCTGGCAGCCAAGCTGGCCTTCCCCGAACGGAGCGTGGTGGCCGTGACCGGAGACGCCGGATTCCTCATGAACTCACAAGAGATCGAAACGGCTATGCGGGCTCGCACGCCGTTTGTGATCCTGATTTGGAACGACTCCGAGTACGGGCTCATCACCTGGCACCAGCTCCGGCACTTTGGCCGCCCCAGTCATATCGCCTTTCAGAATCCGGACTTCGTGAAGTACGCGGAAAGCTTCGGGGCCAAGGGATATCGCGTCGAGACAACGTCGGACCTGGCGTCCATCCTGAAGCAGGCGTTGACCGATAACACGGTGTCGATCATTGACTGCCCCGTTGACTACGCAGAAAACATGAAGCTCACACAGCAGCTCCAGGGCCTGACATCGCCTCTTGCGTTATAAATTGCAGCGCTCAAAGAGACCGGTAGCTCTGGTGCCTCTGCACAGGGCGAGCCGGCACGAGGACCTGGGAGCGGACCGGGTGTCCATTGTGCCTCATTGGCATCCATTGTCGTTGGGCGGTTCACGCTGTATACCCAGTCGAGGTCATCAGCCGAGAGCCATCACAGGAGAGACGTAAAGTGAAGATCAAAGCCGCTGTTCTCAACCAGATGGGGGCGACTGCGCCCTATGGGAAGTCACTTCCCCTGTCGATCGATGACGTCGAGCTCGAAGGTCCCGGACACGGAGAGGTGTTGGTTCGAGTGAGTGCGGCCGGGCTCTGCCACTCGGACCTCTCGGTCATCAACGGCGATCGCCCTCGGCCGACGCCCATGGCGCTGGGCCACGAAGCCGCTGGTGTCGTCGAAGAGCTTGGTCCCGGAGTCTATGACCTCAAAAAAGGGGACCACGTCGTTATGGTCTTTGTCCCGAGCTGCGGGACGTGTCTTCCCTGTGCCGAGGGCCGGCCGGCGCTGTGTGAGCCGGGTGCCACGGCCAACGGTCAGGGCACGTTGCTCTCGGGGGCGCGCCGGCTCAAGCGCGATGGCCAGCCGCTACATCATCATCTGGGGATCTCGGCGTTTGCCAACTACGCCACGGTGTCACGACGATCGCTCGTCAAGATTGACCCCGATCTCCCGCTCGATGAGGCCGCCCTGTTCGGATGCGCGGTCTTGACGGGCGTAGGTGCCGTGGTGAATACGGCCAAGGTCTCTCCCGGCTCCACGGTCGCTGTCGTCGGGCTCGGAGGGGTTGGTCTGGCGAGCGTGCTTGGCGCCGGCGCGGCCGGGGCAAGCCGGATCGTGGCCGTAGGTCTGACCGACAACAAGCTCCAGGTGGCCAAGGATCTCGGCGCCACCGACACGTTCAACGCCAGCAGCGAGGGCGTGGTCGAGCAGATTCGCACCGCCACCAGCGGCGGAGTGGACTTTGCCTTCGAGCTTGCTGGCGCGGTCAAAGCCCTGGAGCTGGCGTACAAGATCACCCGGCGCGGGGGGACGACGGTGACGGCCGGCCTGCCCCCTCCCGACCATAACTTTACCATGCCGCACGTGAACCTAGTGGCCGAGGAGCGGACCGTGAAGGGCAGCTACCTCGGCACCTGTGTTCCCGTGCGTGATCTCCCCCGCTACATCGCGCTCTACAAGCGGGGGCGCTTGCCCGTGAACCGTTTGCTCACCGGCCATCTCGAGCTGGACCAAATCAATGAAGGTTTTGATCGTTTGAACGAGGGCAAGGCCATTCGCCAGGTCGTGGTGGGCTAGGAGAGTAAGTATGAAGAACAAAGTTGTCTCTCGGGCGCAGGCGGCGGCCTTGATTCGCGATGGCGACACCGTGGCCTTCTCCGGCTTCGTGGGCACTGGTACCCCAGAGGCGCTGATCGTCGGTTTGGAAGAGCGCTTCCAAGCCACCCAGGCGCCGCGGGATCTCACCTTCGTCTTTGCCGCGGCGCCTGGTGACGGCAAGGACCGCGGCCTCAACCGGCTGGCCCGCAAGGGGCTGGTGCGCCGGGCCATTGGCGGCCATTGGTCGCTGGTGCCGAAGCTGGGGCAGATGGCCATGACCAACCAGATAGAGGCCTACAACCTTCCACTGGGGGTTGTCTCTCATTTGTTCCGGGAAATTGCCGCCCACCATCCGGGAGTGTTCACCAAGGTGGGCCTCGGAACGTTCGTTGATCCGCGGCTGGGTGGGGGCAGGATCAACAGCCAGACCACGGTTGACCTTGTGCGGGTGCAAGAGCTCGACGGTGAGGAGTGGCTGTTCTACCGTGCCTTCCCCATCCACGTGGCGCTCCTCCGGGGCACCACCGCCGACTCCGACGGCAACGTCACGCTGGAGCGCGAAGCGCTCACCTTAGACAATCTCGCCATCGCCACCGCGGCCAAGAATTCTGGCGGTTTTACCGTGGTGCAGGTGGAGCGCTTAGCGGAGCGCGGATCGCTGCACGCCAAGCACGTGGTTATTCCCGGCGTGCTCGTGGACTGTATCGTCGTTGCCGAGCCCGAGCTGCACCGACAGACGTATGGCACGAGCTACAGCGCGGGCCTGTCGAGCGAGACGAAAGTCCCCCTCGCCTCGAGAGCAGCTCTGCCTCTCGACGAGCGCAAAATCATTGCTCGCCGCGCGGCCTTCGAGCTCCCCATGGGAGGGGTCGTCAACCTCGGTATCGGCATGCCCGAGGGCGTGGCCGCCGTGGCCAACGAAGAAGGGCTGACGGCCCATATTACCCTCACCGCCGAGCCGGGGGTGATTGGCGGCGTGCCCCAGGGCGGCTTGGATTTCGGGGCCGCGCTAAACAGCCAAGCGATCATTGCCCAGAACCAGCAGTTCGATTTTTACGATGGAGGAGGGCTCGATCTGGCGTGCCTGGGTATGGCGCAAGCTGATCGACAGGGCAACGTCAATGTCAGCCGCTTTGGCCCCAAACTGGCAGGGGCCGGCGGATTCATCAACATTAGCCAGAATGCCAAGCAGCTCGTCTTCACCGGGACCTTCACGGCGGGTGGTCTCATGGTGCGCGTCAGCGACGGTCGTCTCGCGATCCTTCAAGAAGGCCGAAATCCTAAGTTTATCGAGAGCGTCGAGCAGATCACCTTCAATGGAGCGGCGGCCGCCCGGGCTGGGCAGCGCGTCCTCTACGTGACGGAGCGCTGTGTGTTCGGGCTCACGCCCGAGGGGCTGGAGCTCTTGGAAGTCGCCCCCGGGATCGACATCGATCGCGACATCCTGCAGCACATGGCCTTCCGACCCATCCTTCGCGCCCCCCAACCCATGAACGCTCGCATCTTTGCCCCCGACTCTATGGGCCTGGAGGACGAGTTGCTCCAGATGGATTTCGGTGAGCGCTTGAGCTTGGATGAGGAGCGCCAGCTGGTCTTTTTGAATCTCGTCGGCCACGAGATTCACACCCGCGACGATGTGGACCGCATGCGCCAGGTGCTCACCGACTATTTTGGCCGGCTGCGCCCCGGCTTTTCCGTGGTGGTCGATTACGACGATTTTCGGCTGGACGATCGTGTGGCCGACCAGTACTTCCACCTGATCGGCAGCATGGCCGAGCGCTTTGGCTACACCGTCACCCGTTACACGACGAGCGCCTTTCTGCGGGCCAAGCTCGGTGAAGGCCTGACCCGACGTAACCTGGCCACGCACATCTTCGAGACCCGGCAGGAGGCTCAAGCCTTTGCCGCCGCCCATCGACCGCGGCCAGCGGTTTCGTCCGAGCTTCTACCGGCAAAGTCCACATTCCATCAAATTTAGTGGTGAACGGATCGCTTCATATGGTGAGGGCCGCTCAACCCTTGATTTCCCGTTGATACATGACACGCAGTCGCAAGACCAGCCGTAAAATAGCAGCAATAATATCAATAGCTTGAGACTTTACCACTAAATCCGGGGGAGTCTGGAAAAATCTACTCACAGCTATCATGTCATTTGCAGAAGTAAGCTTCAATGTCTTCAGAAGTGGCATTCAGCAGGCGTGTCCCGAGGGACCCCTCATCGGCTGTCTCCCTTGTGGTGACAGCTTGAAGCCTTGGGTCCCTCTCCCCACTCAGGGCCTGACTCATAGGTAAGTACTTAAGCGGCCTCCGTAAACTCGATCACGTCAGCATTTTCAAAGAACGGTTCGAGGCCCAGCTGCGAGCGTCCCGTCCGTCGATCTCGTTTGGGATGCGCACGTTGGGCATGACACGACAGATACGTGACGGCCGCTTCCAAGGCGGCATACAGCCCTGCCTCGTCCCCACGCTTCAAGGCCTCGACCAAGTCGCCTAAGACGTACATGGCACACATGGCCACCTTGCGGGTCGACATGGGCACCTCCAGCAGGAGTTGCGTCATGTGAGCCAAAAACCGTTTGAGTGCGGCCGCAGCGATCGCGATCCAAATCAATCCCTCGACGATCACAGCGTTTGTGGTATCAAAGGCATGCAGATTGGCGTACGATTTCCACTCTTTGAACAGTAGTTCAGTGTACCATTAAGAAAACCGCTATACACTCAAGTGATGAGGAGACTCCTCCGATAGTGGGTTGTGACGCGCTTTTAGCCCTGGTCAAGTGGATTGAGAGGCGGCGGCATCATGACCCAGCGAATGTTCTCCAGAATCTGGCCACACGTGCCACCGGCTCAGCGCCGTCGACTCATTGCCCAGCTGAGTCAGATGGTCACCCGGCGCCTGGACATGACCGCTCCAGCGGAGGAGACGCCCTATGAGCACGACAGCGCTCGTACGCCCTTTGGCACATCACAAAATTCACGGATCGCATTACGAGCGCTTGGCGGCGGTCTATGTGCGCCA
>Ga0114129_10002801_pt1 | contig 24339 bp, 24 predicted proteins | sample RhiMetdeltSRZDD1_FD_80071 | JGI IMG/M metagenome (GOLD analysis project Ga0114129, IMG submission 80071) | Populus rhizosphere microbial communities from Tennessee, USA - Rhizosphere MetaG P. deltoides SRZDD1 (version 2) (version 2) | ecosystem: Host-associated > Plants > Roots > Rhizosphere >...
CAACTGCACCGGCAGCTTCCAATGTTGATAGCCCCAGCGACCTCACCACATCAACCATCAATTGCTGCAGTTCCCACATCGGTGTGCATGTGAGTTTTCCATCCGGCAGGATTTTGCGGCGTACAATGTCGTAACCGTAACACGCGCCTAAGGCCTGGCGAACGTCCAGGTCAATCGAGGTCTGCAATCGGTCTGCGAGTTGAAGTGTCCAGTTGCCCCACATGTAGTCGAAGTCGATCAGCGTTCCATCTTTATCGAAGATAATCGCCTGTGGCTTAAAGTTTTTGAGTAAGTACATCTATCGGTCTACCTTGGATAAAAAAAGCCACGGACTTGCTCGTGGCTCTGTCTATACAATTGTATCACGGAACTTAACGCGTTTGATCCGCGTTGCGCCACCAGTAGAATGTTGCAGCCAGGCCAACGCTACCCGCCACAATCACAAGGATGTAGCTGTGCACGCCGATCAACTGGTCCCGTGGTCCTGCTGCACCGCTGAACAACGCCGGCACAGCCCAGGGGAACCAGTCGCCCCAGCCGGTCGCAGCAATGATCTGTGCAAAGAAAATCGTCAGCATTGTCCAGCCGATGGGAGGCAGATAGCCGCGTCCCATGCTGCCGATGAAAGCCACAGGGGTCATCAGGAGCAGTGACATCCCGGCGGTGACGAGAACCTCGATAAAAGACCGCCAGGCCAGCTGTGTTGTCCAGCCAGGGATACTGACTAGATTTCCGACGACGAGTCCCACCAGATACACCCAGATGCAGACCGCAAAAACCCACACCGTGATGACAACCAGCTTTGCCGAAACAATACTCTCTCGCGAGGTAGGCAGTGCCATTAAGTCTTTGGCAGTATGGTCAGAAAATTCCCGTCCAAAGATCCAGGCGGTGACAATCGAGAACACGATTGTCCCACCGATGGCGACCGCTTGTGAGAGGACGCCGAAAAATGTCGTCCATTCCGCGGTGCTCATTGCCATCTGCGCTTTGACGCTCAGCAAACCCATATCGCGAGCGCGCTCAGGGTCCTTCATGATGAACATGAAAAGACCATCCACGAGGGGCGCAAGGGTAAAGCCGATCCCCGCAAGCAAGGGAACTTTTGAGCGACGGGCCTTCAGGGTTTCCGCCCAGAGTGCTGATCCAAAATTCGTCATGGTATCCTACACTGTTTCTGTGATCGTCTCGCCCACAGTTTCCGCGGTCAATCGAAGAAAATAATGTTCCAGATCTTCCTGTTCGACGGCAAGGTGGGTTGGGGGAGCGCCCGAGTGGACGAGGAGACGTGCGACATCATCCGGATGATTGAGTGCCTGTGTGTCGTCAATCAGAATCTCCGAATCACGCAACTCAATTTGATAACCGGCCGCACGCAAACTGACCTGTGCCGAATCAAGATTGCGTGACTGCACGACAAGTCGTCTGGTTCGCAGCTGCTCCAACCGGTCTGTGTCGAGCTCTTCGATCAGGCGCCCTTTGTGGATAATACCAATCCGCGTGACGAGCCTGTCGACCTCTGTCAGGATGTGGCTGGACATGAAGATCGTGACACCTTTTTCACGCGCAAGCATATTGAGCAGTTCACGGATTTCGACGACTCCAGCGGGATCGAGACCATTGGCAGGCTCGTCGAGGATCAACAGTTCTGGCTGATGCAGGAGCGCTCGCGCCAGGCCCAGGCGCTGGAGGTTACCCATCGAAAGGGTGCCGGCTTGTCGTTCCGCGTAACGAACAATCCCGAGTTGTTCCATCACGCGTGATGTTGCACCGGAGTTCGATATTCCGTGTAAGCGTCGTGCAATTTCCAGGTTCTCTCGCACCGTCAGTTCCGGATACGCAGACGGGGTCTCTACCAGATGGCCAACTTTTGCCCAGGGTCCCTGTCCGTTCCGCCCCACAGCCTGTCCCAGCACTCTGACGTTTCCCGTACTCGGGTGGATCATGCCCAGCAGCGCCCGGATGGTCGTCGTTTTGCCTGCGCCGTTGAGTCCGAGGAATCCGTAGATCTCCCCCGGCTTGACGCGCAAATCCACAGAGTCCACCGCCCGGACGTCCTTGTAGAATTTAGATAATCCGTTGGTTTCGATTGCAAGTTCCATCAGGCACCTTCCGTGATGTAGCGCGCCACCAGGTCGGCCAATATCTCCATAGATTCCGCATACGCTTCGGTCCCGAGATCCTCTCGGTGCAGCCCCACAAAAAAAAGGCTCTTCATCAGGTTTGAGACGACACGCGGTGAGGTTTTAACGGCAATCCCTTCTCGTTTGATTCTCTTGATAAATTCGCCCACAAACTCATTGTCGCGATTGGCATGGGCCTGAACGCGCGGAGCAGGAAGCTTGCGCGCCAGATATTCGTAGTCGCTTCTGCCAAAGTTCTTGAGCAGGGGATACTCGTCCCAGGTGAGCAGGGCATCCCTGAACAGCCTGGCAAGGCGTTGGCGCGCATCACGTTCGGGGTGTAGCGAAAAATCAAAGATGCGCCCACGAAAGTCCATCTCCAGTCCTTCCAGAATTTCCATGAATAGTTCTTCCTTCGATTCGTAGAAGAGATAGAACGCACCCTTGGAAATCCCGGCGGCCCGAGCGAGCTCGTCGACGCTGGTCTTTTTGATACCCTGTTTCTCGAAGAGCTGTTTGCCTTTCTCACGCATTTGCGCTCGGATGGTTTCCTTCTCATGTTCAGAAAATGCCTTGGGCATAAGTTAAGTCCTATGTGACCAAAATAGTAAAAATGGTCACAGAAATTATATCTGAAAGGCTGTCTACGTCAAGAGGGAAAGCCCATTGGCCGGGGTCGAGCAGATTATTCCATATTGATATGATACGCGGGATGTGAATAATCCCACCAGTTGCAGTTTGTCAGATATTCTTCAACAAGCTGGGAAGTGAGAGGAAAACCGGCCTTATACATTTCCCGCCACCGCAGAAAGCCAAACAAGGGCCGGGCAGTCCTATACACTTCGACAACCAATCTTCCCATCGGGCCGCTCTCTTTGTTGTACCCGGATCGCTCGAACTCCTCGAATACCGCTTCATAATTAAAAGGCACCCGGCGGAAGGTAGGTTTCCAACCCTGCTCGTTTCCCTCCAAAATCATGTAGCTTGCCGAAAAAACCCCGTCGAGCGGAACGCCCACCGAGCCGGGGTTGAAGATCCGCCATTTGCCCGATTGTCGATCCATAGGCAGATGCGTATGACCACAGATGACATAGTTGGCTTTCACATCGCCAAGTGTTTTCTCTATTTCCTGATCTGTCATGGTGGCGTAGAGTGTGTCCCATGGACTCTCAGGGGTACCGTGACAGACCAGGATCGGAGGGGCATCCTGAAAATACAGGTTCAACGTATCGGGCCAGGAACCGATAATTGTTTTTAGTTTGCGGTCGAATTGCCGAAGCAGCCATACAGTAGGTGCAAATTGGACAGGATCATTCCACTCGACGGGGGCGCGAGCTGTTTTGTAATCGATGAGGAAAAATTCATTATTCCCGCGGATGACGGACCAGCCCCGTTCTATCACCAATTCCGCGACTTGCCTGGAAAACGGCCCAAAGCTGATCACATCCCCCGGGACAATCACGTGATGCACCTCATAATTCTCTAGGTCTGAGAGAACTGCTTCCAGGGCAGGTAAATTTCCATGAATATCGGAAAGGATGGCTAAGCTGGTCATGTTGCCAAATATACCCCCAATCTAGCTGCGAGCCGGATGTTCCCCACCTAAACCATTTGCAAGTCTATTCTCCAAGAAGGTGCTTGACTCTGGATGTCAGATCATCGATCCCAAAGGGTTTTACCAGATAGTCATTTGCTCCGGCGCCGATCGCGACAATTTTGCTGTCGGTGTTGTCCAGAGCCGTCACGATCAGGATGGGCGTATGGCGAAAGGTTGGATCTGCGCGCAGCATTTTGCAGAGCTTAAATCCGTCAGGCGGTGGCATCATCAGATCCAGGAGAATGCATTGCGGAAGCGCTGAATTCGCGACCTCCATCGCCTTGGAGCTGTCGTTCACAACGACGGGTTCATAGCCTTCCATTTTGAGCACCTCGGCAATAAACGTCGAAGCTGCTTCATCGTCCTCGACAACCATGATTCTGATTTTTGGAGTTTCCATTTGATGATCTCTGCTGTGTGAAATGATTGCTTTCTTATGAATATGGAAATATTATAAGCGGAGGAATTAGTTCGTTTTCTTGCAAGTGCCGTGCAATCCGGAATGGGGTAAGAGAGGCCCGGCGGGCAGCAGCAGAGAGTCTCATCCCAGCTTTGAACTAGAGAATTGTGGTTTGTTGCTGCAAAGAGATTCCCCTGTGTGCCGTTCATACAAAAAATCTGTCCACCTAAGAACACACCTGCCCCGACGCAGGCGCCGGAGCAGGTGTGACGGATTGGGAAGTAGTTTGGAGATAAGTTTTACTTACGTAGAAAGCAGCTGATCGACCGCGCTGACAAGTTCTCTGAGATTTCCAACCTTGAGAACGTTGTTGCAGAGCGGCGCGTATCGAGGCATGTCGCTGTCGCCGTGCCACATCAGCGGTGGTTCCGGGTTGAGCCAGATCGTGCGGGAGGCCCGGCGTGTCATGAGTGTAAAAATGTCGAGCCGTGGGTCGTTGTAGTTATTGCGTCCATCGCCGACGATGATAAGAGTCGTCTGCCCGTTGAGGGTGTCCAGAAATTCGCTATTGAAATTGTTGAGCGACCAGCCGAGGTCCGTGTTGTAGTGCCCGCTGGGCATCCGCCACAAAACGGAGGCAACCGCTTCGTCGGCGTCGGAGCCGTTGAAGTCTTCCGAAATGGATTCGAGGTGATCGATGAAGGCGAAGGCGTGTGTTTTACGGATCTGTCCCTGCAGGGCGAATAAAAAGCTCAGCATCAACTCAGAGCAAAAGCGCATGGATGTGCTGATATCACAAATGACCACGATCTTGGGTTTGCGGATCCGGTTGCGATATTTGATCTCCATCGGCACGCCGTGATATTTGAGATTGGATCGGATCGTCGACTTCGGATCGAGCTGCCCGGTTTTAGCGCGTTTTTGCCGTAGCGCGATACGGGTCCGGAGCGCAGCAGCCAGGCGTTTGACCTCCCGCTGCAGGATTTTCTTTTCATCATCTCCCAGCGCGTGGAAGGGGCGGTTCATTAAATTATCCGCGCTTTCGCCGGGCGGCTGCTCGCTCAGGTTCTCGGCAATCCGTTCGCCGGCGAACTGTTTGATCTGCTGTTCCAGCCCCTGCATGTTCTGCTGGATCATCTCGCGCATTTGCTCGAGGCGTTCCTTGCTCATGCCCATTTGCTGTAGCTGTTCCATGAGCTCGCGCAGCGCCTCGCGCACCTCCGGGAAAGCCAGGGCGCGCATCATCCGCTGCGCCATCCACTCCTGATAACGCAGGTCATCGACCTGGTTCAGACCGACCATCTGTCCGAGCTGTTCCAGTTCCTGCCTGGAAAGCTGTTCGCCGTTCATCAGGCGCTGCATCCGCTGGCGCAGACTCTGCGCGAACTCGCGCAGCGCGTCGGCGAGCATCTGCGCTTCTTCGGGAGTCATGTCGTCGGTGGGATTGCCTCCCATCGGCGGCGGTTGGCCGTTGCCGAAGAAGAGAGGAAAGAGTCTGTCAAAGACGGGAAGGTCGCGCAGATCCTTGATCAACGTGGTGCGCAGGGACAAACGGAAATGCTCGCGGTGTTGGATCCCCATCAAGTCGACGGCGGAGAAAGCCTCCGCGCTTTCAGCCAGGGACACGCGTACGCCACTGGCGCGCAATGCTGCAATTAACTGTAAAATGCGGGATTCCATAATTCATGTTCTCCGTGGGGCCAGGGCGACTCCCTGCCTACCGATAATTAATTTCCAGAGAATCGTCCAAACTCATCGGGCTTGCCTCTGCCCGGCGGTGGAGCAATGAACTGTCTCCTGGCTTTCTGCAGATCCGCTTCGTGCTTGACCAAAACAGAGAGTGTATCTTCCAGCGTTTGTTTATCCAGGTTCTTTGCATTCAGCGCGACGAGTGCATTGGCCCAGTCCAGGGTCTCACTGATGGAGGGCGACTTGCGCATCTCGGTATTACGCAGTTTTTGAACGAACTCAACAGCCTGTTGCGCGAGCTTGGGACTGAGGTCCGGGACCTTCAGGCGGACTACGGCCAGCTCTTCCTGAAGAGTCGGGTAATCAATGAAAAGGTACAAGCAGCGTCGCTTCAGCGCCTCGGATAGCTCGCGCGTATTGTTGGAAGTGAGCACGACAAACGGTCTGTGCTTTGCGGTTAGCGTTCCCAGTTCGGGAACCGATACCTGGAAGTCGCTCAATACTTCGAGCAGAAAGGCTTCGAACTCTGCATCGGCACGGTCAATTTCATCGATCAACAGGACTGTAGGCTGATCACACAAAATGGCTTTCAATAGGGGTCTCTGCAGCAGGAAGCGGCTCGAGAAAAAGACATCTTCTTCTTTCGCCAGTTTATCCGCGGCTTCCGATAATGAGTCTGCCTTTCCCAGCGTATCGTTCAACTTGTCGCGCAGCAATTGAGTATAAAGCAGCTGTTTGGAGTACTCCCACTCATACAATGCCTTCGACTCATCCAGGCCCTCATAACACTGTAAGCGGATCAATTCCCGGCCCGTGGCGCCCGCGATGGCTTTGGCAAGTTCCGTTTTGCCCACTCCGGCGGGACCTTCCGTAAGAAGTGGCTTCCCCAGTTTCTGTGAGAGAAAGACAATCGTCGCGATCTCGTCGGACGCAATGTATTTTTGTGAGGTAAGGGAAGCTTTGACTCTACCCGTAGATTCAAAAGGATTATTCATGCATCTCCTGTAATTATTGAAGAATAGTATACCTCTTTTGGATACTCGAAAATTAACATCGAATTAGAGAGTGTTACGTCTTAAGTCCTAATCGATGATGCACAGCACGATTTCCATCCAGCTCTGATCGCAACGTGAAACGATTCTTAATTGTCTGACGACCTGCACGTCCGAGCTCCCTTTGCATGTCTGCATTTGTCAACAATTCATTGATTGCGTCTGCCAATTCTTCTACACTATTTGTCGAGACAAGCCGTCCGCTTTTGCAATCCGTTACCGCATCCACGATCCCGCCGACGGGCGTGGCGATCACAGGGATTTCGCAAGCCATCGCTTCCAACAAGGCATTCGGTAAACCATCACGAAGCGACGGCTGGACAAATACATTCATAAGTGAATAGTAAGCCGGCAGATCATTGGCGGATACAAACCCGGTGACGGCGATCCGTGCCTGAGGATTGGAAAGCTTGAATTCCTCGAAGATTTGCATATCTTGACCCGCTCGAACATCGCCGACAATAAGAAGTGTAGATGGGGCTTTTTTATTGACCTGCGCGTAGGCACTTAGAAGTGGACGCAATCCTTTTTTCTCTCTTAGTTCGCCTGCAAACCCGATCACGCGCGCTTTCATTTCGAGCTTGCCTCCATTTATCAGATTTAACGATTCGGCCAGAGCGTTGTTGCGGGGAAGTGGTTTGAAAAGCTCGGTATCGACCCCATTAGGGATAACATTCACCTCCAGACCAGGAACCAGGACCCTTGCTTTCCTGGCCAGTGTATCTGCATTGGTTGTAACCGCGCTTGCGTGCTGCAGGGAGTACAGTATGTGCGCGACGTGTGATGGATCGAAGACCGCCCGCTCCAGGTCATTGCCGCGTGCACTGACTATGCTGGGCACACTCAGATACTTGCCCGCGTATGTGGCCACGAATCCAGCCTGTGTGAGGAAATAGGCATGGATCACATCAAAGGATGCATGCCCGTGTTCTTCCACCAGGAGCTCAAACCAATCGACGAGGGTGTCGTCCACACGCTTGCGTGCGCCGAAACGCGTAACGCCGACTCCTTGAGAGGAAAGAGTCCGCGTTTCGGAGGCTGGCAGGTTCAAGGTCGGGGCGAAGACGTGGACCTCATTCCCGGCGGAAGCAAGCAATCTTGCCAATCGTTCCGCGGAGATTGCCAGCCCACCGATGTCCGGTGTATACTTTTCAGTCAGGAAAGCAATTCTCATATCGTTTATTTTCCGTCAAGGTGATCATGGCTGAACAATGTGAAATGATTATCGGTTATCTTGTACCGCATCGTTGTGAGAATCCGTCATTGGGGACCTGTGTGAAATGCGGGCGCGGCTACTGTGACGAACATACCAATCAGACGCGGGAAGGACGTGTCTGTCTTGCCTGCCAGCAGGGGCTTGACCAGCCCGTCGCATTGCCAATCGCCGCCACGACATTCACCGCGGCTGAGCTGGATACGTTCCAGCGTTCCAGCACCTGGGGTAATGACGACAGCGGGGATATGTTTTCTGACTTGAGCTAAAAAGGAGTCCAAAGTCTCCTGACTTTGGCAATCCAACGACTGGAGTCGTTGATTCCTTAATACGGCCCAATCGTTTCCCAGATGCTCTTATTCTGTTCCACAAAATCATCACACCGTCTGCAGGCCGCCAGCGCCGGGGGATGCATTTTTAAGCGGATCTGACGATAGGCCGCGCCTTCCCAGATTTCTTTGAAAGATTGTTCCCTGATATTTCCAAGTGGGGGGATGCGTTCACGCGTCATGCAGCAGACGTAAACGTTGCCATTGAAGTCGATGAGGCTATGGGTCCACGGGGCGTAGCATGGGTGCTTATCGTAGTAGCCAAATGCATATCTTCCGGCACGCCCCAAACGGACCTCCGAGTCCGTTCGTCCAAAGGGAAAGGCATCGTCATCCGAGACGATCAGTCCGAGAGCCAGCGCGCGTTCCGCGAGCTTTGGGGCGACCTCGCTATTGAAGAACGCAATGTCCTTTTTCCGCATGGAGAGAATTTCACCGCAGTGATCATCCACCGGGATGAGATTGATTCCGTCTGCCCCCAGTTCATGCGCCAGGTCCGGCAGAGTTTCCAGTGTCTGATAGTTCGTGCGGCTGACAACCGTGTTAATGCGAATGGTCAATTTGCCTTTGTGCTTGTATCGTCGAAACAGCTCTACAGCCTTGATAGTCGCCTTGAACGAGCCCTCCACGCCGCGGATCTTCTCATGCATCTTGCGGATCGGGGAATCCAGGGAAATGTTCACGCCGCGCAGCCCACCTTCGACCAATCGCTTGGCTTTGACCTTGTCGACCAGGGTTCCATTAGTCGTCATTGTGACTTTGATGCCCAGCCCGGAGGCCTGTTCCACTAAGTCGGGTACTTGAGGCCTGAGCATTGGCTCTCCACCTGAGATATGGATCTTCTGGCTGCCTAATTCCGCGAGTTCATTCAGCACTTCTTTGAAACGATCTGCTGGAACAGGCGGCTCGCGTGTATCCCGCCAGTGATTGCACATTTCACACTTGAGATTGCAGCCGTAAAAGACCTTGATCTTCACATAAAGCGGCTTAAATGGACGCGCGTTCAAAACGGCTTTTCTCAAATCATCTTTTTGGGCTTGGATCTCTTCGGGACTATACATCTAAATCCTATGCTATCATTGAGCGAATTCTTGCAGGGCATACAGGTAAGTGACAGCAATTTTATCATCTGAGATCGACAGCACGGTTTTCCTAGACATGCGCCTCAAAGCGGACCTTTCTCTCCTCCTTGTTTCGATCATCTGGGGTTCGGCATTTGTCGCGCAGCGCCTGGCGGGGCAAATGGGAAGTGTGTACTGGTTCAATGGTGCCCGGTATCTCCTGGCGGCAGTTGTGGTCGTTCCGTTTGCAATGGGGGGCAATCAGGCCTCGAAGCAAATCACTGCCTTTTCCCGTGATCAATATACATGGATGTTCGTCGCCGGGTTTGTGTTATTCCTTGGCAGTGCCTTGCAACAGCTCGGATTGGTGTATACCACGGCAGGCAATGCCGGGTTTATCACCAGTCTATATGTTGTCCTGGTCCCTGTTGTGCTGTTCCTGATCTGGCGCGAGAGGGTGCACTGGATTTCCATTGTGGCCGTAGGGCTGGCAGGCGTGGGTGCTTTCTTCCTTTCCACGGGAGGGCGGTTCGCCTTTCAGGTCGGGGATGTAATTGAACTTGGTGGAGCGCTATTTTGGACGTTGCACGTGATTGTGCTTGGTAAGTATGCCTCAAGGTTTGATGCCATGTCATTTTCTGTGGGACAGCTCCTTGTTTGTGCCCTACTGAATCTGGGCATGGGACTCCTTGCCGAAGAGTTCCTAGCATTGAGTCTTCCACTGCTGGGTGCGATTGCCTACACCGCGTTCTTTTCACTCGGGTTGTGTTATACGCTGCAGGTCTGGGCGCAAAGACACACACCACCTGCGGACGCCGCGTTGCTCCTCAGTCTCGAGTCTGTGTTTGCCGTGATTTCTGGATGGGTCTTATTGAATGAAAAGCTGATTCCCATTCAGATCTTGGGTTGTGTCTTGATTTTCGTTGCAGTTTTGCTATCGCAATTCAAGGAGTGGAATCTACGGGGTAAAATTGATTCAACCTACCCAGTGGAGGGACGATGACCGCCAAAGTAATCCTGAATCCCTATTCAAATCGTTGGAATTCACAGAAGCGCTGGACCGAAGCAGAGGCCGCTCTCAAGGCCGCAGGCGTAGACTTTCACTTGGCGGTTTCCGAGAAAAAGGGCCAGATCGTTAACCTGGCGGAGCATGCCGTTCTCGAGAGGTTTTCTCCGATCATCGTGGCGGGTGGAGATGGCTCGATCGGCGACGCCGCGAACGGTTTGATGCTGGCCGCGCAGTCGACCCGAACTCCTATGCCTCCGTTAGGCATCCTGCCTACCGGTTCTGCCAATGATATCGTTTATGCACTGGGGTTGCCGACGGATCTCCATGAGGCAGGACTGGTCATTGCAGCCGGAAAAACACGGGCGATGGATCTTGGAAAGCTGAACGATCGTTATTTTGTCAACAACTCAGCGGCGGGGTTGGAACCCTACGTGACACTTAAGCATGAGAAAATCCACTGGATCAAAGGGATGGCGCGCTATCTGGTCGCGGCAGTCCAGGCTATTCTGGATAAACCGGAATGGAATGGCGAAGTCACATGGGATGGTGGAGAGTATAAGGGAGCGTTTTCCTTCATCTCGATTGGCAATGGACGCCGCACAGGCGGATTCTTTATGACGCCTCATGCCGATCCGTTCGATGGGAAGTTAACACTCGCCTTCGGTCATCGTGGCACACGGCTTGGATTGTTTCAGGCTCTGCCGCGCGCTTTTAATGAAGACAAAGGAAGCTATGTGGAAATGGATGGCATGCAGGAAGTCCATGCTACACGCGTTTCGATCCACCTTGATACGCCTTCACCTGCACATACAGACGGCGAGTTGTTTGCCGAATGGATTCAAGATTTTGAGTACGAAATTCTTCCAGGATGCTTGGACATCATTGTTAAATGACAACCGAACTTTCTTTCAAACCGCTCAAACGCAATCTATGGACTGATTTTGAGGAGCTATTTGGTCCCAATGGCGCCTGTGCCGGATGCTGGTGCATGTTCTGGAAACTACGCGGCAAGTCATATGAGGAAGCCAGAGGCTATGAAACCCGGCAAATGCACAAGTCTATTGTGGATTCGGGTGTTGCAACCGGTTTGCTGGCGTACCTTCACGGCGAAGTTGTTGGATGGATCGCAATCGAACCGCGCGAGTCCTATCCCAAGCTGGCGCACTCGCGCACACTCAAGCCTGTGGATGATCAACCCGTCTGGTCGGTCACCTGTTTCTTTGTTGCAAAGAGGTTTCGTCGTCAGGGGATCACGGTTGAGTTGTTAAAGGCCGCGGTGGAACACGTGCGGAAACAGGGTGGTGGGATCGTCGAGGGGTATCCGGTGGAAACACAGGAGGATCGGCCAGCTCCCTTCTTATACACAGGGACAGCATCTGCCTTCGAGCAGGCCGGATTTCGGGAGGTCGCGCGTCGGTCTCCCACCCGTCCGATCTTCCGGTTCATCATCGAATAACGAATGGCGTTTCGAGATATACGAAAGGGTCGCAAATGGCTGAGCGCCGAAGAGATACGGATCCTTGCTCTCGGACTATTTGTATTAGCTCTGATGGTCGCTGGAAATATTGCTCTGGCGCGCATACTTCCCAGTGGAGAATGGTTTTTCCAGCGCTGGGCTGGCGCCCGGACATTTATAATTGAGGAGATTCGCTCCACGGGTGGGGTAAAAGGTGGGCGCCTGATGCCCGATGCTGTGCTGGATCAGATAAGCAACGCCAGCGGACCTTACAGCACTGAGATTGCCCAGCGCACCCAGGAGCTTGTATACGGGCGCCGCGCCTTCTCAAGTGAATATACATATGTCTTGAATGATCCCTTTTTTATTTTGCTCTTATACACTCCGATCGCACTCATCTCAGATTTCACGATTGCGCGCGGGATATGGATGGCGGCCTCTGAGCTCGCTTTAATCGGGATCGTCCTGCTTGCTTTCAATCTTTCTGAGTGGCAGCCGCGTCCCTGGCTTTACATTTCCCTGATTGCGTTTGGTCTGTTTCAGTACTTCAGTCTCAGCGCGCTCGTAACGGCGTCCCCGGCGATTTTTCTGACTCTCCTTTACTGCGTCATTTTGCTCGCCTTGCGCTCCCATTCGGATGAGGTGGCAGGTGTTCTTTTAGCTTTTGCCGCCTACCAATGGGAGGTGGGCGGGCTGTTTTTTCTTTTCATCATCGTCTTTGTAATTCTTAACCGGCGCTGGGGTGTGCTGGCAGGTCTGGGCATGGCTCTCTTCGTTATGCTAGTTGTTTCATTTCTCACGAACTCGGGCTGGGGACTTCCCTATATTCGAGCCAACCTTTCTGCCTGGTATCGAGGTGAAAATCTCACATTGGGCTCCATAGTAGCAGCCTGGTTTCCCAATTTGCCGTTTCCAGCTGAGCCAGTCATTTCCATCGCTCTGGCGATCCTTCTTTTCTTGGAGTGGTGGGATTCCGCTGGCGCTCATTTTCGACAGGTTGTGTGGGCGGCTTCTCTCTCCCTGGCGGCGACACCGCTGATGGGCTTTCCGATCTTTTCATCCAACTTTGTGGTTCTGATCCTGCCGTTTGTCCTGATCCTGGCGCTGGTATGGGAGCGCTGGCAGCGTTACCGGACTCTTCGGGTTCTTCTGCTATTCATTTTGGTCCTGAGTGTTCCCTTTGGCTTATATTACCGGGTGGTGACTGTGGATTATTCGCTTGTGATCGATCTGATCTCTGTTCTGCCGCCGGTTTCAGAGATCCTGGGCTTATCCTGGATGCGCTGGTGGGTTCTGCGCTCGCCGCGCACACTGTTCGACCGCACCGGAGATTAAGGATGAACTGGCGTCATTATGCCCTGCTCTTTGCTGTTGGGCTCATTGTTCCGCTGGCAGTTTCGAGCTTTCAGTCCTTGCCCGGCTACATGGATGCCGATTATTACTTTGCGGGCGGTATCCAACTGGCGGAGGGACGCGGCTTCACCGAACCGTATCTATGGAATTACCTGGATGATCCCGCAGGCTTGCCTCATCCTTCCCATACATATTGGATGCCACTTGCCTCCATCGTGTCCGCCCTGGGGATGTGGATCGTGGGTCAATCCACGTATGCTGCGGGACGACTTCCGTTCATTCTTCTCTCTGGCTGTGTGCCTGTAATGACGGCAGCTCTTGCCTATCAGGTTTCCCGACAAACACGCCTGGCTATCGTTTCCGGGTTGCTATCCATTTTTTCCCTTTATTACGCGCCCTTCATGCCCGTTCCAGACAACTATGCGTTGTTTATGCTGTTCGGCAGTGCTTTCCTGCTCCTGGCGCCGCGCCGTGAAATGTGGATTCCTATAGCACTTGGGGCCTTTGCCGGTTGGATGACTCTCGCCCGCAGCGATGGTTTGCTCTGGCTCGGGCTGGCTGGGCTGACGGTAGTATGGAAATTTTCTGCTACGGACGATGGTCCAACAAATGCACATGAATGGCTTAGCCACGTTATACCAGCAGGATTGCTGGTACTCCTGGGGTATCTGCTGACCATGGGTTGGTGGCATGCACGCAACCAGGATCTTTTTGGCTCGCTCCTGACCCCGGGTGGCGGGCGTTTGCTCTGGCTTCAAAACTACAATCAGACCTTTATCTATCCGCCCGCTGACTTGACCCGAGAATCGTTTTTGCAGGCGGGCTGGGATGTAGCAATTCAGAATCGCATTCGCGCCTTTGTTTCCAATTTGAGCAATGCATTCGGCGCGCAGGGCGGAATCTTCCTTTTTCCATTTATCCTGATTGGTTTATGGCAGTTGCGCCACACCCTGAGAACAAAGATTGCGCTCACAGGCTGGCTGATCGTATTTGCTGTGATGACGATCCTTTTTCCGTTCGCGGGTTCGCGCGGTAGCTTTTTTCACGCCGGGGCGGCGTTTCAACCCTATTGGTGGGCTGCCGCGCCCATTGGTTTGGACACGGTGCTTGCGTGGGCGCGCCGCCGCGGTCACTTTACCGATCAGCATGCGCCCGTTTTCCTCCAGGGGATTCTTGTACTGCTTGCGATCTTCATGACGGCTTATCTCGTCAACTTCCGCGTCATCTCCAGCGGCTGGGCCAAGGATGATTTGATCTATCCCTCGGTGCAGGAGATTCTGGGGGAGCAGGGAATTCGCCCACAGGATGTCGTGATCGTGCGCAATCCACCGGGTTACTTCATCGCCTCCGGCCATGCATCCATTGCCCTTCCGTTCGGGGATGAATCCACTATTTTGGCTGTCGCCGAAAAATTTAATGCGCGTTATCTGGTGCTCGAAAAAGGTGGGACGTTCGAGTCAATTCAAGATTTATATGCTGAACCAGGCAACAATCCTTCGTTTGTGTACATAGGAGAGGTCAATGAGGCGAAGCTCTATCTCATCGAACCGGCGCGTTGATTCGTGGGTTATCCTTGCGATCGCCGCGCTGGTGGCTGTCTTTTTTTATTTGCTGGTCAGTGTGCTGACTTCCAGAGTGGGATTCCCGCTCGACGATGCCTGGATTCATCTCACCTACGCCCGCAATCTGGCAGAGCATGGGGAATGGGCATTCCGTCTCGGGGAACAATCTGCCGGTTCTACCTCTCCGCTCTGGACGGCGCTGCTTTCGATGGGATTCCTGATTGGTCTTGGACCATATGTGTGGACCTACTTAGCCGGCTGGATCGTATTGACTCTGCTTGCCGTCTGTGCCGAAAAAAATGCGCGGGCACTTGTGGCTTCCTACAAAACTCGAATTCCCTGGGTAGGATTATTTTTTGTTTTTGCCTGGCATCTCACCTGGTCTGCCGTCTCCGGGATGGAAACCCTCTTGCACGCACTGATTATCCTCACGGTGTTGGGCGCCCTCATAAGTGGTTCGCGTCGTTATCTCGCGCTCGGGGTGCTGACTGGACTAAGCGTCTGGGTTCGTCCAGATGGGTTGACCTTGCTAGGACCGATTATCTTTGTGGCGCTTCTCTCAGAGAAGACGTGGTACCGGCGTGGGGAGGCAATCTGGAAAACGCTGATCGGATTTGGGTCGTTAGTCCTTCCCTACGTGTTTTTCAACCTGGCGCTCTCCGGCAATGCTATGCCGAACACCTTCTATGCAAAACGCGCGGAATATGGGTTGTTTTGGTTATCGAAACCGTTCCCGGAACGATTGAGTGATTACCTTTCACCGATCCTTGCCAGCCCATTCCTGGTATTGATTCCAGGTGCGGTCTACTGGCTAGTGAAAAGAATTCAGAAAAAGGATTTGGGTGTGCTGGCGAGTCTTTTCTGGGTTTTGGGTTACATAGCGATCTACTTTGTTAGTTTGCCTGCTTATCAACATGGCCGGTATATTATTCCTGCCTTGCCGGTGATGTATTTGTGGGGGATGGTCGGGTTACTTGAAATCATTTTGTCTCCTGGTGTGAACAGGCGTCTTGCAATTGTCTGGCAGATGCTGACGGCCCTGCTCTGCCTGGCCTTTGCATTTCTCGGTGCGCGCCAAAATGCGAACGATGTCCTTTGGGTGGAAAGCGAAATGGTCGCCACAGCCAAATGGGTTAATCAAAATATTCCACCTGACGCCCGGCTCGCCGTGCACGACATTGGTGCACTCGGATATTACGTTCAGAACCCCGTAGTCGATATGGCTGGATTGATCACTCCCGGAGTTGTCCCATTCATTCGCGACGAAACCCGGTTAGCTCAATATCTGGACTCAAATTCTGTGGATTATCTGATTACCCTTCCGAGTTTTTATCCACAGCTTACTTCGCAGCGGGAGCTTGTGTTTAAAGCCGGTTTAACTCCTCGGCCCGGGATTCTGGGGGAGAGTATTGGGGTTTACCGCTGGAAGTAAAGCTATTACGAAACTGAAATGTGAAGGGAGAGAGTTTAATTGTCCGCAGGTCGCTACTGTGCTATACTCATACTAGGAACTTATGCGCGGACAGGTAAAGGATGAATGAGATAACATTGCTCATCGCAGACGATCACCCGCTCTTCCGCCAGGGTGTTGTGGATACACTTTCGCTGGAGGAAGATTTTCGAATCGTTGGCCAGGCTGCCAACGGGACCGAAGCCATCGAACGCATCCGCGCCCTCAAACCGAGGGTTGCGATCCTCGACGTGAACATGCCAGGGCTGAACGGTCAGCAGGTAACCCATCAGGTGACTTCTGAGCATTTGACGACCCGCGTTGTTTTGCTGACAGGTTATGATGATATCGAGCAGGCGATCCACGCAGTCTTGGCGGGCGCGTATGGGTATTGCGCAAAAGACATCCAGCCGGAAGTCCTGGCGCGCACAGTGCGTGCCGTTGCTGATGGCAAGTATGCCGTGGCCGGACACATCTTCACCCGGCGAGAATTAGATCACTGGATTGACGAGCAAATGGATGGTGCACGTCGGTCGTATAGCGAGCCGGGCTCTCCCTTTCATCCGCTCTCCGATCGCGAAATGGAAGTCCTTGCCTGTGTCGTACGTGGGATGAGTAACAAGGAAATTGCCGGGTTACTGGGGATCAGCCACCAAACGGTCAAGAATCATGTCACCTCTATTTTGAGGAAGTTTGGTGTGGAAGATCGCACCCAGGCTGTCGTCTATGCTCTTAAGCGAGGTTGGGTAAAGCTCCAAAACGACCAGGTAAAAAATTAGGAGTAATCGTTTATGGCACTGGATCTCGTCACCTCTGATGGGGGAGAGCTGAATCTGCAATCCGAACTGGAAGAAACGGAAAAAGCCTTGCGTGAAGTGACCCTGATGATCGAACAGAGTCAGGGCGAGGTGCTAAAGCTTTCCCAACGCAATGCGGCGATTACTTCCCATCTTCAACAACTCCAAAACCAGTTTGACCAAATGCCCCCGCAGGAAATTCGCAACGTTTACGACTCTGCTCTGGATGCCCAGCAGCGCTTATTCGTCATGCGCGGTCAATTGGAGAAGCTGCAAAACGAAAAATCTCACTTAGAGCGGTTTAAGTCGACCCTGGAGCGGGCGCGCGTTGCTTCGGGCGCAGGATTGGCTGTCGCATCGGCCGCGGGCTCAAGAGGTCCATTAGCCAGCGTGGAGATGCTCGTCAATGCCCAGGAGACAGAACGGCAGCGGCTCTCGCGCCAGATGCACGATGGTCCCGCACAAGCCCTGTCTAATTTCATCCTGCAGACCGAAATCGCGATGCGTCTGATGGACGTTGACGCCGGTCAGGCGCGCGATGAACTCAACAGCTTGAAGGCCTCGGCGATGGGAACCTTCCAGAAGGTGAGGAATTTCATCTTTGAGCTCCGTCCGATGATGCTGGATGATCTGGGGCTGGCGCCCACAGTCCGCCGGTATGCCGACGCGTTCAAGGAACAGGCGGGATTGGATATCAATGTCACTATTACGGGCCATGAACGCCGTTTGGAGCCCTACCTGGAAGTCATGCTCTTTCGTGCCATTCAGGAATTGCTCGGGAATGCCGCCCGTCACAGCCAGGCGAGTCTGGTAAAGGTAATTGTGGATCTCGGCGAAGACCGTATCCGTGTCAGTGTGGACGACAACGGCAAGGGATTTGACGCTGATTCTCTTCAGCAAAGCAACAGCCTGGGGCTGAAGTTGATCCGTGAACGGACAGAAATGCTGGGTGGAAGCTTTGAAATCGACAGCGCTGTGGGAAAAGGGACCAGAATTCTATTTGCCGTCCCTGCCCGTTCCTAGCGATCTCAATAATTTCGATTTCATATGAATTACAGGATTGTAAGCCCCAAGAGTACTAAACCTCTTGCAGTTTTCGGTTTAATCAGTAAAATAAGGGTAAGTCTGAGAGTGGTTCTCAGAAAAACATTTATTCCAGAAAGGATTAATCCCATGTTATTTGCTCCGAAAGAAAAAGGTCAAGGTTTGGTTGAATATGCGATCATTCTCGCCCTCGTCGCCATCGTCGTGATCGCGGTCATGCGTCTGCTCGGACCCAAGATCGGCAATACTTTCAGCACCATCAACAGCTCCCTGCCGTAATCCGGGCTCTTCGCAGCTACTTTATGGACTCTGTCTTTGTACAGAGTCCTACTTTTTTACCACGTTAATATTATGTTTTTGGGGTTATACTATATGATAATTGCAAGAAAGACCTGCCAAAGTAAGCGGCAGAGCAGATAAGAGAGGAGAACTACTCTATGCGTCGCGGACGGATTTTCATATTCCTCATATTGATCGTCGTTGTTGGTCTCGCACTAATCTATTTCGCTTATACTCAGGTGTTGGGAGGCGGAGTAGCCCTCGAGCCGACACCCACGGCCCTTACTCAGGTTTATTTTGCAGCGCAGAACATTCCTCAGGGCACAACTATCACGCAAGATATGCTCGATACCTTTTCCATTCCCCCGGAAAATGTGGCGGAGGTCATGTTTACGGTCGGTGAGGAAGGTGCGTTGGTAGGTCAGGCTGCTCGCTTTTCTTTGGAACAGGGTGTGATCATTACGACCTCCATGGTCGGTGATGCGCCAGCCGAGATTGCGGGACCGGCCTGGGCCGTAAATATTCCGCCAGGCATGGTCGCTGCAGCCATTCCGACGAATCGACTATCCCTCATGGGTTATGGTGTGGATGACGGCGCCCACGTCAATGTAAATGCCTGCATGCTCTTTGTCGATGTGGACCCGGCATTTCAGACTGTGCTCCCGAATTTCACGTCGGTTCTCACGGGAACTGGATTTCTTGAAAATCAACTCCCGGTTTTATCGATAGGCGCTGCCAGTGCTGAGCTTCCCTCCAGGCAGGGACGAACGGAACTTGATCCCACTCTACAACAGCCGTTCTATGCCATCCCCTCTGAGGCGCAAAGGCCCCGGCTGGTTTGTCAGATGATCCTGCAGAATGTGGTGGTTCTGAAGCTCGGTAATTTTGAGATTCAAGTTCCCGTAACTGATCCTAACGCCACCCCCTCGCCGGTTCAGGCGCAACAGCAGGGCAACCCTGACATTGTCACGTTGATGGTAAATCCGCAGGATTCCATCTCATTGAACTATTTTGTCTACAGCGGCGCCACCTTGAGCCTGTCCTTGCGTAATCCAAATGACACCTCCCGGTTTGCGGCAGAATCCGCTACTCTGACGAGCTTATTGACGCAATACAATATTTCTCTGCCCTCCAAATTACCATATGCAACGCAACCGCGGATTGATGTCCTGACTCCTCCCGTGCTTCCAAATGATTCTGTGACCGTCCAACCGCAGCAGTAAAGACAGATTTGACTTTTGAGGTAACAATTCGGAATGTCTGGTGAAAAAATTCGTGTCATGATCGTTGACGATGTTTCCGAAACGAGAGAAAACGTTCGGAAGCTCTTACAGTTTGAATCCGATGTCGATGTCGTGGGCGTGGCCCGCACCGGAAAGGAAGCCATCCAGCTTTCGCTGGACCTCAACCCGGATGTGGTCCTGATGGATATCAACATGCCAGACATGGATGGGATTTCGGCAACCGAGGCGATCCGCGCCAAGCAGCCCGCGGTTCAGGTCATTATCCTTTCGGTGCAGGGGGATCAGAACTATATGCGGCGGGCAATGCTGGCCGGTGCCCGGGATTTTTTGACCAAGCCGCCTATGGGCGACGAATTGATCTCGGCGATTCGTAGGGCGGGTGCCATGGCACAGACGGAACGCTCAAAAAGCGTTCAGATTCCCATTGCCCCGATATCGGGTAACGTGCCTGCCATGATGGGCTACGGCACACCCAAAGGCAAAATTGTTACGATGTATAGCCCAAAAGGTGGGACGGGCTGCACTACCCTGGCTGTCAACCTGGCTATCACCCTCAATAACGAAGATACGCGTGTTGCCCTTGTGGATGGCAATCTTCAATTTGGCGACGTGGCGGTGTTTCTCAATGAGCAAGGCAAGAACACTATCATTGATCTCGCACCGCGCGCCGAGGAACTTGATCCCGAGATTGTCGAAGATGTGATGCTCAAACATGCAGCCTCCGGCTTGCATGTGCTTGCGGCGCCCAGTCGGCCTGAATATGCGGAAAGAGTTTCCAGCAGCCAGTTTGGGAGGGTGCTTGAGTATTTGCGGCAGATGTATGCTTATGTGATCGTCGATACAGCAACGCTTCTCACCGACGCAACGTTAGCAGCAATCGATGTGAGCGATCTGATCGTACTGGTGACGACGCAAGATATCCCTTCCATTAAGAATTGCCGTCTTTTTCTGGACCTTTCGCAGACTCTTGGCATTGAGCGGGACCGGATCTTGTTTGTCATGAACCGTTATGACAAGCGAATCAATATTACGCCAGACCGGGTCGCCGACAACCTCAAGCAGGAAGTCGTTTCGATCATTCCGCTGGATGAGGCGACCGCAACCAAGGCTGTCAATCGCGGGATACCATTTGTTCTGGAGAGCAAGAATCAGCCAGCTGCGCGTGGTGTATTTTCCCTGGCAGAAAATGTTCGGGCTCGTGTGGCAGCCCAGGAGTCGGCCGATGAGCCAAATCGGGTCGCTCGACGGTAGGTTTTTATCGTAATCGTTGTTTCATAGTGAACTAAAGGAAACACAAGATGTCACTCTTAAAACGAATCGAACAGGGCCAAGGCGGTAATTCTTCCGGCGGAGGGTCTGACAACCAGGCTGGTGGGGACAATTCCCGTCTGTCCTCTTTGCAGGCCCGGCGTGTGAATGCTCCCACCACGTCCCCTCAGGCAGGTTCCTATTTTGATCTCAAGACGCGCGTCCAGAACAAGCTTCTATCAGAGCTGGACCCCTCGATGGATATTACCCGGACAGAGGATGTGCGCCGCACTATCCAGGATCTGTTCGAACAAATCCTGGCCGAAGAAAATATCGTTCTTTCGCGCCCGGAGAAGGCACGCTTATTCGAGCAGATTGCAGCAGAAATCCTGGGGCTCGGCCCTCTGCAGCCCCTTCTCGAGGACGATACGATCACGGAAGTCATGGTGAATGGCGCCAAGAACATTTATATTGAGCGCAAAGGAAAGGTCCATCGCGTACCCGTGACCTTTGAAAACAATGATCACGTCATGCGTATCATCGATCGGATTGTGGCGCCTCTGGGCCGTCGTATTGACGAGTCTAGCCCGTACGTAGATGCGCGTCTGCCCGATGGTTCCCGCGTGAATGCCGTTATCCCGCCGATTTCTCTCGTTGGCCCCGTCCTCACGATCCGTAAGTTTTCACGAAACCCTATTACTGTTGAGCAATTGATCCAGTTTGGCTCCGTCACGCAAGAAGCGATCATGTTCCTGAAAGCTTGCGTGGAAGCCCGGTTGAATATTGTGATTTCCGGTGGTACAGGTTCGGGAAAGACAACCCTCCTGAACGTCTTATCGGGTTTCATCCCCGGGGATGAACGTATTGTGACGATTGAAAATGCTGCAGAATTGCAGCTGCGCCAGGAGCATGTAGTGACACTCGAGTCTCGCCCGCCCAACATCGAAGGCCGCGGCGAGATCACGATCCGCGATCTGGTGGTCAACGCCCTTCGTATGCGCCCGGAACGGATTATCGTCGGGGAGATCCGTGACGAAGCCGCGCTGGACATGCTGCAGGCGATGAACACCGGCCACGATGGTTCCATGACCACATTGCACTCCAATGGACCTCGCGATACTCTCGCACGTCTTGAGACAATGACCCTCATGGCTGGCATGGATCTGCCATCCCGGGCCATCCGGGAGCAGGTTTCCTCCGCCATTGATCTCATTTGTCATCAGGAGCGTATGCGCGATGGCACGCGTAAGGTTACCAATCTTACTGAGCTCAGCGGCATGGAAGGCGAAGTCATCACGATGACAGATATCTTCGTCTACGAGCAGACCGGAATCGAAAATGGGCAGATTACCGGCCGTCTGCGCCCGACCGGACTGCGTCCCAAGTTTATGGATAAGCTCGAAGCAGCCGGAATTAATCTGCCGCCATCCATCTTCGGTATCGGTGAACGTCGGCGATATTAGGCAGAGATTTGGTAGGCTAGACTATGAGTCCCGTAATTTTGCTAATTGGTGGCGTCTTTGTGTTGTTCCTCCTGATCATTGGTGCGGTTGTCGCGATCACGAGCGAGCGCTCCCTGGTCGAGCAGCGCCTTGGGCGTTTCCTGGAGGATGATCGGCCCCAGCCCGAACAGGAAGCTGGCGGTTCGATCATCACAGAATGGCTCAATCGCAGGGTGGCAAAATCGTCCATGGGCGATCGGGTGGCGCGTGAACTGGCGCGCGCAGACCTCAAATTCAAGGTTGCCGAGTACTACGCCCTGGTGTTCATGGCCACGGCTTTGACGGCTCTGCTTGCCTTTATCATTCAGCCGATTTGGATCTCGGCGGTCATCGGCGCAGTGATCGGATTTTTTATCCCGCGTTTTTACGTGAAGCGGCAGCAACGAGTCAGGCTGAATAAATTCAATGACCAGTTGAGCGATATGTTGAATCTGATGGTCAACGGCTTGCGCGCAGGTTACTCCGTAATGCAGGCTCTGGAAGCCGTGAGCCGTGAGTTGCCGGCCCCGATTTCCGATGAATTCCATCGCGTGGTGCAGGAGATGCAGATCGGCATCCCCATGGAAAAGGCGCTCGAGAATCTCCTGCGCAGAATCCCCAGCGACGACCTGGATTTTGTGATTACAGCGATCAACGTCCAGCGCGAGGTGGGTGGTAACCTGTCCGAGATTCTTGATAATATCTCGTTTACCATCCGTGAACGGGTCCGAATCAAAGGCGAGATCCGCGTGATGACCGCGCAGGTTCGGACCTCTGGAACCGTCCTCTCACTGATCCCCGTGTTCCTGACAATGGCTTTGTGGTTCATCAGCCCGGAATATATCGGCACCTTTTTTACCGAGAGCTCGGTCGTTCCCCAACCTTTGTGCGGTATTATCGCTGTCGTCGCGATCGTCGGTATGATCGTTGCCGGTTATTTTGTCATGATGAAGATCGCCGATATCGAGGTGTAATATGCCCTGGATCATTCTTATCGCTGTCGTTCTGGTTATTATCATTGCGGTTGTTGCCGTCAGCTGGCAGAGAGGCAGACCGGGTGAAGAAGATGATCCGTTGCAAGCACGTCTGGCTGAGTTTATTCAGCGAGGCGACGTTACATCTCTAGAGGAAATCGAGCTATCCCAGCCATTTAGTGAGCGTGTCATTATTCCTGTGGTCCGCCGGATCGGTGAATTCTCTGCCCGGTTTACACCACAGAAAGCCATACAGGATACGGCAAGAAGACTGGAACTGGCAGGGAATCCATGGCCGATCGATGCTGCAACGTTTCTCGCCATACGCTTCATCCTGGCTGTGGTGCTGGCTGGCTTTTTGATTGCCGTGGTGATTATCTCGCCTCCCTCCAGCGCGACCGACAATTTTCTGTACATTGGCGGTGCTGCATTTGCCGGTTTCTTCCTTCCTCACCTGATGCTCACAAGTAGAATTTCGCGACGGCAGAAGGAGATCCGCAAAGCCATGCCGGATGCACTCGATCTGCTTACGATCTGTGTGGAAGCTGGGTTGGGCTTCGATGCCGCGATGTCAAAGGTAAGTGAGAAATGGGAGAATGAGCTTTCCCTGGCGTTTGCACGCGTGATCCGTGAAGTGCAGTTGGGCAAGGTCCGGCGTGAAGCGCTGAAGGACATGTCAGACCGCCTCGGGATTGCTGAGATGACGAGTTTTGTAGCAGCGATCATTCAGAGCGAGCAACTCGGAGTGAGCATGGCAAAAGTTCTGCGCATCCAGTCGGATCAAATGCGTGTGAAGCGCCGCCAGCGTGCGGAAGAAGAGGCCCACAAGGCGCCGGTCAAAATGATCATCCCGATGGCGCTGTTGATTTTCCCCTCGATCATGATCATCATCCTGACGCCCGCTGCCATGCAGATTATGGAATCGCTATAAAAATTCGCTAAGCGGCATCTACCTCCTGTGAATAGGATACCCTGGTC
>Ga0114129_10002802_pt1 | contig 24335 bp, 17 predicted proteins | sample RhiMetdeltSRZDD1_FD_80071 | JGI IMG/M metagenome (GOLD analysis project Ga0114129, IMG submission 80071) | Populus rhizosphere microbial communities from Tennessee, USA - Rhizosphere MetaG P. deltoides SRZDD1 (version 2) (version 2) | ecosystem: Host-associated > Plants > Roots > Rhizosphere >...
ACCGAGAAACGCAACACAAATAACTGCGAGCACCGCGTAGGAAGGCCTCCGGCTTCGAGCCCCGCTCTCTCCGACTAACAGTAATGGAAGGAGAATGGATAACGACAGGACGAGTGGGAAGTAGTAACGATCAAATATTTCCTCACGATAAGCTTGAACAGTTACTATCCAGGCAACAATCGTCCAAAGCGTCGAAAAGCAAGCGATCTCTGTCCGCAGGGATGTTTGCTCATGCGACTTCCAGAAGATCCAGATCCGCCGAGCGAGAAAGCCCCAAAGCAAGGTTCCGATGAGTAAAACCCACTCGATGAATAACCACCCTGGACCGATCCAAAAAGGTCGCTGTGTTTCAGCCTGATGGTACACGTCATCGAGCGTTATTGGTCCGATTCCTGTTTGGTAAATCACGTTGGTCACATAGGGAAATACACGATGCATCCATCCATCGAAAACAAAATCGGTTGGGGCATGAGACTGAAACCACGCGCGTGTGGTCCAAACGTAGACGAACAATACAGCACCGACGATATAGCAAATGGGCTTGCGCCACCGACCTTTGGGTGCAAACACCAGCAACGGAGCAAAGAAGCCGGTGAGGTAAACAATGAGTGCGCCTGTCTGTACCCTCCAGGCAAGAAGATCTATGTGCATCGTTCGCGCCAGCGGATCGGAAAAGGCGAAACTCAGATTGCCCGACGTTTTGGCCCAGACAAAATAGGCGCTCACTCCGGCGGCAAAGATCAAAGCACAAATTGCGATGAGTAACCATGAGCGCAGTCGAAGTGGTCTCGGAACAGACGGCGCAGTGAACATCCACGTCATCAAGATTATCGGAAATATGATCGAGGCAAATTGACGAGTCCAAAATGAAAAGACCGACAACAGTCCGATTGTGACCCAGCATGCAATTGAATAGGAAAATGAGCGCCGGCTGTCAAACGGCTTAGGAACTCGATGGCGGTATTCAAAATATATGACCGCCGCCAACAAGCCTGGAACAAAGCCATAGAATTCGGTCATGAAGGTATTCGCAAAATAGAGGAATAGCGGATTGAGCAGAAGAACGAGCAATGAGAGCAGTCTTTGGACCGGTGCCACAGCCGCAAGGGCGAGCAAGCGATTCACGCAAAAGAGGCAAACCGCCGCCATTATCCACGTCAGCGCCCTCAAAAATGCGTGATCCATTCCGAACAGACGAATTACGGGATAAGCTAACAGCATTTGGCCGACGAGTGCGGGAGCAATCGGCGTGTCGATCCGGATCTTTCCCGAATCGGCAAACATCTTGGAAGCTCGCGCATACTGCCAATCGTCATTTAAAGGGTAATTGCCCAACGGTCTAATCGCGGTAAGGCAGACGGCAAAAACGACGATGGTGACGAGCCACGGCCAAATAAATGAGAATGCGGTTCGCATGATTCCGTTTATAGATCTTAAAGCTCAGTATCACAGCATAAAGCCCGAGATCGATGCTGCAATCTCGAGTGTCCTCGAGAGCAGCGAGTTCATCCTTGGAAAAGAAGTCGCTGCTTTCGAAGAGGAATTCGCTCGCTATTGTCGTGTCAAACACGCCATCGGAGTGAATTCAGGAACCAGTGCTCTGCACCTGGCCCTGCTCGCTGCGGGTATTGGATCCGGTCACGAAGTCATTACCGTTCCTTTTACATTTGTGGCCACCGTCGCAACGATTTGTCAGGTCGGCGCCCGCCCTGTGTTCGTCGATATCGAGCCCGAATCGCTGACCATGAATCCCAACGCACTTGAGGCCGCGATCACGGATAAAACCAAAGCCATCGTGCCCGTCCACTTGTTCGGGCAGCCGGCGGACATGGATCCAATCCTGGAGATTGCCCGGCGCTTTAGTTTGGTCGTAATTGAAGATGCGGCGCAAGCACATGGTGCGGAATACAAGCAAAAGAGAGTAGGCAGCATAGGGCACCTGGGTTGCTTTAGTTTTTATCCGACGAAAAATCTTGGCGCGTACGGAGAAGGAGGCATGATTGTCACCGATAATCCGCAATATGACCGCATGCTCCGATTGCTTCGCAATTGGGGATCGGAACGCAGGTACTTTCATGACATAAAAGCCTTCAACTATCGGATGGAAGGATTGCAGGGAGCTATCTTGCGTGTGAAGCTGAAGTATCTTGATGCCTGGATCGAGGCCCGGCGGCGGCACGCCCAACGATATAACGATCTTCTTGTCGACGCGGGCGTGCAGACGCCCCAGGAATCAACTGATACAAGACATGTGTACCACGCCTACGCCATTCGGACTGCGGGAAGGGATGAGTTGCAAACAGCATTGCACAAGGGGCAGGTTGGAACAGCTATCCACTATCCCCTTGGACTGCACATGCAACCAGCATATTCGGATCTTGGTTATCGTGAGGGACAGTTTCCAGTGACGGAGTCCATAGCGAAGCAAATATTGTCGTTGCCGATTTATGCGGAACTAACTCCTCTGCAGCAAGACACCGTGGCGTCCGTTTTGAGAGCTCACCAATGTAATGTGCGTCAATGATCTGGAAAGCCGGACCGCTGCACCGCCAGGATTGTGAGGTCGTCGGCTACGTGAGCCTCCCCAAGGAAATTGGCTAAGTTCTCGCGGATATTTTGCACGAGTGCCCGAGGTGTGCGTGCGTTCGAATGCTGGGCGAGAATTTGCGCGAGCCGGTCAGGACCGAATTCTTCATCGTTCAACCCTCTGGCCTCGGTTAGGCCGTCGGTGTAAAGGAGCAACGTGTCTCCTTGGGACAATCTGAACTGTGCAACATCGTATGGCCGGTCTACAACAAGACCGACGGGAAATCCTGTGGATTCGATCGACTCAATAGATCCCGAACGAGCAATCAATGGCGCGCAGTGTCCCGCGTTCACGATTTCCACGTCTCCGTTCTTATTCAATCGACCGCACGCCAAGGTGGCGTAATGGGTTGGTATGGCGGCTCGCAAGAGTTGCCGATTGACCTGTGCCACCAACTTCGCGAGCGGTACTCCTGAATCGACAAGGGAACGGAACGCGGCTTGAAGGTGAGCCATCAATAAGGAAGCCGCCACACCTTTTCCTGAAACGTCTCCGACTGCAAAGTAGATTGTTCCCGGCTCATCTGCAGCTACCCACAGATCACAGTAGTCGCCACTCACCACGCCGAGCGGTTCGTAACGGTAATAAGCCTCCCATCCGGAAGATACGAGATCGGGGTCCGGCAGCAACCCTGCCTGGATCCGCCGGGCCAGTTGAAGATCGTCTTCCAGATCGCTCTGTTGCTGAGGAGATAAATTGCACAGGCAGTACTCCAACAGCGGATTTATGAAGAGATCCTTTTCTTCGACATCTTCTTTGCATATCAAGCAACGTGCATAGTCTTTCGTTCCCAGCCTGGCCAATGCTGAGTCGACTTGTTCGATTAAACGAACCAGATCGGCATCGGGCTCCACACGTGACATCGCGTCACGAAGACGAGCCTGCCGGTCCGTGAGCTGCCGGCGTAGAGAATCGAGAGTAGCGGTGTCCATTTTCGAAGCTCCTTCGAAATACAGAAATATTTTAACCCGTTTGAAGGTGGCGGTTTGACTGTCTGGCATTGCGGTAGTACGATGCGGCCACTTGTATCCCTGAATCCAACAATTGAATCGTGAACGGCGTCCACGACGCGGATGGAGAGAAATCTATGAGCAGACTGATCGCTGCAGTAGTAGTGCTGGCATGTTTCTTCTCGACGGGATTAGCGCAGACCACGAACGCAACCCTTGGAGGGACCGTGTCGGATGCGACGCGGGCTTTTATTCCAGGTGTGACAATCACCGCAACGAACACTCAGACAGGAATCGTCAACACCGCTGTTTCGAACGAAACGGGTGCTTACCAGTTTGCGTCGCTTCAAACGGGAATCTACAAAGTATCCGCGGACCTTCCAGGTTTCCAGACGCAGACGTACAACGAAGTCACGCTCGGTGTGGCGCAGCAGGTACGACTGAACTTTACGCTGCAGGTGGGCACACAAGCGCAAAACGTGGAGGTCAATGTCGCAGCGGATACCTTGATTGCCACAACATCCTCTTCTGTCGGCGCCGTTCTCCCCGAATATAAGTTGCGCGACTTGCCCCTGGCCACCCGCAATGCACTCGACCTGGTTGCAACGACGGCGGGAACACAGGGAAGCAGTTTTGCCGGATCGCGAACGGTTTCGGTCAACACCGTCCGTGATGGAGTGCCGGTCAGCGATGGCCGTTACGATGTTGGAGTGTCGGCGTCCACATATGTGAGTCCCGATCTGGTCGAAGAAGTCCGCGTGATTGTCGCTCCTGCGGATGCGGAAATGGGACGCGGCTCCGGCCAAGTTCAGATGGCCACGCGTTCAGGAACAAACCAGTATCGCGGCAGTGTGTTTTGGACAAATCGAAATTCCGCGTTGAGCGCCAACTCCTGGGGAAATAACTTTAGCGGTGCAGAGAAGGATTACAAGAACGGAAATCAGTTTGGCGCCCGCATTGGTGGACCAATCGTCAAGAATAAGACATTTTTCTTTTTCCTGTTCGACGGCCAGCGTTACATTACAAAACAGCAATTCACCGGTGCCGTGCTCACACGCGAAGCGCGGCAAGGATTATTTAGATACTTCCCGGGTGTCCAAAACGGAAACCTTCTTTCCAACACTCCGACCGTCGACAAATTCGGTAATCCCGTGAAGCCTTCGGGCGCGACGGGAGATCTTCAACCCATCAGCGTTTTCGGTCCAGATCCAAATAGGCCCGGCTATGATCCCTCGGGATGGGTGCAGCGTTTGATTAACAAGATGCCCCTCCCCAATGACTTCACCAACTGCGGCCCCGCTTTTAATCCAACAGGGAGCACAGCTCAACAAAGCCTAGCGCCTTCGTGTGATGGTTTGAACGTTGCCGGGCATCGCTGGCTCAGACGAGTGCAGGGAGTAGACACCTCCGTAGGAGATGGACAGGATACGAACCGCGACCAATACAATGCCCGCATCGATCACAACTTCAACTCGAACCATAAACTGACGGTTAGCGCCACCAAAGAAAAAGACTGGTCGATGACGACACAGACCGGTATCGCTAATTGGCCGGGCGGATTCGACGGATCAGTAAAGCGCGATCCGATCTTCTACTCTGCGTCGCTGGTTTCGACATTGACACCGACGATTTTGAACGAATTCCGATTTGGAAGCCGCAGAAACAAGCACTACACCTGGAACGCTATTCAGCGGCCCGATGCCGTCGGTGACGAGGCTCGAGCGCTCTTGCCCAGCAAGAACGGAGAACTGTTTTTCCCGACACACATCCTCTTCGCGGATAATTTCGTTCAGGCGGGGCAGACTCGTGGCCAGACGAGCCCGGTGTTCACATTTACCGATAGCTTGAGCTGGACTCGCGGAAAACATGCGTTCAAAACAGGTGCCGAAGTGCGCTTCACGTCGTCACGCGGCTACAATTTCGGAGACGATCCGAAGCTACTCTTCCCGACGGTTACGATCGGCAACACCAACGTACCCGTCCAGGGACTAGACAATATTGCGGGCCTGACAGGCCGCAATGTCACCACAGCCCAACAGCTCCTTACGGACCTCGCCGGCTCTGTTTCGAACGTCACTCGTAGTTTTTATATCCAAAAGCCGACCGACCAGCAGTTCACTGGACTGGTTCAAACGCCCAAAGACAATCATCAAAACGAATGGGGCGCATTCTTCAAGGATGACTGGAAGATCCGTCCCTCGCTCACACTCAACCTGGGGCTGCGGTATGACTTCTATGGCGTGCCCTGGGAGAGCAATGGACTGATGGCATTTCCCGTCAACGGGAATAAAGGGTTGTACGGAATTTCGGGAACAGACCAGGGTGCCCTGTGGAATCCCTATGCGACCGGCGGTTCACTGACGCAACTTGCATTCACAGGCAAACATTCGCCCAATCCGGATCAGAAGTGGTACAACAATGATTGGAACAACTTTGCTCCAGCCGTAGGGTTCAGTTGGTCGTTACCATGGTGGGGAAAGGACAAGACAATCCTGCGCGCCGGCTATGGCATGAGTTACCCAGGCTCGGCGAACTTCAATGCCGCTTGGAATTTCAGCAACCCATCATCGCAAAGTATTTCCCAGAATTTTACGAGGCTCGGCGTAGCATCCCAGTATTTCAATTTGGCGACCATTCCTGTACCGGTACCTTACCCGGCTGATGTACCGTTGACGGTCGAGCCGTTGACCCAACGCTCTGCAACCCTGAGAGCATCCGACGAGAATCGCGTCACACCCTACGTTCAAAACTGGAATCTTGAAATCCAGCATTCACTCGCATCAAACCTCACTTTGGAAGCCCGCTATATCGGAAGTAAGGGAACGAAACTCCTGGGTGGGATTTCGTTGAATGATGTGAACATTTTCGAGAACGGAATTCTCGATGCTTTCAACACGACAAGAGCCGGCGGCAACGCCCAACTGTTCGATCAGATGTTGAATGGAATAACCCTGAACGCGGGAACAAACGCTTCCCTGGGACAAGGCAGAATCGATGGCGCAAATTTGACTGGATCCGCAGCTTTGCGGGGGAACTCGACGGCAAGGGTCTTCATTGCGGATGGAGATGTGGGGCAACTTGCAAACTACCTGAACACTACAACGAACGGCACCAACCAGGCGGGCGGCCTGATCCGGAACAGCAAATTGTTCCCGGAGAATTTCATCGTGGTCAATCCCCAGTTCCAGACAGTGAGATTCGATACCAATCCCGGCAACTCCACATACCATGCATTGAACCTGCAGGTGACGAAGCGGCTGTCGAGCGGTTTCACGAATCAGACTTCGTTTACATGGAGCAAGACGCTAGGTGAGGCCAGCGACGATGGGCAACCAATGTATCTGAACCCGAGGCAGCGTTCGTTAAACAAAACGTTGCTGGAATTCCATCGCGCGTACGCGATCCGCAGCAACGGTACCTACGAGCTGCCGTTCGGACCCAATCGGCCTTTTCTTGCGAATGCTCCAGGCTGGTTGACGCGCGTCGTCGAGCAATGGCAGTTGGGCGGAATTTTTAATTGGATTTCAGGCGCACCTCTGAACCTCACGGCCTCTACATCGTCGTTCACACAGAACGTCAACGCCACGCCCATAATCGTGGGGAACTTTCCCAAAAACATTGGTAAGGTTACTCCCCTCGCAAATGGAGCGACTTACTTTCCCGGATTGCAACAGGTTAAGGACCCTCAGTTTCAAAAGGTCACGACATCACAGGGGCTGGATACTCGTTTTAGCAATCAGGCGATTGCCGATTCTCAGGGGAACTTGATCCTAGTAAACCCGGCTCCGGGTCAACTAGGCACTCTCGGCCAGCGTTGGATCGAAGGACCGGGACACATCGGTTTGGACTTCAATCTGGTTAAGCGCATACGGCTTGCGGAAACCAAATCTTTTGAAGTTCGCGTGGACGTCGTCAACATTCTGAACACGCCTCGATGGAACGATCCGATTTCGCTGGATATCAACAATCCGAACTTCGGGAAGATGACAGCATCCGATCCCACTGGTTCCTTCCAACAGTCGGACACGGTCACGGGCGCAAGAACGTTTACAATCAATGCGCGCGTGAATTTCTGAGGTGACGGATTAGAGAATGAAACATTTCACATTCGCGCTTGTGTGTTTCCTGTCGCTACTTGCGAGCACGGAATCCGTGGGACAACAGTCGGCCGGAGCCTTTGTTCCAGTTACCGACGAGATGCTTCAGACGCCCGATCCCGCCGATTGGCTGATGTGGCGGCGAACGCTCAACGGATGGGGCTACAGTCCGTTGGATCAGATCAATCGGGGGAATGTTCGGAATTTGAAGATGGTGTGGTCTCGGGGAATGGGACCTGGAGTTCAGGAAGCAACCCCGCTTGTCTATCGCGGCGTAATGTATCTCCCGAACCCGAGCGATTTGGTCCAGGCAATGAATGCCGCGACCGGCGACCTCCTTTGGGAATACAAGCGCGAATGGAAGGAAGACGTTACCAAAATGTTGCCGGTGCCGAGCATCAATAGAAATCTTGCGATTTACGGCAACACGATTATCGACACGTCTGCCGATGACCAGGTCTTTGCGTTGGACGCCACATCCGGCAAGCTCGTTTGGGAAAACGGGATACTCGATATGAAAGAGAGTCCGGCGCAGGAGACGTCAGGACCGATTATCGCGAAGGGCAAAATTTTTTCGGGCCGCGGCTGTGAAGCGAAAAAGAGCCCTCTGGCCTGTGTGATCGTTACTCATGACGCAAAGACCGGAAAGGAACTCTGGCGGACGCGCACGATTCCGATGCCGGGTGAACCTGGAGATGAGACCTGGGGCGGCATTCCTTACGACAAGCGTTCGCATGTCGGCACATGGATGGTGCCCAGCTACGATCCGGATTTGAATATGCTTTTCATCGGGACGTCTGTGACGTCGCCTGCGCCGAAATTCATGCTTGCTGGGAACGATCTGCAGTACCTGTATCATAATTCGACGCTGGCGCTGAACGCCGATACCGGCAAAATCGTTTGGTACTTCCAACATATAGTCGATCATTGGGATTTCGATCATCCCTTCGAGCGCCTGCTCGTCGACACGGCTGTTGCGCCCGATCGTGCCGAAGTCACTTGGATCAATCCGAAAATCAAGTCAGGTGAGCGGCGGAAAGTGGTCACAGGTGTTCCTGGAAAAACCGGGATCGTCTACACGCTCGATCGGCAGACGGGTGAATTCCTGTGGGCTAAATCTACCGTCATGCAAAATGTCGTATCGAACATCGACGGTGCGACTGGGCGGGCAACTGTGAACCCTGAAACGCTCTTTACGGCTTTCGGCCAAAAGCGTTTCGTGTGCCCGACTGTGAATGGCGGTAAGAATTTTCAGGCAGGCGCCTATAGTCCGGTCACGAATGTGATGTATTACCCTCTGCAAAATGCATGCTCAACGGTGACGGCCGTCGAGAACACGCCGTCAACGGCCTACGCGATTCAGAATAACAATCAAATTGCTCCCGGCACCGACAAGATCGGCACCATCCATGCAATTTCCGTCGAGACAGGCAAGACTATCTGGAAATATGAGCAACGCGCGGGCTATATGTCTCTCGTTGCAACTGGCGGAGGATTGATTTTGGGCGGCGATACGAATGGTCACTTCCGCGCATTCGATCAGAACACCGGCAGCGTTCTTTGGGATATTAGCCTCGGATCGCCGGTAACCGGATATCCGATCACCTATGCCGTGGCCGGTAAGCAGTACGTCGCAGTCAGCACCGGCAACTCTCTTGTGAGTTCTGGATTGAATCGGTTGGCGCCTGAGCTTCACCCAAGCAACACCAGCAACGTTTTCGTTTTTTCACTTCCCGACTGAAACCTTCCACCTGCCTGCAGTCGGGTTGTCCTATAAGAGATACAGCAACAGATTCACGAGGAGGGCGAAATCGAGGACGGCCATCAGTACGGTTGCAATTTTGCCATTTGATTTCTGGACGGGCTCAATGTTCGCTTTTCTCCAGTAAAGCGCTTCGTCGTTCCGGAGGATCAGATATTCCGCAATCATGCGATCGCAGCTTGGAGCAGGAATCGTGAGCTGAAGACAGGCGCGCGCGTAGAGTGAGCCGTTAAGATAGATTTCCGTTTGAGAGTTTCTGAAGATCCGGTAGACCATACGGTTTCCCTGCACTTGGAAATGACCGCATGCCAAAAACTCTTCGCGCGCGGGCGGCGGAAGGATTTCACACAACAATTGGAGGGCTTTAAGTCTTGCAGGATTTTGGTCCGCAACCTCATCCCTGATCGGATCACTCTGAAGTGGCTCAGTCTTATTCTCCACTATCCACCCTGGACCCGAGGGATCAGAAGAGTTTCGGCATCAGGATTGAATTGGTTGATCAGGACGTTGCGGCCATCCGTAACATCCGCAGCAAAGAAACCCTGTTTCAGCTTGAATTTGAATTCCGTTTCCAGCTGTTCGAGCTGTTCCGGACTGACGGTCTGCGTGTCCCATTCGGCTAGCGTCTTATCGCCGCCGACACATAACATCCTCATTTTTCGTAAAGCCATAGGCGCACTTCTCCTTGCGAAGACTGCTTTTGATTGGTATTCCAATCACCTTCGAGTGAACTCACTCTATAGATGACGGGCTCCAAGGACCATCCCCCAATAGTGCCGCCTTGGTGCCGATGCGGAGCTATTCAAGGATGTTACTCCGAAGGTGTAACCCTGGGCAGTAGGCAATCGGTTCCTGTCCTCATTCGGCGAATACAGATTGCTGAATGAGGACGGAAAGTCGTTTTGTGCCCGAGCCTCGGACCTTAAACAGGCGGGGCAGTAATTGTACGGTATACTCCGCTGATCTCATGGCACATGCGTTTGGAGCGATGACTAAATTGCGTTTGGTTACGTTGTTCTGTTTGCTGCTGAGCAGTTGCCGGTCAGGTCCTACCTATGACGTTCTGATCCGCCAAGGCACGATCTACGACGGCAGCGGCACGGCGCCCGCCGTCCGAGACGTTGGTATCAACAACGATCGGATTGCAGCGATCGGTGATCTCAGCAAAGCGCGAGGCAAAATCGAAGTTGATGCGCGAGGTCTCGCCGTCGCACCGGGATTTATCAACATGCTCAGCTGGGCGAATGAGTCGTTGATCGTTGACGGACGCTCGCAGAGTGATATCCGCCAGGGAGTGACGCTGGAAGTGATGGGCGAAGGCGACTCGATGGGACCGTTGAACGAGCGCACGAAAAAGGAAAACCTCGCGCTGCAAACCGACATCAAATACCCGATTGAGTGGACGACGCTCGATGAGTACCTGCGCTACATCGAAAGTCGCGGCATCTCCACGAACGTCGCCTCATTCGTCGGAGCAACAACGATTCGGCGGCATGAAGTAGGGTACGCGAATCGCCGTCCCACACCGGAAGAAATGGATCGCATGAAAGGTCTGGTCCGCCAGGCTATGGAAGAAGGGGCACTTGGCGTCGGCTCTTCATTGATCTATGCGCCTGCCTTTTACGCGAGCACAGAAGAATTGATCGAGCTCTGCCGTGTGGCCGCCGAATTTGACGGTACGTATATCTCGCATATGCGAAGTGAGGGCAATGCGCTGCTCGAGGCGGTCGATGAATTAGTCCGGATCTCGAAAGAAGCCGGCATACGTGCGGAAATCTATCACCTCAAAGCAGCCGGAGAATCGAACTGGTCCAAAATGGATCAAGTCATTGCAAAAGTAAATTCCGCTCGCGCGGCGGGACTTCACATTACTGCGGACATGTACACCTATCCCGCAGGGGCTACGGGGCTGGATGCAGCGATGCCTCCTTGGGTTCAGGAAGGAGGATTAGAGGAATGGCGCAACCGTCTGCAGAATCCTGCGATTCGGAAGCGCGTCAAGCAAGAGATGACCACGCCGACGAATAAATGGGAAAGTCTGTATCTCGGCGCCGGCTCGCCGGACAGAGTTTTGTTTTTGAGTTTTAAGAACGAGGCGTTGAAAAAATACACAGGTAAAACACTCGCTGAGGTGTCGCGAATGCGGGGCGAGGCACCCGAAGACACGTTGATGAATCTCGTTGTTGAGGACGACAGCAGAGTGGGCACTGCGTATTTCCTCATGTCGGAAGACAACATCCGCAAACAAGTCGCCTTGCCATGGGTCAGTTTTGGCTCTGATGAGGAATCCTCTGCGCCCGAAGGCGTGTTTACCAAATATCAGCAACACCCGAGGGCATACGGCAACTTCGCGCGCGTGCTCGCTAAATATGTTCGCGAAGAAAAAACCATGCCGCTCGAGTTAGCCATCCAGAAATTGTCGGCACTCCCGGCCGACAATCTCCGTCTCAAAGGCCGCGGACAACTACAAACTGGTTTCTTTGCCGATCTGGCGATTTTCGATCCATCGAAGATCCAGGATCACGCAACATTCGACAATCCAAAACAGTACGCGACCGGAATGATCCACGTGTTCGTCAATGGTGTTCAGGTTTTACGCAACGGCGAACACACTGGCTCAAAGCCCGGCCGCGTGGTACGTGGACCCGGATGGAAAAACGGACAGTGACTAACGACCGTTTTACCGCTCGGGCAGTGATTTAAGGTACTCAACAAGATCGAGCTTCTCCTGTCCAGACATTGCTGTGTCCGTCTGAAAAGTCCTGTGGGCGCGGTCAGACCCTGTGAACAAATTGATGAAGCGTGTGAATCAGGCGAATAATCCCCTCCTCACTGAGGAGGGGACTATTCGCCCAATTCGGTCACAGGCCCAATACGCAGCACCTACGGAGGCGCCGCTTACCCTTTCGTGCAACGCCCAGCCTTGTTGGCCGGATCGAAATTCGACCTGCCCCTGCCTGCTTTGTCGCGAAAAACTTGATGGCAGTGCGAACAGGCATCGGCCACGTCGCCGCTGATCTCGCTTACCTTCTCCTGATCTCTGGTCTGCGAAGCTCGATACGCGGCCTTCCCGACCTCAGCCATTTCCTTCGTGAACTTAATCCAGTCGGGATCATCTATCGGGACAGGCTTTCCATTTTCGCAGCGACGCCCCGGCGTCAACATGAGTGGCGCCGATTCTGCCAGAGCTATTGCTGCATAGTCGACAAGCTCCCATCCCGAATACAGATCGCTTCCCCACATCGTCCAATTGAATCCGCCCGCTGCGGTCGCGGCGGTGCCGGCGGTTTTCTTTTCAGCCGGGTCGTGCGTCTGAACGGTAAAAATAATATTCGAATTCGGAAACATGATGCCGCGCATGAGTTGCGATAGATTCCCCGCAGCCGGAAACAGTGTTGCTGGTGGCGAAGCGGGAACCGTTGCTTGTGCGGCATTTCCCGTAGTCGCTTTTCCGGCCCGCTGAATGTAAGCAGTGAGGTCTCCGGCCTCGGTCGCCGTGAGCTTTCCGGGATTATCCTGCGGCATCGTGTTCTTGATCTTGCTCGAAAGATCGGACGCAGGCCAGCTCGATGCGAAGTCTCTTCCCACCAGCGGCGGACCATTGCGCCCTTCGAGCGAATCACCGTGGCAGGAGGCGCACTGCTGTGTGTAAAGCGCTTGACCGCGCGTTGCCGGATCCTGCGCGGTCAAGACAAAAGCGAAGGCTCCGAGAACCAGCGTGTATACAAACAGGGATCCATCGTGTGAACTCATACCCACTGTACCTCAGGAAAGACCAGCCTTATAGAGCGCAAGCAACTTGCCCCAGGCGCGATCGGCGTCGCCCTTGTTGTAAATAGGGCTGCCGTTCTGTGCCGGCATATCCGACACGCACCAACCGTGCTGCGATTGCGGATAGACCTCTATCTCAGCCGGGACTTTCGCGGCGGCGAACGCTTCTTTGAGTTTGTCCTTCGCATCCGGCTGTTGTTTATCGTCATTTGCTGCAATCCCGAAATACATCCGAGCCTTGATCTTAGGTGCGAGCAAGTGTGGACTGTCAGGATTGGCGGTCACCAATCCGCCACCGTGGAAAGACGCGGCAGCGCCAACGCGATTCGGTAGGGCTGCTGCTGTTCTTACGATGAGTGGGCCGCCCATGCAATAGCCCTGAGTACCAATCTTCTTTGCCTTGTCCACCTGCTTTTGCGAATCGAGAAACGCGATGTACGCGGCGGCGTCCTTCTCGGCGGCACCGGCCGCGTTGATCGAACCCATTAGCGGTCCAAGCTTCGCCCGATCCGTGGGATTCTGAAAATTGAAGTTAGCGACATCCGTGAAGACCGGCGCCTTGGCCACTCGATAAAAAGGATTAGGCACGAGCACCGAGTATCCTTCCGCGGCAAGCCGCTTGGCCATTTCACGGAATGCAGGGCGCAGCCCAAAAGCGTCTGTCCATATCAACACCCCTGCATGCGAGCCGCTCTTTGGATAAATGAACGCTGCGTCGCTAGTTCCGTCTGGAGTCTTGATATCGACGTTCGATTCGGCAACTTCCAAGGCGGCGGCCGAAGCCCAACCTGTCGTGACTGCAATGCCTGCTACAGAAAGAGCAACAAAGTCGCGGCGACCAATCTCGCCGCTTTGTGGATCATTGTTTTCGTCATTATGATCTTTGGCCATGTTCACCTCGCGAAGGAATGTACCACGCGATGCCAACGATTTCATCTGACGTCGCATCTTAGAGTCACCAGAAGAGGATTCGTGACGTGGATATTCGTGTTTTCGCAGAAACATTTGCAAAGGATGTATAGTTGCTTCTTGCGATCTCTGCTGCGGCCGCAAGTTATCTGCCGGCGCGACGAGCATCGGCAGGTGATCCTATGGAAGCGCTGAAGGCGGAATAGCTGTTCCTTCAATTCCGCTTAAGACCTCTAATCTAACCGTTAATCATTTATAACGCGTCTCGGTTGATGGAGAATGAGCTCCGAGAATATGCTTGTTCTATATGGGGAGGTCTTTATGAAACTGACGGTTCGCGCCGTACTGGTGTTGGGGCTGCTTTCGCTCGGCGTAGGAGTGCCGGCCTGGGCACACCACTCATTCGCCGCGGCGTTCGATATGAACAAGCCGGTAACGGTTCAAGGCGTAATCGTGCAAGTGCGGCTGGAAAATCCTCATTCCTGGTTTTTCCTCGATGTGAAGGATGCGAGTGGGAAAGTCGAGCGCTGGGCATTCGAGGCGGGCACACCGAGTGGGATGATTCGCAACGGTTTCACGGCGAAAATCATCAAGCCTGGAGCGGAAGTGACGATCAAAGGGTTTCGGGCAAGGGATGCCTCACAGAACATGGGGATGCTGAGAGAGCTCATTATGGCTGATGGCACTGTGTACGGTCTCTTCGGCTCCCAGCAGGGACCGGACGCCCGATGAGCAGTCGTTCCACGACGGCTTTTGAAGAAAGGATGCCGAGCATGAAACGTAGTTACATCAGATCGACTGCGACAGTTCTAGCGGCACTGGCGCTGGTATGTTTCGGTGCGGTGCAGCTCAATCTTGCATCAAGCCAGGCGGGCCAACGAGGAACTGCAGCAACACCTCCTTCCGCGAATTCGTCTGGAGCTGGACCCGCTCCTCGCATGGCTGACGGCCATCCCGATCTTTCTGGAGTGTGGTGGGGCGGTAGCGATGTGGGCGGCAACCGAGGCGGAGGTGCGCGAGGCGGCGCACGGGGCGCAGCACGCGGTACGTCCCCGCCGTCGTTTAATAGTCTGTATCAACCCGCGGCCGCGGAGAAGGCCAAGACTCTCAGCGACAAAGATGACCCCACGTTACGCTGCGTACCGACAGCGTTCGGCACGCTCAATGTAAGCCTATGGGACGTTGGCGCTGTTGGTCAGATCATCTCCACGCCGAAGTTCGTTGTGATGCTGACGGAAACCTACCATGGGTTCCAACTGATCCCGACCGACGGTAGGCCACATCGCGACGATGTACCTCCCTCATATCGCGGCGACTCCGTCGGCCATTGGGATGGCGACACGTTCATCGTCGATTCAACGAATTTCACAGACAACACGTGGATGTTCGCCGAGGGCCGAGTCTCCCCGCATTCCGACGCACTGCACATCGTGCAGCGATATCGTCGCGTGGATGCGAACACTCTCGAGATCGAAGCCATTGTTGAGGATCCAAAGATGCTGACTGGACCCTGGACGGTCCCGAAACAGACGCTGCAGCTTGCGCCCTTCGATCAGATCATGTCGCTGCCTTGTTCGGGTATAGAAACTCAAGCTCTCATGGATGGCGCAGCCAAGCAAAACTCCGGTAAGCAATAACGGCCTGAAGCGAGTGCCTGAAGAAAAAGTCGACCTCTACGATAGCGCTTATTCACACTATGGTTCCACGGCGGAGGCCGCAGTTCGTGCCGACGCGTACGGAGAAGACATCGGCCAGAGCAGTTGGATTACAGCAACGGAGTGGTTGAATTTCGCCCTTCAGCTTGGCATCGACTCAAACTCGAATGTTCTTGAGGTGGGCTGCGGGTCTGGGGGGCCTGCTGTGTATTTGTCGGAGCGGGTGGGGTGCCATATCACCGGGATAGATATCAACGACCACGGAATAGCCAATGCTCGAGCGCTTAGTGACCGGCGCCACCTGAGTGCTCGGGTCCGCTTCGAGCGGGTTGATGCAAGTCAGCCGTTACCCTTCCCGGCCTCATCGTTCGATGCCGTGATTTCAAACGATGCGATGTGCCACATCGCGAACCGTGGCTCGGTCCTTGCGGATTGGTATCGTCTCCTCCGGCCTGGAGGCCGGATGTTGTTCACGGATGCAATGATCGTGACAGGATTGGTATCCGCCGAAGAACTCGCCATTCGGAGTTCGATCGGCTTCTACCTGTTCTTGCCTCCAGGCGTGAACGAGCAGCTTATTCGGGAGGCAGGCTTTCATTTGGCTCAGGTCAACAATCTGACGGATAGCGCGGCGAACGTTGCAAAACGATGGCATGCGGCCCGCGATCGACATCGCAGCGAGCTCCTCGCCCACGAAGGCGAAGCCAACTTCGAAGGCCTGCAACGGTTTTTGTCGTGCGTCCACCGATTGTCTGTCGAAGGGCGGCTTTCCCGGTACAGCTATCTCGCTTCGAAACCATCCGAGGCTTCATCTTGACTGTAGGCGCCGTCTGCGACGTCTGCGACCGCGCCTACAGGTTTAGATCACACGAGCCTAAAACGGTATAGAATGTGCGAGCGCGTGCGGTCTACCGCGCACACCTACGTCGATAAGGAGCGAATATGTGTGATCAGGATCATTTTGAGAAAGATAGACAGGAGTACGAGTCTCTCGGTTTGGTGACGCGACGGCAATTCGGCGTGATGTTGGGAGCGGGCGTGGCCATGATGCTCCCGAAGGTCGCGAACGCCGTCACCGTGGCCGAATCGGACGTGAGCGTGATGACGCCGGATGGCACCGCCGATTGCTACTTCGTGCATCCGGCGACGGGCACAGCTCCAGGCGTACTCGTGTGGCCGGATATCTTCGGGCTGCGGCCCGCGTTTCGACAGATGAGCAAACGGCTGGCGGAATCGGGCTATTCCGTACTTGTCGTGAATCCGTTCTATCGCGTTAAGAAAGCCCCAACTGCGGAAGCGGGTTCCGCAACTCCAATCCAGCAGCTGCTGCCACTCGCGCAAGCTCTGACCGAGACGACGCACATGACGGATGCGAAGGCGTTTATCGGGTGGCTGGACAAACAAGCCTCCGTCGCTAAAAATCGAAAAGTCGGTACCCAGGGATATTGCATGGGTGGCCCGATGGCGTTTCGGACCGCGGCGGCAGTGCCCGATCGCGTCGGAGCAGTCGCCTCATTTCATGGCGGCGGCCTGGTGACCGATATGCCGAACAGCCCGCATCTTCAGGCCGCCAAGACCAAAGTGCAGCTGCTCATTGCCATCGCAGCAAACGACGACATGCAGCGGCCCAATGAGAAGAACGTTTTGAAAGAAACCTTCATGAAGGCGAATCTGCCCGCTGAAATCGAAGTGTACACGGGGGCGGCACATGGCTGGTGTCCTCCGGATTCGCAGGTCTATAACGAATCACAAGCCGAAAAGGCATGGACCCGTTTGCTCGCACTGTACGGAAAAGCTCTGGCCTGACATCGATCCTGGCGGAGCGTTCGTCTCATTGACCTAGGATGTGAACGTGCAACCTCCGGTCGCGCGGTCCATCGAGTTCCGCCAGGACAACACTCTGAAATTGGCCGAGAACCGCAGCACCATTGGCAATGGGCAGCAAAACGCCATGATTGAGCAGCACGCCGCGCAAGTGTGATGCTGCGTTTCGCCTCTGGCAATCCGAAAACTCCGGTGAGTTGTGTTTATAGGCGAGATCATCTTGGACAACCCGTTTGAGAAACTCCAGCATATCGTCAATCAGTGCGTCCTGAAATTCTCCGACAAACACGGCGGCAGTTGTGTGCTGGGAATAGATGCCCGCAAAACCATCGCGAACACCAGATGCCTTAACGGCTTCAGTGAGCAATTCCGTGACGTTGATCATCTGTTGCTTTTCGCCTGTTGGAACAGAGAGCGTCTTGTTTGCGCATTTCATGTTCGGAGCTTATCACAAACTACTTTGTAATGACAAGTACTCGATGATGCCGCGTTTCTACGTAAGGAGCTGTGGATGTCTCGCTTAATTGAGTCGATCCTCTACGACATTCGGTACGCTGCGCGAACTCTCTACAAAAGTATCGGCTTTACCGCCACGTCGGTGACGGTCCTATCGTTGGCGATCGGAGCCACGACCGCGATGTTCAGTGTGCTGGATGGCATATTGCTTCGTCCGCTTCCTTTTCCGTTTCCAGAACAGTTGGCGATGTTGTGGACCGAGATTCCGAGTCAGAACGTTCGGGAAGGGCGAACGGCTTATTGGAATGTCGAACAGTGGCGGCTCCAGAGTAAAAGCTTTTCGGACATGGCCGCCCTTGATCCTGCCTCTGTCACGCTAACGAGCGCCGATCAAGCGGATCGGGTCGGCGTTCTGAGAGTCACGCGCAACCTATTTTCGTTACTGGGTGTTCGGCCAGTGAAAGGCCGCATTTTCTCAGCGGAAGAGGCTGAGCAAAGGCAGCGGGTGGCGCTGATCAGCGACCGGTTCTGGAAAACTCGTTTCGGGGGGTCGGATAATACGATCGGTGCGACCATTCAGCTTGACGGCGTTCCAACGGAAATTATCGGCATCGTTTCTGGGCCTTCGGATTTTCCGCAATTTGATTCCGATGTGTGGGAGCCGCACACCATGCTTCCGGATTGGGAAGCTGCTCGCACTCGGCGAGGCGTCGGTTCGTGGTTCGTCATAGCGAGACTTCAACCCAATGTGACGTTCGATCAAGCCCAAGCGGAGATGAATGCAATAGAACGCCGTTTGGATGAGGAGGTGTCCGCGTCCCAACGCAACCTGGGCATCAGCGTCGTACCATTGAGTCTTCAGGTAACCGGATCCCGATCGCGGTTGATATTGTGGATGCTGTTAGCGGCCGTGGTGTGCGTGCTCATGATCGCCGCCATCAACATCGCAAGCCTCACACTGGCAAGAAGTGCCGGTCGGGAAAAGGAAATCGCGATTCGTGCCGCGATCGGAGCGAGTCGCGTGCGAATTGCCCGGCAGTTACTTGCGGAAAGTGTGACGCTGGCCGGTATCTCGGGGCTGCTTGGATTGGTGGTGGCTCAGATAGGCATCCACTTGATTCGGGCACTCAAGCCCGGCGAACTCGCTCGTCTTGACCAAATCGGCCTCGATCTCCGCGTCCTCATATGGGCCATGGTTATTTGTCTCCTTACAGGAATCCTCGTTGGATTCGCACCTGCGATCACGATGGCACGCCGGAATTTAAGCCCATCCGTTAAGGAAGCAGGACGAGGCATTTCAAGTGGAATCGCCGCACGTGGAATCCGACGCGCTCTGGTAGTGGCGGAATTTGCGCTTTCGATCATTCTTTTGGTCGGTGCGGGTCTTCTCATTCGAAGTCTCTGGTCTGTTGAAAACGTCGATCCGGGATTCAGACCTGAGCGCGTCCTGTCCGTCCAACTATCCACTCCGCCTTTAACCGCCACGGCACAGCGAGTCGACTTTTACAACCGGGTCCTGGAGCAGATCGAGTCGGAGCCCGGAGTGGAGAGCGCCGGCCTGGTTGGCGACTTATTCATTGGAGGCAATCCGGAACAGATCGTCACCGTCGAAGGTGAATTGCGAACAACCTTTGAGCGTCTGCGATTCCGAAGAGACGAGGTCAGTAATGCATTTTTCAGGACGGTTGGAACACCTTTGCTTCGCGGCCGAATCTTTTCAATAGAGGATCGTTCTGATTCTCCGCGCGTTGCGATCATCAATGAGGTGATGGCTCGCCGCTTGTGGACCGGGCGAGACCCGCTCGGCAAGAGGTTCAAGCTGGGTGCTCCGGATTCCGATGTCCCATGGTTTACGGTTGTCGGAGTTGCAGGCAACATGCGCCGTCAGGGTCTGGAGAACGAACCGATCCCGCAGATGTTTGAACCGCTGGCGCAGAATCCTTCCAGGCTTGCGACTCTCCTGGTACGAACCTCGGTGAATGACCCGCTCGAAACGTTGGGATCTATTCGAGCGGCTGTGCAACGTGTGGACAAGTATGCGCCGTTCTATGATGTGACCACATTGGACAATCGGCTCGGCGGCTTCCTGGCACAGCGCCGCTTCCTGACGTCGATCCTGATCGGTTTCTCCCTGGTCGCGCTCTCGGTGGCAGCCATCGGCATTTACGGGTTAATCCAGTACTCTATAGCCACACGAACGCGGGAGATCGGCATCCGCATGGCTGTAGGTGCCACGGCCGGCGAGATTTTCCGGATGATTATCCGTGAGGGTCTGAAGCTGAGCTTAACGGGCGCGGGGATCGGTTTATTGGGAGCTTTGTGGGTCGGGCGCGCCGGTTCGAGTCTGTTGTTTCATACCAGTGAGGCGGATCCGCTGACTTTTGTTACCGTCTCGTTATTGTTGACTGCAGTCGCCACGGCAGCCTGCTATTTGCCGGCACGACGCGCAATGAAGGTCGAACCTACAGTTGCATTACGGCAGGAGTGAAAGGAACAAGTTATGACGACCTATTTACGGTACTCGATCGCGGCCACTCTCGTTGCCATCGCCCTAGGACGGCCGGTGTTTGCGGAGACCCTCGTGGTGCCACCTACTCCGCATATTCTTCAGCCGCCCGCAGGCAACGTACCTTTTCTCAAGGGTCACGCCGTGGGTACGCAGAACTATGTGTGTCTGCCCTCATTAACAGGCTTCGCTTGGACATTCTTTGCGCCGCAAGCGACCTTATTTCTCACTCTCGAATTTTCCGGACGGAGCATTCAGCAGCAGATCACGACGCATTTTCTAAGCGCCAATCCAAATGAGAATGGAACGCCTCGGCCCACATGGCAAAGTTCCTTGGATACCAGCGCCGTCTGGGGGAGATCGATCATGTCATCAAATGATTCGAATTTTGTCGAGCCAGGTGCCATTCCCTGGCTGTTACTACAGGTGGTTGGAACCGCGACAGGCCCCACCGGGGGTGCGTTTCTTACCCAAGCAACTTTCATCCAGCGGCTGAATACGTCTGGCGGGATCGCACCGGCGACCGGTTGCAGCTCGTCGGGAAACGTCGGTGCGACTGCTCTTGTGCCATACGCGGCGGATTATTTCTTCTACAAAGCCTCGCACTGAAGTAACTGTCGGTAACGGTTCTCAGCTTCGGCGCGGCGATAAACCATCGAGACGGCGTCTGCCGGGCGACATCACTTTTTGTCGAGGAGCGTGGCCCAATTTACAAATGCGACTGGAGGATTAGAATTCTCGGTTCGCAGAGGGACCGCGAAGAGGAATCGTCCGTCCGGACCAACATCGTACCGGCGGGTTCCGTCCAGTTGCGCACGATTCACCGTAATAGGTGTTTCAAATAATGGCTCTGGTGTGCCCACTTCAAGCACGCGATCACCTTTAACAGGCAAGGCCATCAACTTTCCATCGTAGGCGATGTAATACAGTTCATGACCATCGCGGCTCCATTTCGGCTCCATACCGCCGTCTACTGAGATCTGCCATTTACCGCCATTTGGATTGGGAAAGGACTGAACGACGATTTGATATATGCCGGTGTCATTGCTTGCGTAAGCAATCCACCGGTTATCCGGTGAGATTTTTGCGTGGGTCTTGTCGAATGGAGATTCTGCGAACGGCAACGTCTTCTTTTGCGCTGTGTCCAGAAGCCAAATGTCACGTCCCTCACTCGATTGCTGGCGCGAGAAAACGATATAGCGTCCGTCACGGGACCAGTCGGCCGGAATGTCAGTCTTATCGGTTTGGAGCGCGAGTTCCTCATTGCCGGCACCAGTAGAAGATTTTACGAAGAGGTGGGAGATCTCGGACTTGGCAGAAGCGTATACAAGCCTGCTCGCGTCTGGCGACCACAAAGGGTTCCAATCGCTCGAACCCTCGAACGTGATCCGCGAAGGTAGACCGCGAGCCATATCGATGACCCAAATGTCTCGATTGTCATTCGCAGTAATGTCCAAAGCAACACGGTCGCCGGCAGGTGAGATTTCCAGATCTCCATACTCGCCGGTGGGACCCAGGTGGCCGACATCCTTACCCGTGCGATCAAACCAAGTGAGCTGTCTCAAGGGCGGACCACTCGAACTCTTCCGATAGATCAACACACCATCATCGGAGACGGAAAACCCGGGTTGAATTCCAGAGGCGAGTATCGCCGGTTCGCCATGGACCGTGAAGCGGCGCGCGTCAAACCGCTGCGCGGTCAAGTCCGTAGTCGAGATCAAGAGATAGCCTGGTGGTGCGTAGGCTAGCCCATTGAAATGATCCGGCAGCGCCATCAAGCGTGTCTTCATTTTGCCATCCAGTGATCCCACAAAAAGCCCGGAATTTTCTGGTATGAGACTGGTGATGGTGTACAAAAAATGATTGCCATCCGGCAGGAACACCGGCGTGGCGTGCATAATTTCCTTTTGTGTATGATCGAGTGCCGTAACAGGTTTTAGCTCGCCTCCGCCTTCCGAAACTCGAGCGATCACGTTATCGCCCACGGATGTTGGAACCAGAATTACTCCATTTCGATTCCACGCGAATCCGCGTCCGGGAGTCTGCGCTTGACGGATCACCTGAATGCTGCCGTTCACGATATTGAGCTTCTTCCACTTTCCGTCTGCAAAGAAGGCCAAGTTCTCGCTGTCGGGGGACCAGATCAAACCGGCGTTCAACCCGTCTGTCCCGGCAATTTTCCGAGCCGTTTGCGAGCCGATCGGCCGTATCCAGATGGCACGGCTGCCGTCGGCAGGTTCCGAGATGTATGCCACTTGTTGGCCGTCTGGAGAAATCGAAGGTGTGCCGAGAACGTCGGGCAGCGTCACATCGAAACGCATTTCCGGACTGACGCGTAAAGTAGGACCCCAGAAATAAACGAGTGACGGTATGAGTGCTCCGATTAGAGCGGCGACGATCAACGCACCGAGGTGCGTCTTGCGGCTCGTCTTTTTTCGGGCGGCGACAAGCGCGTTAGAAGCAGCCCGTGGGAAAAACTTCTCATCAAGAAACAGTGGCATGTCTCCAATATGCTGCAGCCGTTGTTGCACGTTCTTATTCAGCGTCGCAGTCAGCAGAAAGCGGATCGAGGATGGAGTCTCACGTGGCAACAAATTTAGGTCGGGTTCGCTAGTATCGATTTTGGCGAGCATATCGTTGACCGTCTCGCCATCGAACGCACGTTTCGCCGTGAGCATTTCGTATAGAACGCAACCGAAGGCCCAGATGTCGGTTCGAGTGTCGACTTCCTTACCTTGAGCCTGCTCCGGTGACATGTACGCAACCGTGCCGACCACGGCGTCGACGGATCCGTACATCTTTGTGGGCAGTGTTGACAGGTCGCTTTCGGATGAGCAGCTCCCGAGAGTCTTCGCGAGATCAAAGGCAAGGACCTTGACCGTTCCATTTGGCAGCAACTTGATGTTTGCAGGATTCAAATCGCGATAAACGATTCCCCTCTCGTGTGCGGCCGCCAATGCATCCGCGATCTGCTTGGATATTTCCAGGGCCTCATCGAGCGGAAGGGGGCCGCTCTTCAACTTGTCGGCGAGTGTTTCGCCTTCAACCAGCTCCATAACAACGCATGCGACGTTTCCGATTTGTTCGAGTCCGTAGACTTGAGCGATGTTCGGATGATTTACCGATGCCAACAGTTGTGCTTCGCGTTGGAGTGTCGAAAAGCGGTCGGGATCGTCCACGCATTGGTGGGGCAGAACTTTCAATGCTACGTCACGTAAGAGTTGCGTGTCATAAGCGTGAAAGACGACCCCCACGTCGCTCTCACCGAGTTGTGATGTAACTTCGTACGCACCGATCCGTTCTCCCAGCATGATCGCCATAGGGACGGGATTATATATTCGTGTCAAAACTTTTCGGCGTGGATCGTCTGGATCGGCGATCGCTGATCGCTCAATGAGGTCGGAAACTCGTTTTATGCCCGCGCCGCGGACTTTAAACTCATGGAGCCGGCAGCGTAACCGCCGGCCGCGCCTCCGATCAATTTCAAACCGTGAGCGAAAATGTAAAGAAGCGGTTCCGGTGCCCCACGCGTCAGTCCGACGTAGATCAATATCCCGATCGCTCCGACCAGCAGTCCGTGTAAAACAAGGTGGGCGCGGGCCCTTCGTGCCGCCCACAAGCCGAACAGGAAGGGCATCACTAATGATCCCGCAACTGCCACATACACACCTGCGGTTTGACCCAGGAGGATCGTCGTAGGAATGAAGACAACGATAAGGGCGAGTTCCGAAAGAAAACCGCCGACCAAGATTCGTATCCAGAGGATTCGACTCATCATTTGCCTTTCTGGCGTTTCATTGTGGTCCTTCGAGTTCGCG
>Ga0114129_10002805_pt1 | contig 24317 bp, 11 predicted proteins | sample RhiMetdeltSRZDD1_FD_80071 | JGI IMG/M metagenome (GOLD analysis project Ga0114129, IMG submission 80071) | Populus rhizosphere microbial communities from Tennessee, USA - Rhizosphere MetaG P. deltoides SRZDD1 (version 2) (version 2) | ecosystem: Host-associated > Plants > Roots > Rhizosphere >...
CATCTTTCTAATTGCGTCTTCGAGGCTCATGATTTTCAGCTCACGAACGTATCGGCCAAGCACACGCGCATTATTTCCGTAACCGCGCGGGTGTGGAACGCTTTCATCCGCCTGCCTGACACCGCTGTCAGATGCGATCATCGTGAATGGCTCCTGCATGATCCGTTGTACGTCAGGTTCACCCATGCTGTGGTAGATCATCGAAGCCCCACCCGCTTCATACATCGCGAGCACTTGATCGATCTGACTCTTGATATCGCTCTTCCCTTTTACCTGTTTCGTAATTTCCAGAATCGATTTGCCGTTGAACGACGGGTCCGGTTGATATGACGCAACCACCGCGAAAGAATAATCCTTGAAGCCGGCGTTTTTCAGATTGTCCTTCATCTCCTTCACGACGCGCTCGCGTGTCGCCTGATCCGCCAGTCTTTTCTTGCCTTCTTCCAAACCGCCCGCTCGCAACCAGCTTGGCAAGCGTGCGTCAAGCGAGGTTGAGCTCGCGGTGTAAGCATATTGATCGACAGTCACCATCAATCCGCGCGCCCTGGCATCACGCACGAGGCCCAGCGTCATTGGTGATTGACCCCATAGCTTCTTGTTACTGATTTTGAAGTGCGAGATCTCGACTGGAAGACCTGCTTGTTCGCCGATCTGAATGCTTTCACGAATCGCATCGGCAACTTTGTCGCCTTCATTGCGCATGTGGGTCGCATACAATCCATGGTATCTGGCAGCTACTTTTGCAAGCGCTACGATCTCATCAGTCTTAGCGTAAGTTCCTGGAACGTAGATAAGCCCCGTTGATAAACCAACTGCGCCATCTTTCATCGCCTGCTCTACGACGGCCTCCATCTTCGTCATTTCTTCTGGAGTAGGCGCGCGGTCGTCGAGACCAACAACCGACCGTCTAACGGAACCATGCGCGATTAGAGTTGCGAGGTTAACCGCTAGTGGCTTTTGCTTGATTCGATCGAGAAATTCGCCAACGTTGGTCGTAGACGAACCACAGTTACCTGTTACCAATGAGGTAACACCCATGCGAATGAAGTTTTCGGCTGCCGGTATGTTGTAAATGGATTCGACGTGCGTGTGCACATCAATGAAACCAGGCGCGAGGATCTGCCCTTTTGCGTCAATCGCTTGAGAAGCTTCTGAAGGGGCTACGCTACCGACACGAACGATGCGTCCATCCTTGATTGCAACATCAGCACGAAACCAGGGATTGCCCGTGCCGTCGATCACACGCGCGTTCGTGATAACCAGATCGTAGGCAGCAGGCTTCGCAGATGAGGTGATACGAAGTTGGGTGGTCAAGACGACGAGTAAGGACGCACCCAACACAGGGCCAATGAAGCTTTTCGACGTTAGTCTCATGCTTGGATCCGTATGTGCATAGCTCTGCGAGCTTCCAGCTGAAGCTGAAGCAGCACATCACAATTCAAATTGGATAAAGACGCGCCTGAGCGCTCCCGATGGCTATTGATACGAAGAGCCGCAATTATAAGCGGCTCGCGAAGGATAACGCTAGCTAAAGATTTTTATCAGTTTGATAAGAATTCGTGATATAGCTTGAGGGTGCTTTGGATCTTCAGATCTTTGGATGCAACCACAGAATCCGACCAAAACTTCGGATGAGAGAAAACAACAAAAAGCGCTTGACGGAAAATTTCGCGCAGATATACTGCCAAGCATTCATCGTCATTGTTTGCGGAAGTCCGGCATATATTTCGCAACAAACTACTCACAAGATTAAGTAGTCAATCCGAGTGAAATTCATTCTCGAATTTTACTGTCCTGTCCACTGCTCTTTCGCGAAGGAGAGAACTATGCCTACGTCCAAACATCTGCTTGCCAGTTTCGTCGCACTGTTAACCGTCTTGACCACTGCAGCGATAGCCCAAACAGGCACGTCACGAATTACGGGCATTGTCACCGATGTCAACGGCGCCATCGTTAGCGGAGCTACTGTAACAGCAAAAAACGAAGCAACCGGCGCTGCCCAGACGCAGAACACCACAGACGCTGGTTTGTATGCCTTCTCCTCCTTACCTGTCGGCAACTACGAGATCGTGGTTGAAAAAAGTGGCTTCAAGAAGTTTCAAAAGACCGCGAACGTCCTAACGGTTGGGGCTCCGCTCGTTGTGGATGTGACGATGGAAGTTGGACAACCGACGGAAGTCGTACAAGTCACAGGCGGCTATGAGCGCCTTGAAACGACGAGCGCTATGCTAGGCGGTGTAGTCGACCAAAGATCGATCCAGGAGATGCCTCTGAACGGTCGTAATCCACTCAACCTGATTGTTCTCGAGCCTGGCCTCGTGCAGCGGACAACCGGGGCTGCCGGTTCCGGAACGCACGTTTTCGGGTCGCGGGATCGAGCGCACAACGTGACAATTGACGGCATTGATGCGAATGAATCTTCCGTGCCGAATCCTCAGAGCAACATCTTTCGACTTACACCTGACAATGTGCAGGAATATCGAGTCGTAACACACAACGCCACACCTGAGTTTGGGAGAAACAGCGGAGCCAACGTTGCCGTCGCTACCAGATCAGGCACCAACGAGTTCCATGGCGACATCTTTTATTTCCACCGCAATACCGCGCTCAATGCGAATGAGTGGTTTAACAACGCGAGCGGAATAGAGAGGCCAATACTGTTGCTGCATCAATTTGGCGGCGATGGAGGCGGGCCAATTATCAAGAACAAGACCTTCTTCTTTGTAAGCTACCAGGCTAATCGCATCAAGCAGAGTCAACCCATTGGTTCAAACTTCGGAGTTCCGCGCGTGTATACATCGGCACTTAGGAACGGAGTGTTTAGGTTCGTGAGGGGCGCGATCACCGTCGATGGGAAACAGATTACCAGCAATTCACCACTACTCGTAGATTCAGCCGGAAATCTGAAGCCGGGCGTGCAGCTGTGCGGTGGAGCTGTAACCAATAACTGCATTGACAGCTACAACATCTTCGCACGCGACCCGCTCGGTATCGGAGCGGATCCAACGGTAGCCAAGATGATTTCTACTTTTCCGTTTCCGAATGTATTCAATGTGGGCGATGGGTTGAATACTGGAGGTTTCGCCTGGAATCCACCTTCTCGCTTCAAAGGGCCCTTTTATATGTTTCGCGTGGATCACAAATTCAATGACAACAATGAAATGTTCGGTCGTTTTTTGTGGTCAGACTACGACACCTTTGAGGGAGATTTTCTGAACGGCAGACCCTCAGTATTTCCTGGTTTTCCACCGCTAGGTGAAGTCTTTCGCAGATCTCAAAGCTTGGCGATCAACTATCGGAGGGTTTTCTCACCCAAGGTAGTAAATGAATTGACTGTCGGTTACAGCCGGTTCCGGTTCTTTTTCTCCTTGCGCGAGTCACAAGCCGGCATTGACCCGCCACCGTATGGACAGGAGTGCTTTGGTGACGATTCATACACTCTGATCGATACGCCGTTCTGCAACACTCTACACACAAAACGACAAGTAACATCACGGCAGTTCATCGACAACCTAAGTTACCTCCGCGGAGCTCACAACTTCCGAATGGGATTCAACATTCGACTTTACCGGCATAATGACGAGCGAGGCGTACCAGGAGGCTTCAATGGCTCTCCAACGATTATATTCAATCGAACGAACCGTTCTCCTTTGAACGAACAGCAACCTTGGCTTGGCATTCCAGCCGCCGGAGCCAGCATAAGTTCCACGGACAGAAACAACTTACAGCAGGCAATTGTGGAGATCGCAGGCCTTCCAGGACTCGTCACTCAGGCATTTCAGGCGCGACTGAATAGCGACGCTTATGGAACAGACTTATTCACGTTAGAAACCAAGATCAACCAGTTTAACTTTTACTTCCAAGACGAGTGGAGGTTCTCACAGAAGCTAACCTTCAATTACGGAGTCCGTTGGGAGGTGAACAGTCCACCCACCGACGCGGCCGCTCGTGTCTTCGTTCCAAATCGCCCAGTGGACGGATCGCAGGGCCCAGTGACGTACATCCCGGCCAAAGGTTGGTGGCAGCGTTACAATAACAACGCCTTTGCACCACGTGTCGGTTTGGCCTGGACACCTTGGAACAATACTGTGATTCGTGCTGGATACGGAATTGCTTTCGATACACTCTCAACGTTTCAAGTCACTTCGGTTGGCGGCAAGGTGCCGGGTAGCGTTTTACAATGCCGTGTGAATGTACAAGATTCGGCGGCAGCTTCGGCTCCGTGCACGGACATGCCTAACAACGTTCGACTAACTGGACTGTTGGCACAAGTCAATCCTTTTACATTGGGATTGCCGACAGCAGCTCCGAGCACCCAGCTTAGTCCTCCAAATCGGGCTTTGGGGATAGCGCCTAACGTTGGGGCGTTCGACCCGAACCTGCAGATTCCTACCGTGCACGAATGGAGTCTGACAGTCCAACGCGAGCTGCCATGGAATTTTGTCGCACAGGTGGGTTACATCGGCAAGCGTGGTACGCACCTGTATCGCGCCTACGATCTGAATCAGCTTCGAACTGATCGACCGGGCTTCCTACAGTCGTTCTTGATTGCTCGAGACAATGTCCGAAAGGGCTGCCGCCCTGATGGTACGGATGATCCGGACGTCGCCGGAACCTGCGTCGGCACACCACCAACATTGCTGCTTCAGCTCACTCCTGCGGCTACCTTGAATGGTTTTACTTCAGACTTCTTGCTGAATGCCTTAGGAACAGTCGCATCCAGGATTGATCGCGTGTCGGGCACCAACTCCATAGTAAACCGCGGTTTTCCCGCTAACTACTTCAGACAAAATCCGCAGTTCAGCGAGATCTTTTATTTCGACTCTGGTGGCGACTCCTATTACCACGGAGCTATTGTCCAAGTGCGAAGAAGGCTGGAAAAGGGACTGGACTTTGGCCTGTCGTATACCTTCAGCAAATCAATCGACAACATGTCTGTCGATCCGGTGGCTGCGACATCCGGTGGAGGTCTAGGGAACAACTCTCGGACACCCACGGACGTACGTAACTTCGCACTCGACCGCAGCGTATCTGATTTTGACAATAGGCACGTGCTGGTCATCAACTCTCGCTATGAGCTGCCAATCGGGAGGGGCCGTAGATTCTTCAGCAACATGCCAGGAGCCTTAAACCACATTCTTGGCGATTGGACCCTTACTGGCATTTACACTTATCAAAGTGGCGAGCCTTACACGATCAACAGTGGCTCGGCCACGGCCAATTTCACAAACGCCGGCAAACAGACGCGCGCAGATTTGCGAGGGCCTCTGCCACCATCGCAACTTCAGTCTGTCCCTGGAATTGTCGGTCCGGTCGTTTTCAATGTCACTGACCGCGACCCTGCGACAAACTGCCGCCAGGTCATCGGCACAAATAGCTTTTTCTGTATTCCCGAACCGGGCGGTTTCGGCATGGGACGGAATACGATTCGTGGTCCTGGCTTTTGGAATTTTGACTTGGGGATATTAAAGCGATTCAACGTTACTGAGCGCGTCAACATTCAGTTCCGGGCGGAACTCTTCAACGCCCTCAATCACCCCAACTTTGAGAATCCGCGCAACGCCACGGAAGGTTCTCCAACTGTGACGAGTTCGCTTTTTGGCCAGACCTGCTGCGTAACATCGTCGGTGCCAGCATCCTCGACAATCATCGCTACAGGCGAGCCGAACCGCGTTATTCAGTTTGCACTAAAAGTGCAGTTCTAAATAATCAGGCGCTAGTCTGAATAAAAACGAAGCGTCCTTTCGGACGCTTCGCTTTTTAAATGGCTTGAATGAACTATTGATGCTGAATGACGTTTCGCTTCTCACGGTCCTAGGTTTTTGCAAACCGCCTTCGTAACCAAATTTTTGAATCTGTTTATCTTTTCGGATGTCTTGAGAGGTCTGGAAGCAGTCAAGAATGACAAAAGCGTTCTATAGCGCCAATAAAATGATTCATCAGGACGAAAATTTGCTATCGACTCGCATGGCTACGGACTTGCATAATAAATTTGTAGTAACGGTCTCATCTACACTTTCTTGTACATTCGCACGCAGTTCTTAGCCCCAATGAGTACGACTGTGCAAACGCTGTTTGTTGACCGTCCCCAAAACCGGAACAAAACATCCCCCATCTTGTTTAGGAGGCAAAAAAGTATGGCTCGTTTCTTTCTTCTCCTCGTACTAGCCTTTTCACTCGCGAGTTTGGTGTCAGGCCAAGTTACGACGAGCGGCCGTCTAACCGGCGTAGTAACAGACTCGCAGGGCGCTCTCGTGCCCGGAGCCGAAGTTGAAGCAATACAAAATGAGACGAAAAGCTCATTCACAACGACGGCGAATGGCGAGGGCACTTGGTCGATACCTTCAGTGCCAAACGGCACTTACACGATTAGTGTTAGTGCTCCGAATTTTAAAAAGACAGTAATCCAAAACGTGAAGGTCGACGCTGGGCAGATAGCCACAGCAAACGCAACGCTGGAACCCGGCGGAGCGAATGAGCAGATTGTGATTACCGGTGGTGGCGAAATCCTTCAAACTGAAACTGCGAACGTTTCGACTACGATAACTGGTAAGCAGATCACGGAGCTTCCCTTCGTCACCCGCGATGCGCTTCAACTCGTACTAACTCTACCTGGTGTTCAAACGCCCGGTGTGCCGCGTACATCGTCGATCAATGGATTGCCGAAGAGCTCGGTGAATCTGACGCTCGATGGCGCGAATATTCAGGACAACTTTCTCCGAAGTTCGGACGGGTTCTTCACCCAAGTCCAACCAAAAGCTGATGCTGTTCAGGAAGTGACGGTATCGACTGCCGTGCCCGGAGCGGAAAGTGGTGGTGAAGGGGCGGTTCAGGTCCGTTTCGTTACTAAATCCGGAACTTCTGAATTCCATGGTGGCGCGTTTTGGCAATATCGTTCGCCACGATTCAATTCAAATTACTATTTCAACAACATCGACGGTTTGCCGCGCGACAGTCTGTTTCTCCGACAGTTCGGCGGCCACATTGGTGGGCCGATTATTATTCCCGGGCTAATGAAGAATCGAGACCGTGCATTCTTCTTCTTAAACTATGAAGAGTTTCGGCTCCCGCAAGCATATGGTTCACTCTCAGCCGTCGGAAACATTCTTGTTCTAACACCGGAAGCGCGTCAGGGTTTATTCACATACAAAGACTCCGGTGGAACAATTCGAACCATCAATCTACTTTCGTTAGCGGCCTCGAAAGGTTTCACGGGAACTATCGATCCTAAGATTGGCGCAGGTCTAGATATCGTTAACTCGGCCGTTCGTACGCAAGGTGCGCTCAAGAGCCGCATTGCATCAGCCAACGATTTCAATCGGCTTGATTATCAGTTCCAAGACCCTGGCAGTAACATTCGACGTTTTCCAACTGCCCGGTTCGACTGGAACATCACAAAAAATCAGCACCTCGAGTTTATCCACAACTACCAGTTTTACTATTCGACACCTGACGCGGTTAACGGTCAGAACAGTGTCGCGCCGGGACAAGGTATCGTAATCGGCACACCCGGTGTTACCGGGTCGATTTATCGCGATTCTTTCTCCTACGTCATGGCTCATCGCTGGACGATTACTGACCGGCTCGTTAATGAAATACGAGCGACGTCGGGAGGTAACGGCACTTCGGTGTTTACGCGTGAGTTTGCTCCGGGACTTTTCAACTTTTGGGGCGGTAACGCACTAGCCACCGGAACTTTCCTGGGTGCGCAAGGCAACGGGACGGGAGCCTTTTACAATCGCCGGACCACGTCACGCCGCAACACTCCAACGAAAGGTCTGTCGGATAACCTAACGTTCATCAAGAGCAGTCACACTCTGAATTTCGGCGCATCGTTCTTGCGCATCAACTCGTTCACCCGGGCGGCAGGTACTCAAGTTGTTCCGCAAGTCGTTCTCGGAATCACTTCTGATGATCCGATGACCGCCAGTGTCTTTACCAACACTGGATCAAATCCGAACTTCCCTGGCTCGAATTCAACTCAATTGGGCAACGCCCAATCGTTGTACGCAATCCTGACGGGACGGGTGAGCGCGATTAATCGTTCGGCTTCGCTGGATGGCGATACCAAGAAGTATGTATCTGATGGCTTCACTGAATTGAACCATCAACACGAATGGGCGTTCTATGGTCAGGACTCTTGGAAGGTTCGACCGAACCTAACTCTGAATTACGGCCTGCGTTGGGAGTTCGAGCCGTCTCCGGTAAACGACAACCTCGTGTACACGCGAACTGGGTACGATGGAATCTTCGGTGTATCCGGAGTGGGCAATCTTTTCTCTCCGGGCGTATTTAGTGGCCAGCCTACCCAATTCCGCCTCCTCGGCGAAGGTGAACAAGGCTATCCCACACGACATCATGATTTCGCACCGTCGTTTGGCTTCGCTTACATGCCAGACTTCAAATCAGGATTCCTTCGACGGCTTGTGGGCGAAAGCGGACAAACGGTTATAAGAGGAGGCTACTCGATCGCCTACACACGTGAAGGATTCAGTGCTTATACGTCAATGTTCGGAGCAAATGAAGGCGGGACAGTGAACCTAAACGTGAGCCCATCGCTAACACCGGGGATCTTCCCTGCTGGTAGCGTGCTGTTTCGCAACGGAAACTTCCCAGCACTGACACCACCGGCAGATACAAGCAAGTATCCATTTACGCCCGCGTTCGGAAGTGCAGGCGGTTCAAACGATTTTGATTCCCGCTTGAAGGCTGGTTATACCCAGTCGTATTCGTTCGGTATCCAGCGCGAACTTGATAAGAATACTGCGGTGGAAGTTCGCTTTGTCCGTACACGCGGAACACACCTTTGGCGCCAGTATGATCTAAACGAAGTGAACATCTTCGAGAACGGCTTTCTGGCGCAGTTTAAAGCCGCGGCAAATAACCTGGCCATCAGTCGAGCCAGCAACAAGGGCGACAACTATGGAAATCAAGGCTTGCCCGGACAGGTCAACGTACCGCTGATCACTGTAGGCCTGAATTCATCAACGAATTCAACGATGGTCACACGCTTACTACAAGGACAGGCAGGTGCGGCCGCAAATACGATCGCGTTCAACCTCAGTAACATGAACAGACTGATCAATGGGGGCCTGATTCCGTTCACCACGTTACCTGCTGGAACGAACTGCGTTGCAGGCAACACGACGAGTCAAACCTGCAAGGTTTCGAACTTCTTCCTCGTCAATCCACAAACAACTGGCGGCGCATTCCTGATGACGCAGGGCACCGACACGTCATTCAACGCTCTGCAAATCGAAGTGCGACGGCGGCTTTCACACGGTCTTCTCTTCCAGGGTAGTTATCAATTTGGCAAGGCGTTATCCAACGCTTTTGTCTCGTCGTCCTCAGTGTTCTCGCAACCAAGATCGTTAAGAGATCCTCAATTGGACCGCGACTACTCTCCCTGGGATGTGCGGCACGCATTTAAGTTTGATTACATCTATGAGCTGCCGTTTGGACCGGGTCAGAGGTTCCTGAACTCCAGCAATTCGATTGTTCGCCGCGTCGTGGGCAATTGGCAGATTGGCGGCGTTACGAGAATTCAATCAGGTCCGGCAACATTGCTTACAAGTGGTGGTCGCGCCACGGTCAACCAATTTGACTCAGGGGTCGTGCTTCATAACATGACCTTGAAGCAGTTGGAGGGCATGGTGAAGATCCGGAAAGATCCGAGTGGCATCGTTTTTTGGCTGCCTCAGAACGTCATCGATAATACGATCGCGGCGTTTGCCAGTCCGACGGGCGCACCACTTGATCCGAACGCTCCTTACATTGGGCCGGCTCTGACGCCCGGTGTGCTCGGAGAACGGATTGTCTTCCACGGACCCGCGACTGCGCGTTTTGACTTTAACATCCTCAAACGCATTCCGCTGACGGAAAAAGTCAACCTCGAGGGACGCGTCTCGTTCTTGAATGCATTCAATCGAGCTAACTTTTATCTAGGCGACTCTGACTCGACGATTCGCAGCATCAGTGCGGCGTCGACATCCTTTGGGCAAACGCGATCCGCTTACCGCGACATCACGGTGTCAGGTACAAACGATCCGGGTGGCCGGCTGATTGAGTGGCAGTTGAGATTAAACTTCTAATTCCTCAACATTGACGATGAGAGGGATGCGGGCAGCCGCATCCCTCTTTTTTTATTACCAAGGCCGTGGCATCAAGCCGAACTAATAGACGAATCTATTTCTTTGTTGCTGCCTTTAACTTATCAATCTCAGCTTTGATCTGAACTGAGTTTGCAGCTCCGGGCACATCCTTTAGATACTGCTCAAACGCCTTTAGAGCTGCCGCAGGGTTCCGTTGCATGAGATAGAGCTGACCCAGAAACATTTGCGCGCTTCCGGCGCCCGGCCCAGCTATCTCGTATGCACGAAGCAATGATTTCTCGGCTTCATCCAATCGATTCAGCTGCAGCAAAGTTGCCCCGAGCAAGAGATGAGCGTTAGCAGCGGTATCACTAATGGTGACCGCTTTCTTCAGTTCTACAGCTGCCTCAGAAAATCGATCTTGCCGGTTCAAAAGCATTCCGAGCTTGAAATGGAGATCAATGTTCGCGGAGTCATTTGCCGGCTCTGTTAACGCGTTGCGCAACACTTGCTCCGCTTTGCTCAAGTCTGCAACACCCAAAAGCGCGTCTGCGTAGGAAACAGCCAACCCCTTCATCGAACGATCTTTTTCGTACACCAAAGAGAGAATCCGCACTGCTTCCTTATCTTTACCTTGCCTGTGCATCGCAACGCCAAGATTGAGCCGTGCGAGATGAAAACTCTCGTCAAGTTTTACGGCTTGTGCAAAAAGATCTTCGGCTTCGGAAAGTCGATTCAACTGGAGATACAAGACGCCAAGATCGTTCAGGGCTCGAAGATAATGCGGAGATATTTTGATCGCTCGCTTAAGCTGAGTTATGGCTGCCTCGGTCTGGCCGGTGGAAAGCGCCTTCATCCCGCCTTCGTAAGCAGCGATAGCATCTTTGGAAACGTCGGCATCCAGAGCCGCGACGACACCTGGCGCCCGCTGAGATTTGGCGGTGAACGGTCGAAGGAATACCGTCGTGTAGACTGGCGTACTTCTTAAAATGCGGAACGTAACCACGGTTGTGTCGTAGGTTGCGCCATCACTTTCGACGGTGATGACGTAATCGGCATCGCGAATCAGATCCCCTGTGACCTGGAATTTGCCTTTGGTATCGGTGAATACAACCTCGATGCGTCCGTCGTCGCGAGTCAACGTAAAACGTATCGGTCTGGGCGGGAGCGCACCCCCAGGCATAAATATCTGGATTGCAGGTGGCGCCTGACTAAGTGCGGTGTGAGCACCAGCGAAAAGAAAAACGGCGAGCAAGATAGCTGGACCAAATCGCCGGTGCATTAGCCGCGTCCACATGTCCGCACTTTAATTCTCTTTACCCGCAAAGACAAACAATCAGACCGACAAATCTGTCAATTACCATAGACGCGCGGTAAAGCCGAAACAGGAAGGGACGGTGAGATGCAGTCTATTGGTAATGAGAACCGAAGGCGCGGAAGGAACTATTTGATGCTTTTTACTCTCGTCAATCACGTCTGGTAACACTCAACAACAGAACGGGAGCGAAGCGACCGATTTCAACTAGCCCAAGCCTTCTAGTTAAACTTCAAATCGGTCGCTTCGCTCCCGTTCTGTTGTTGAGTGTGCCAAGCGCTAACGACACCGACCTTATTTTGGAGCGGAATCAGAGACCAAACGACACGCTCCGTAATGACAATCAGCCTACAGCATGCGGAACCGTCCCATCACAACGTCAGCAAAACCGTGGGACTTTCAGTTGTAGAGCAGAACTGCAGCTCGCAGGCGGCGAAATTCTTCAAGTTGAGTATTCCATGAATTCACGATGTCGCGTGGACGATCACCGCGCTTGACCCGCTCAAGTGTATTTGCGTTAACCAGCAATCGCATGTAGCTGTCTACTTTCCACTCCGTCGGATACAAACGCCGCAAGGCCGAGGCGATTTCGATCCCGGTAAGTACCGACCGAAATGCAACCCGATCGGTAATGATGATGTTCACTCCTCCGCATTCCTGATCTTTGAAGACCGACGCTTTCGGAATGAAGCGGAGTGGCACAAATCTAACTCCGGGTATCCGCCGCTGGTTCAACTCCTCCGCAAGTTTATCGGCTTGAATCCACGGGGCCCCGACGACCTCAAATGGGGTATCAGTGCCACGTCCAACTGAAACATTAGTCGTTTCCAACAGACCAATACCAGGATAGAGGGTCGCCTCTGTAAGGCTCCGCATGTTAGGTGAAGGATTGATCCAGGTTAGATTCGTTTCGTCGAACCACATTGATCTCTGCCATCCTTCCATTCGGATGATTCTGAGGTCGCAACCAATCTTACGTTGTTGATTGAAGAGTTGTGCGAGTTCGCCAATCGTTAATCCATGGCGCACCGGTAACTGGTGGTAAGCAGTAAATGAGAGCTTGTCGTCGTCGGCTATGGGCCCTTCGACGTCGATGCCGCCAATGGGATTCGGTCGGTCAAGAACGAACAAAGGCAATCGAGCTTTTGCTGCTTCTTCCATCACGTAGCCCAAGGTAGAGATATACGTATAGAACCGCGCGCCAATGTCCTGTATGTCGAAGACAAGCGCGTCGAGATCTTTTAGCTGATCAGGTTTAGGTCGCCTGGTTTCGCCGTATAAAGAATAAATTGGAAGTCCGGTAGCATCATCCCTCGAATCAGCCACCTTCTCATCGGCAAGGCCGCGGATACCATGCTCCGGCGAGAACAATGCGACGAGTTTTACGTTGGGAGCCTTACTCAGCACATCAATGGATTGCTGGCCATCACGATCCCGACCGGTGTGATTCGTTACCAAGCCAATCCGCAGTCCCGCGAGTGCTTTAAAGTTGTCACGCTTAAGAACGTCGATACCCGTCAACACCTTTGCCCCAGCGGGCGCTTCCGAAGTAGCTGTGGCAAATTGCTCTGCCAGTTTCACCACTTCCTTGAAATAGGTAGCGGTTTCGGCACGTGCACGCTTAACTACCTGACTGTCACTAACTGAGCCTGCCGCGATGGAGGCAACGCGTCCTCGCAACGTTGCGACGTCACCAGTACCGTCCGGATGTACTCGGTTACTGAGAAAGATCACAAACATGTCGCTCGCAGGATCGATCCAGATCGAGGTCCCTGTGAATCCCGTATGACCGAATGAGCCCAACGGAAACAGCTCACCGCGATTTGTCGAATAGCTCGTGTTCATATCCCAACCCAATCCGCGTGTCCCACCACCCGCTGAAACCAAACGTGGACGCGTCATTTCGGCAACCGTCAGCGGTGAAAGGACGCGAATACTGTGGTACTGGCCGCCATTAAGAATCATCTGGCAGTAGATGAAGAGGTCGTTAACGGTTGAAAAGAGTCCGGCGTGTCCGGCAACCCCATTCATTCGATAAGACGTGGGATCATGAACCTGGCCCCGCAACCAAACCTCGCCTTCTGTTCCCGCATCAGTATTGGAGTCGCCCAAATAACTTAACTGTCCTCGGCGCTTCTCAGTTGGAGCGATACGCGACTTCAGGCTGGAGTTGGGAACGAAGCCGGTATCTTTCATTCCTAGAGGAACGAAGATGTTTTTCTTCGCGAATTGATCAATAGGCATTCCACTCACGCGGCGGACAACCTCACCGAGGGCAATGAATCCGATGTCACTGTAGACGAAATGCGTGCCCGGACTACTTCTGAGTGGTTCGCTGATCAAATGTTTGACAGCTTCGTCGTAACCGGTCCAACGTTCGCGTAAATCGAAGTCTGGCGCGTACCCGGCACGATGGGTCAGCAAATGCTCGATCGTGATGCGCTCTCGCCCTTCGCCCTTCAGTTCAGGAATGTATTTCGAGACAGGATCACTCAGCCGAATCTTGCCACGCTCGACGAGTATCATGATGCTGGTCGCAGTGGCTACGACCTTTGTGAGACTGGCTAGATCGAAGATCGTGTCGGTTGTCATTGGCTCATTTGCTGGTTGAACTGCTCGTGAGCCGTAAGCCTTGCGCCACACTACTCGACCTTTCCGCGCGACTAAAACAACCGCACCCGGCAGATGCTTTTGAGCAATTTCAGCTGCGACAACAGAATCGATTTGTAATAAGTGCTGCTTAGATAAGGAAACTGAAGATGGATTTGCAACGGGCAGTTGTGCGGAAAGGATTTGGAAGCTTAGAAGTAATGGAACCAGACTAAGGCCCGGCTTTTTTACTCGCATAAATGAATTTGTGCCTGTTAGGTCTAGTAATCTTCCAACGTCGGCTCTTAAATTGAAGCAATATTTGTTATTGAACCTGAGTCCTTGGCTCCGCGTTGGCTTTCAACTGAATCCCAGTGCCTCGGGGATACAGACCAGGCAATGAAATTGGCAATCTGCCGGTGATATCTATCTCGCCCAAAACTGCGCGCGCAGCTGCCTGTTGCAAGCTCGGCATATCACCATAAGCAACCAGATACGTTCGTAAACCGGGAAAACTTTGGAGCAGGTATGGATTGCCGAAACTGATAGCGACTATGCGAGTGTTGTTCGCAATCAACGTAGATAACACGCGCGCTCCTGATTCAGGCAAACCTACACTCCGCACCTGACCGCTGCGAACGCGACCGTACAACGAGGCAACTACCAGATCAGCTGTCTTCGCCATTTCCAAAGCTCGTTGAATTTCCTGAGCTGACGATCGTTCATCGAGAACTATTGAGTCGACTTTCCGTCCACCGAGACCGAGCCGCGCAATGAAAGAACTCGCGATCCATCCACGGTCATCGCCATTCGTGATGCCGATATTAACCACCCGTGCGTCGGGCTTTAGATCGCGAAGCGGAATGAGTTTGTCATTATCACGAACGAGTGTAATGGCATGTTCGGCAATCTCAGTCGCCAGGTTAATAGCATCGCGCCCCGCAACCGTACGATCAATTGCATCGATGGGTGTTAGTCGGTTACTGACCATCCCGAGGTCATATTTCGCAGCCAATATCTTTCGCGCCGATTCTTCGATTCTTTGCTCCGTTAATCGACCACTCCTAACGGCCTCACGAACACCACGAAACGCGGCATCAACGTCAGCTGGTTTTAGCAATTGATCCGCACCCGCTTCCAAAGCACGAACGGCGGCCTCTTCCTGCGTAAAGTAAATAGTCAATCCACTCATACTCAACGCATCAGTAACAATCAATCCAGGGAATTTGAGATCCTTACGGAGAATCGAACCCATCACCGGTGACAGAGTCGCCGGCATCGTCGCTTGCTCTTCAATGATTTCTCCGGCTTCGTCAGTGTCGATTGGTTTGCCCTTCCTATCTTTTGGAAGCGGTTTGATGGCAGTCGAATCGATTTGCGGCAGTGCGATGTGGCCGACCATTACGGCGCCCACACCTGAGTTTACCGCCGCTTGAAAGGGAACGAACTCGATGCTGTTCAATCGTTCCCGCGTAACATTGATTTCCGGCAATCCACGGTGCGAATCAGTCGCAGTATCTCCATGCCCCGGAAAATGTTTCGCCGTTGCAATCACGCCGGCACTTTGCGCGCCTTCTGTAAATGCGGCAGCAAATCTTCCCACCGTAACCGGATCTTCGCCGTACGAACGCACATTAATCACAGGATTGGCGGCGTTGTTGTTGACGTCGACAACCGGTGCGTAGATATGTTGCACGGCGAGTGCCCGGGCCTCACGTCCGGTGATTTCGCCTTGTCGCCGCGCATAGTCTGGATTACCCGTAGCACCAAGTGCCATGTTCCAGGGGAAATTAACCGTATCGTCGAAGCGCATTCCGGCGCCCGCTTCCAAGTCGGCAGATACAAGGAGTGGATACTTTGCTAACTGCTGCATGCGGTTCGCAAGAATTACCGACTCATAAACAGGGCCGCGAAATAAAATGATTCCGCCGACTTTGTTGTCTTCAATTTGATGACGAAGCACTCGAAATGCTTCGGAATCCTGATTGAGGAAGGTCGCGTTAATCCCAACAGAGATCAACTGTCCGATCTTTTCCTCAATCGTCATACGTTCAAGCTCTTTGTTAGCCCACTTCAAAGCAGCGGCGCTCGGTTCGCGCTTGAATGGTTTGATCTTTGTCGCAGACTGCGAGGATGAGGACTGTGACAGGATGGGCGACGCAACCGAGGCAAACAGGAGCAGTGCTGATAGCAGTGAAGCGAGAACGTGATTTAGCCGGCGCATAATTGAGTCGTCCATAATGTTAGTCTTCTGTCACACCGACAGGAGCGAGCTCGTCTCTTCTGCTTTCAGGCGTCGCTGCAAACGCGAAGCTTGCCAGCCAGGCGACAACGAACGTCACCAAACTGCCCAATAAGACATACCACGTCCACGCGATCGACGTTCCGAAAAACACATACAGCATCACGCTGCTGCTAACCAACATTCCGATCAAAGCTGGAGGCTGACTGACGCGACGCAGAAATGTTCCGACAAGAAACACGCCGAGTATCGGACCATTGATCAAAGAAGCAATAGAAAGCGCTTGATCCAAAGCGGAACGTGCCTGGTGTCGCACAGCAAGCGCGACGGCTATCTGCACAACTCCCCATGTCAAAGTCAGAATGTGAGAAACCTTTAGATAGTGTTTATCGGAGGAGTTCGGCCTCAATGGTTTGTACAAGTCGTTCACGGCCGTCGCAGCAATGGAATTGAGCGAGGAAGACATGGCCGCCGCGAAGATCGCCGCGACAACCAGTCCGGATAATCCACTCGGCAAGTGTTTAGTGATGAAGTCTGGAAAGACTCTATCACCACCAGTGAACGGAAAGGCCGCGGATGCTGCGGTCATGTAGTTCGGATCCGAAAATGGGTGATAGAAAGCAAACAACAGAACACCGATGAAAAGAAAGCCAATGAATTGACCGAGAACAATAGCACCACTTGTCATTAGAGCGACGATGGCCTTCCGCGGCCGATCTGTGCAGAGGTATCTCTGGACGAGATATTGATCCGTCCCGTGAGTGCTCATGGTCAAAAAGCACCCACCGATTAGACCTGACCAGAAGGTAAATGTCTTTGTGGCGCTTAAAGAGAAGTCAAACAGAGAAAACTTGCCGAACTGCGCCGCCAAGGCTGAGGCGCCACTGAAACCGCCATCAATAACTCCGATCAGAACCACTGCCGCCGCGATTGCACCCGCGATATAGATGCCAAGTTGAATTACTTCCACCCAAATCACTGCTTCCATTCCGCCAAAATAGGTAAACACAATCATCGCCACGCCAATCAGAACTACGGAGGCGATGATGATCGTTTCGGCATTGGCAGTAGGTTGAAATGAAGTGTAAACGGCGGCTAGCACAATCGCGGTCAACAAAAGTCGTATGCCGTCAGCAATGTTGCGCATGACTACAAACAGTGAAGCCGCAAGGACTTTGATTTTGCCGCCGAAACGCCGATCGAGAAGCTGATAAACCGTGAGTAGTTGCCCACGAAAGTACGAAGGAATAAAGAGCAACGAAATGACGACACGTCCCAACAGATAACCGAAGACAAGCTGGAGGAATTGAAAGTTTCCCCCGCGTGAGAAAGCGATGCCGGGAACTGAGATGAAGGTTATGGTGGAAGTCTCCGTCGCTACTATTGAAAACGCGACGGCCCACCAGGGAACGGATCGATCACCGAGGAAATAGTCGCTGGTGGTCTTCTGCTTTCTGCCAAACCACGTCCCAAACAGGACGATGCCGATCAGATAGCCAAAGATGATGATGAGATCGAGGGCTTTCATCTTTTATCCAGAGGACAACAGCTTCACCGCCTCCTCCACTTTCCACTTCGCTTGTCGTAACGCAGCTTCGGAATCTTCTCGACCCGCCCTCGCTTTTGTCATAACAAGCGCGACTCGAAGATCTCCGCCGGCAGCATCTAAAGCCGCACGAGCAGCACTGTCGTCTAATCCCACTTCAGTTTGCAGAATACGTTCTGCCCGATCGCGCAGTTTGATATTGCGCGCCTGAAGGTTAGACATCCTATTCCCGCTCACATAACCCAAGCGCACCATCGCCGCCGTCGAAAGCATATTGAGGACCATCTTCTGCGCTGTGCCTGCTTTTAACCGCGTTGAGCCTGTCAGAACTTCTGGTCCAACCACGGGGACGATACTCAACTCTGCTACTCTGGTGATTGGGGAATCTGGAACGCACGTAAGTGCCACAGTAAAAGCTCCCAGACTGCGTGCGTAACGAACAGCGCCGACAGTGTAAGGCGTTCGTCCCGAAGCAGCTATTCCAACCAAAGCGTCCCTGCCGGTAAATCCGCGTTGATCCAAGTCTCTGCGACTCGCATCTTCATCATCTTCTGATGCCTCAACGGCCCGGTAGCAGGCGTCATACCCGCCCGCAATCACCCCCTGCACCAGCTCCGGTGAAACACCAAACGTTGGCGGACATTCCGACGCGTCTAGCACGCCCAACCGTCCAGATGTTCCCGTCCCGATGTAGAAGAGTCGTCCACCACGTTCCAGACGTTGAACGATTCCTTCGACGGCTATAGCAACATCGTCAAGGACGCGCTTGACCGCACCGGCAACCAGGGTATCCTCGTCGTTCATGATCTCGACGATTTGAGCCGTAGATGCCGAACTGAAATCTTTTGTTCGGGGATTTTCTTGTTCTGTTACGGGAAGTGAATCGCTTTTTTCCGGAGCCATATCTGCCGAAGAATCAGACCGCGAGAGCAATGTGGTTGATATGTTCGCGAGCCATTCTAGCGGCAGCTACGGCTGGGGCGAAATGCGGCGGCTGAAAATAGGCGTTTGGTGCGACGCGGTGAACTTCAGTTCGGATCGTTTCAAGAATCAAATCGCCGCTGGCTGCGAACACACCGCCCACGTGTGCCACCTGAAATCGTTCGCGCTCCATCGATAGATTCCGGATGACTGTAATCGCCGCAAGCGCCAGCTCTGACGCCGCTTCGCTGATGATTTGTTCTGCCACCCGATCGTGACGTTTTGCCGCGTCAACGACGTCTTTACCGAATCCGGCGAGCCGTTCATTTGTAATCGATGGCGCGTAAATAGCTGTAGCAAGATCGTCAACTGTACTGACGCGGAAATAAACACACGCGAGGTCCGTGAGACTTGTTTTGGGACCACGACCGTCTGACGCATGGGCTATGGCGCGGAGTGCTCGCCTGGCAATCCATGCTCCGCCTCCTTCGTCACCGGCAATCGGTCCCCATCCTCCGGCAATGACTCGCTTGCCTCGTGAATTCTTGCCACAGCAAATTGAACCAGTTCCAGCAATTACTACAAGCCCAGGCGCTCCATCAGTCGCCCCATAAAGCGCAATGTCAGCGTCTGTGACAACTTCAATATCGGCGATACCGAGCGTCGACAACGCTTCGCGCATTCGCTCGCGGAGCTCTCTTCGGCGTGCGCCAGCGAGACCGATCTCGGCAGCGAGCAGATCGTCGCGTCGGACTTTTGCCATCACGCACGCTTTGTCGATTGCTTCGCGCACCGAGGCTGCGGCATTAGCAATGCCGACACGCAACGGATTGGATGGTCCAGCGCGACCCTCACCAATTACGCGCTGGTTGGGATCCAGGATGACTGCTTCTGTTTTCGTGCCTCCGCCATCTACGCCTACCACCGCGTCTTGGGCACGCAGTCGTCTGGCGGTCAAAAGGTCGGATGTGCGTCGGTCAGTGCTCACGGCGGTTTTTTTCCAAATATTGTTAGTTGATTATTCTAGGTGTCGTGGACTTATAATGGAAACTAAAAGATTTTATTATTCCAATAATGCATCTTGATAATCGGAGTCTAGCGTGGAAATTCGCCAACTAAGGGCTTTTATAGCAATCGCTGAATCTGGAACGTTCACTGCAGGCGCCGCTCGCGTCCATATTACGCAAGCGGCAATCAGCATGCAGATTCGACAATTGGAAACTGAGCTCGGGGCCAAGGTTTTTGTGCGAGCACCGCGCCATGTGATTCTGACTGAAGCGGGAGAGCATCTACTACACCGCGCACGACAGATTCTGCGAGAGCATGATGCGGCAGTAGACGAGATTGCCGAACTCGCCGGTGCGGAGCGCGGGCGATTGCGTATCGGGAGCGCTTCCGCAATGGTTCTGACTGAGCAGTTGCCCGGAATACTCAAGGACCTGCGTAAGCAACATCCACGAGCGGAAGTATCTGTGGTATCCGGAACGAGCGACGCATTGGTTCAACAAATCGTCGCGGGCGAGCTCGATATAGCTTTTGTATCGCTGCCCGTCGATGTTCGCGGCATTCAGACTGAACGCTTGGGCGAAGATCAACTTGTCGCCATCGCTTCACCAAGGCACAAGCTCGCGAAGCACAAGACGATCAGTGCGTACACACTAGCCGGTGAGAAACTGATCTTAGGTGAACGCGGCGGAAACACTCGTCGATTAATCAATAATTTTTTTGCGCAGGCCGGAGTATCACTGAAGATCACAATGGAATTGAGTCGGCAGGCGGCAATTCGACGCATGGTCGAAGAAGATATGGGAGTGGGAATCGTTCCATTGCAGTCAGTTAAAGATGATGTAGAAAAGGGGCGACTAGTTCGTTGGTGGATTGAAGGTGCGGACATCAATTGGGAGCTAGGTCTGGCGCAACTAAGCGGTGGATACGAATCACCAATTATGCAGAAGTTTGTGGCCCTCGCCCGCGAAAGCTTCGCGACCGAAGCAAACGGCAATGGTGGAAGGAAATCAAAAGCAAAAGGCAAGTCAAAGAAGTAGACCGCTTCGATCATCCTCAGGCGAGGTGGTATGACGTCAACCGCGAATTTCTTTCAGCGCTTCAATCAATCTCGCGATATCACTCTCATCATTAAAGAAATCAGTTGCGACGCGAATTCCCTGAGGTTTGCGAGTAACCAGGATCTTTCTTTCCGCCAACGATGCGACCAACTCGTCGGGATTGTCTGCTTGAACCAGCGTCTCTGCCGAACGCATTGATTCGTCGCGCAAGGGTGAAAGAACTTTCCAACCCGCTTCCCGCAAACCATTCGTAAGGCGTTCGTTCAAAGCTAGTGCCCGTGCCTCTATGTTCTTCATACCTATTGATTGCATCATCTCAATTGAGGCACTAAGCGCAAAAATTCCAGCAAAGTGCGGGCACCCGAGCTCAGTCCTCGCTGATGCATCATGACGAAGACGCACTTCGTCGTTCGAGTCAGCGTAAGGGTCCTGCACACTGAGCCACCCGATTGCGTGGGGGCGGGAACGTGCCAACAGCTCACGGCTGATGTAGACGAACCCCGACCCGTATCCCGAGAGCATCCACTTGTGGCCTGTTGCGCACAACGCATCGATCTTCATTCGCTTCACATCGATCTCGAGCACACCGGCTGCCTGGCTTGCATTAACCACAAGGGCATGAGCGCCTTTATTGTTTCCCAGCGCTTCGATGTCCGTTCGCAATCCGTTTGAATACTGAACATAACTGACGGAGATAACACCTGATCGCACGTTCATCGCCGATTTGTAGGTTTCGACTGGAACTTCGCCATTAACCGACTTGATTAAGTGGACAGGAATCATGCGGTGCATCCATGTTATGGTCGACACCGGAAATTCCAGATCACAGGAGATCACCTCACCGTGATTTGCGAGTGCGTCGACTATGAGGTTCATTCCGCTCGAAGTGTTTGTCGTGAGCCCGATCTCATCTATATCGGCATTGATGAAAGCCGCAACCTGGGCCCGCACCTTTTCTCGGCGCATCAGCCAATCGTCCCAATGTACGTCGCCGTCACTCATCATCTGCTCGTAGTAACCTGTCGCCGCCTCTTTTGTTGAAACGGCCAGGGGACCCGCCGCAGCGGTGTTCAGGTAAGTGGAATTGCGCGTCACAGGAAACTGTGCGCGGATGTTGGACCAGTTGATCATAAGTTCACGTATCGATGCAAACGATCTGTAGGATACAATGATTAACCAATGAATACACTCAACCACAGAACGGGAGCGAAGCGACCGATGTCAGCTTACCTTGAGTGATTGGCTGGTTGACATCGGTCGCTTCGCTCCCGTTCTGTAGTTGAGTTATATCGAACGGTTGCCAGGAATCGAAGGGTGCTCTTCTTAATTCAATACGCTCGTAAGCAAGGGCAACTGGTTGGATTAACGCAATTCTGCGGCGAACAACGTAAAGCGGCAGAAGATACCCGATTGGAATTAGAGATCAGCCTGAATATGAAAAGAATTAACCACGAAGTTGTCTTATTGCAGGCAGATGATGAGGATGCCATTCGCAGAACACACGGGCGTTACTTTAAAACCTTGGCTGACCTGGTGGGCTTTATGACGGCACTTCAAACCATAACGTACTCAAGGCTGGAAGATCGACTGTAGCTGAACATTCGCGACCGTAATGAGGTATGTCATCAGCCCTAATCGAACCAACATCTACGTCTCCTGCACCGGAATACACCTTCGCGTCCGTATTGATCCAAAGCTTGTACTCTCCCTTTTTCGGCAAAGACAGTCGATAATTTTTCTGCGCCACCGCTGAAAAGTTACCTACACAGATTAGCTGCTTACCTGCCTCCGGCGACTTCCGCATAAACGCAACAACATTCGCAAGCGCGTTGTCCACATCAAGCCACTCGAAACCTTCAGGCTTACTGTCGGCTTCCCAAAGCGAGTTGTTCGAGCCATAAACCTCATTCAAATCCCGGACAAGACGCTGCAGGCCGCTATGCAAAGGATCCTCAATCAAATGCCAGTCCAAACTTTCCGTCTCGGTCCATTCACGCCATTGTCCGAACTCGCCGCCCATAAACAACAGCTTCTTTCCCGGATGCGCCCACATGTAAGCGTATAGCGCACGTAACTGCGCAAACTTCTGCTCCGTCGATCCTGGAAGCTTATTGAGCAGCGACCCCTTCATGTGGACCACCTCGTCATGCGATAGCGGCAGGATGAAGTTTTCGCTCCAGGCATACAACAATCCGAACGTTAACGCATTGTGATTTCCTGCTCTGAACAATGGATCCGTTTGAAAATATTTTAGAGTGTCGTGCATCCACCCCATATTCCACTTGAAATCAAAACCAAGGCCGCCGGCGTAAACAGGATGACTGACAGCGGGCCAGGCAGTTGATTCCTCTGCGATCATGATCGTGCCAGGACAAACTCGGTGAGTTGTCTCATTCAGCTCCTTGAGAAAAGATATTGCTTCCAAATTCTCACGTCCGCCAAACTTATTCGGGATCCACTGACCTTCCTTGCGACTGTAGTCCAGATACAACATCGAAGCGACCGCATCCACCCGAAGTCCGTCGATATGAAATTCCTTCAGCCAAAAGATCGCGTTGGCAATCAGAAAGTTCCGCACTTCATTTCTGCCGTAGTTGAATATGTACGTTCCCCAATCGGGATGTTCACCTCGACGCGGATCGAGATGCTCGTATAACGCTGACCCATCGAAGCGGCCCAAGGCCCACGCATCCTTCGGAAAGTGCGCGGGTACCCAATCCATGATTACGCCAATCCCTCGCTGGTGCAGATAATCGATCAGGTAACGAAAATCGTCCGGCGCCCCGTACCTTGCCGACGGTGCATAGTAGTAACTAACCTGATACCCCCAGGAGGGACCGTATGGGTGTTCTTTCAGTGGCAGAAATTCGACGTGCGTGAATCCAATGTCCAGAACATAGTTTGCGAGCGCTTCAGCCATCTCGCGATAACTGAACGGACGATTGCTTTCTTCGATCTTTCGACGCCACGAACCGAAGTGCACCTCATAGATCGAAAGGGGTTCACGATAATGCTGCTTGGCCTGCTGCTTCTTGAGCCAGCGTGCGTCGCGAAACCTGTACTTGGATTGGTAGACAATTGAAGAAGTGTTCGGCGGTACTTCAGTGTATTGCGCATACGGATCCGCTTTTAGGAAAGGCAGCCCCTTTGCCCTTCGTATTTCGAATTTGTAGAGCGCACCTGCGCCGACCTCCGGCACAAAGATTTCCCAGACGCCGGAAGAGCCAAGCCTGCGCATCTGATGAATGCGTCCGTCCCAACCGTTGAAATCGCCGACAACGCTGACTCCGCTGGCCTGTGGAGCCCAAACGGCAAATGACACACCGCTCACGCGATCAATTCTTATCACGTGCGCTCCCAGCTTCTTGTAGATCTCTTCGTGTTTTCCTTCGCCGAAAAGATGCAGATCAAGTTCACCAACCGTTGGTAGGAATGAATATGGATCTGCTGTTGTGATTGGGTGATCCTGGTGGGTCACTATTCGCAAACGGTATTTTGATACGACAGTGATTTCGGGAATGAATGCTTCGAAGAGGCCGGCGTCGTC
>Ga0114129_10002806_pt1 | contig 24303 bp, 20 predicted proteins | sample RhiMetdeltSRZDD1_FD_80071 | JGI IMG/M metagenome (GOLD analysis project Ga0114129, IMG submission 80071) | Populus rhizosphere microbial communities from Tennessee, USA - Rhizosphere MetaG P. deltoides SRZDD1 (version 2) (version 2) | ecosystem: Host-associated > Plants > Roots > Rhizosphere >...
CGGTGGACCGGGGGGGTCCGGGGGACCGCTGGGGTGGTCCCCCGGTGGACCGGGGGGGTCCGGGGGACCGCTGGGGTGGTCCCCCGGTGGACCGGGGGGGTCCGGGAGACCGCCGGGCGCCGGCGGGTCGTCGGGGGCCAGCGCGCAGGTCACGGTGATCTCGAGGGTCGGTTCCCGCCCCGGGTCCCAGGCGATGGGGAGCCGGGCCGCGTCGGCGTCGACCCGCCACCCCTCGGCGTCCCCGCCGGCCACGAGGACCTCCAGCCGGGCCGCCGCCGGGAGCGCCCGGTCGCGGAGGTGGAGCACCATCCCCTGGGCGGTGGTCGAGGCCAGGGAGGGCAGCGGGGGCAGCGGGCTCACCTCGGTGATCTCGGCGAACGGCGGCCGCTGGAGCCGGGCCGAGGCCACCAGCACCAGCCGGCGCGGCCGCCGGTCGGGCCCGGCCCGCCAGACGTGCCGCTGGGTGACGGCCGGGCGGCCGGCGGCCGCCCAGGCCTCGGCCCGGTAGCTGCCGGCCCGGTCGGCGCCCGACCAGCGTGCCCCGCCGGGCGGGCAGGGGTCGGGCGCGAGCGCGGGAACCGCCCCGCTCAGCCGCAGGGCGGCGTTGGCAGCGAGGGTGAGCTGGTGGCGGTGCCGCCGCACGGCGTCGGGCCGGCCGCGCAGGGCCTCGTCGAAGGGGGGCGCCCCGGTCAGCTCCACGAAGCCGCGGCCCGGGTGCGGGCGGCCGAGGGACAGCCACGACCCGTCCACCGCGAAGGAGGCGCACACCTGCCCGTTGCCGACGTCCAGCGGTTTGGGCCAGGCGCGCCGGGCCTCAGAGCCGGCCACGCCGGTAGAGCTCCGGCTGGCGCAGCCGCAGGGCCGGTTCGCGTTCGCGCTCGCGCTCGATGGCGGCCAGGTCGAGGGTGGCCCGGACCACCGTCTCCTCGGTCCCGGCCTCGGCCAGGACCTCGCCACGCGGGTCGGCGACCAGCGACCGGCCGCAGAAGCCGTTGCCGGCCAGGTTGCAGCCGACCGCGAACACCTGGTTGTCCTGGGCCCGGGCGCGGGTCCGCAGGGTCAGCAGGTGCTCGTAGCCGAACGGCACCGCGGACGGGATGACCAGGATCTGGGCCCCGCGCAGGGCGAGCGCGGTGGCCACGTCGGGGAAGGCGTGCTCGAAGCAGATCATCATGCCGAGCCGGCCGGCCGGTGTCGGGGCCACCACCAGCTCGGTCCCGGCGGCGAACAGCGCCGACTCGGTGGGATAGAGGTGGCTCTTGCGGTAGGGGACCAGCCGCCCGCCAGGCGCCGCCACCACCGCGGTGTCGTACCGGACGTCGCCGTCGCGCTCGAGCATGCCGAACACGAGCGTGGCCCCGGTCTCGGTGGCCAGCTCCGACACCCTGGCCGCGGTCGGCCCGTCCAGCGGCTCGGCCAGCTCCGGCCCCCGCCGGGCCAGCATGTCCAGGTCGTATCCGCTGGTCACCAGCTCCGGGGCCACCACCAGCTCGGCCCCGTCGGCGTGCTTGCGCACCAGCTTGTCGAGGCGGTCCACGTTGGCGGGAAGATCGCCGGGGTGGGCCGCCATCTGGAGCACGACGACCTCGATGGCGCTATCCCTTCGTCGCGCCCGCGAACAGGCCGCGGACATAGAACCGGTTTAGCGCGGCGAACAGCAGCAGCGGCGGCAGGATGGCCATGATCGTGCCCGCCGCGACCAGGTCCTCCTGGGCCAGGTGCGGGGTCTGGAGGTTGGCCAGCCCGACGGTCAGCGGCTGGTGGGCGCGGTCGAGCAGGGTCAGGGCGAGGAGCAGGTCGTTCCAGACGAAGACGAAGTCGATGATGGCGAACGAGACGATCCCGGGGACGGCCAGCGGCAGGGCGACGCGGCGGAACACGTCGAACCAGCCGGCGCCGTCGATCCGCGCCGCCTCCAGCAGGTCCTCGGGGATCTGGGCGAAGAACGCCCCGAGCATGAAGATCGCCCAGCCGGCACCGAAGGCGGTGTGGACCAGGGCGATGCCCAGGTACTCCTGCGGCCCGGCGTTGAGGCCGAGGGTGCGGGACCAGGGCAGCATCGGGATCAGGATGATCTGCACCGGCACGATCATGGTGGTGATGAGCAGGAAGTAGGTGGTCGCCTTGAACCGGAAGGCCATCCGGGCGTACGCGTAGGCGGCCATCGACCCGGCCGACACCGTCAGCACCACGGCCAGGACGGTGATGATGAAGCTGTTGACCGCGTACCGGGACAGCCCCTGGTCCCAGGCCCGGGCGAAGTTGCCGAAGGTCAGGTCGGCCGGGCTCAGGTTCCACCAGCCGGCGCGGGTGTGCGACAGCGGCAGGGTGGCGGTCGCGAGCGCGCTGAGCATCGGCACCAGCCAGATGATGGCCAGGACGGTGACCGACCCGTACAGCAGGAAGGTCATCCACCGGCTCCGCCCGACCGCGGTCATCGGGACCTGCCCGCCAGCAGCTGCCGCAGATAGGGCCAGGAGCCGGCCACCAGCACGGCCGACATGAGCACCGCGATCGCCGTGGCCTGGCCGCCCTGGGGGGTGTCGAGGAAGGCGAACGCCTGCTGCCACAGCAGCAGCGCCAGCACCATGGTGTCCTGGGCCGGGCCGCCCCCGGTCATCACGTACACGATGTCGAAGGTGCGCAGGGCGAAGATGACGCTGACCACGCCGACCACGACCAGCGGCCGGCGCAGCGACGGGACGAGGATGTGCCTGGCCGTCTGCCAGGCGTTGGCGCCGTCGACCTTGGCCGCCTCGACCAGCTCGTAGGGCACGGCGGTGAGGCCGGCGGTGATGGTGATGACGCCGAAGCCGGTGAAGGCCCAGAACGCCGGCACGATCAGGGCCAGGTTGGTCAGGCGGACGTCGGCGAAGCCGAGGTGGAGCACCCCGGGGTTGGCCAGCCAGGAACCGGGGTGCAGCTCCAGCGGGCCCAGGCGCCAGTCCGCGCCCAGGATGCCGAGCCGGTCCAGGGCGGCGTTGAGCACCCCGATCTGGGGGTCGGCGTTGTAGATGAAGGACCAGATGATGCCGGCCGCGGCCAGCGAGATCGTCATGGGCAGGATGAACACGGTGCGGAAGACGGTCCCGGCGCGGGTCGTGTACCAGATGAGGATGGACACCAGCAGCGAGAAGCCGACCACCAGCAGGGGGAACACGACCAGCCAGACGGCCGTGTTGAGCACGGCGTTCCAGAAGCTGGGGTCGGTCAGGGTGGTGGTGTAGTTGTCCAGCCCGACGAACCGCCAGCGGGCCGGGTCGACCGGCGTCCAGGGGCGCAGCAGCCCCCACCGGAAGAAGCTGCTGAGCACCGTGACCAGCGCCGGCCACAGGTAGAAGGCGGCGAAGACGGCCAGCAGCGGGGCCACGAACACGTACGGGGCGAACCGCTCCAGCCGGTTCCTGGGGGGGCGAGGTGCCTCCGTCCGGGCCGCCGGCGACGGGCCCGTCGCCGGCGGCGTCGGAGCGACGGTGGTGGTGCCGCCGCGCCGCGACGCCATCGCCTAGCCGCCCGAGGACCGGGTGTCCACCTTGGCCATGGTGGCGATGAACTTGTCGACGTCCCGGTCGCGGGTGAACTGGGCGAGCGCCTCCCGGTACTTCACCTGGATCTCGCCGCCGATCCAGTCGTCGAGGTCGTAGCCGGCGGGCACGGCGGCCTGCTTGGGCCACAGGGCCGCCGCCTTGCGGTCGTTCTCGTCCGGGTAGACGTCGGACGACACCTTGGCGTTGGGGGCGATGTAGCCGCCGCGCTTGGCCCAGATCTCCTGGGCCTCGGCCGAGGCCAGGTAGTCGAGCAGGGCGAGGGTGGCCGTCTTGTTCTTGGTGTCCTTGGCCCCCACGAACAGGTCGCCGCTGACGAACTGGGCCTCGGGCATGGAGGCGTCGTACCTGGGCATGAGGAAGAACGTGAAGTCCTTGCCCGGCTTCAGGGACTTGTCGCACTCGGCGGGGATGATGAGGTTGAGGAAGGCGCCCTGGTTGTCGAACAGGGCCTTGCCCTTGGCCCCGGCGCAGGTGGCGTCGATGAACCCGGTGGCCAGGGTCTGCTGCGGGAAGTACCTGCCGATCAGGTCGCCGAGCACCTGGAACGACTTGACGATCCGGGGGTCGTCCCAGCCGATCTTGCCGCGAGCCAGGTCGTTGAAGGCCTGGGCGCCGGCGACGCGCAGGATGACCGGGTCGGTCCACTGGGTGAGCGGCCAGCCGTCCTTGCCCCCGACGGCCAGCGGGGCCACGCCCTCGGCCTTGGCCTTGTCCATGGCCGCGGTGAACTCGGCCCAGTTGGTGGGCACGCCGATCCCGAGCTCCTTGAGCTGCTGGGGCGAGTACCAGACCAGCGCGTTGACGTTGCCCTTGAAGTAGACGGCGTACGCCTTGCCGTCGGGGCCGGAGGCGATCTGGCGGAGGGCGTCGGTGTAGGCGCCGTCCTTGATCCAGCCGTCCCACTGCTGGTCCAGGTTGAGCAGCAGGTCCTGGCCGGCGAAGGTCCGGATGATGCCGGGCAGGGCCACGGCCACGTCCGGCGGCGAGCCGGCCGCGAACTGCTGGGTGAGCAGGGCCTGGGTCTGGTCGAACGGCACCTGCTCGACCTTCACCGTCACCTTGGGGTTCTTCTGGTGGAAGCCGTCGACGACCGCCTGGAAGGCCTCGCCCTCGGAGCCGGTCCAGTTGGACACGACGCGGAGCTCGCCGGACGCCTCGCCCGGGGGCGGCGTCGCCTCCCCGCCCTTGTCCCCGCCGCCGCAGGCACCCGCCAGCAGCGCCAGGGAGGCGAGGACGGCGAGACCGGTCAGGAGCCGACGGTGCGCGTAGATCCTCATCAGGTGCTCCTCGGTCGGGGGACCGCTCCCAGAGTATTTGCTACACCGCAGTAGCAAATATCGCCGCAGGAGGGTCCGTCAAGGTGCAACGAGGGTTATTTGCCACTGATCAGTGGCAAAGTTCTTGGGCGGGCGCCGGGGTCAGGCGCCGTGGACCGGCAGGCCGGTGACGGCGCCGATCAGCTCGGCGGCGCGGGCGGTCGCGGCCGGCGGCTCCAGCCGTCCGGTCAGCACCGCCTCCAGCATGACCTGGAGCTGCACCGACAGCCGGGCGTAGGCCGGGGTGGCCGGCCGCACGGCCGCGTGCTGGAGGAGCTCGGCGGTGCTGGCCAGCAGCGGCGAGTCGCCCGCGACCTGGGCGACGGCCGAGCGCCGGGGCGGGATCTGGCCGGTGGCCCTGGACATGCGGGCCAGGGCCTCGGCCGAGGTCACGGCCTCCAGCAGCCGCATGGCCAGCTTGGGGTGGGTGGCCTGGCGGAAGATGCCGTAGACCATGCCGCCGGCCAGCGTGGCCGGCGCCCCCCGGGGACCGCCCGGGATGGGGGCGAACCCGAAGTGGTCCCACAGCTCGGACAGCGGCAGGCCGGCCGCCTTGGCCAGGCGGGGTCCCTCGTAGCTGCCGCCGAAGCAGATGGCCGCCGACCCGTGGGCCAGCAGCCGGATCGGCCGGTCCCAGTCGAAGGCCACCGCCTCGACCGGCGCCACCCCGTCCACGACCAGCTCGCGCAGGAGCCGCAGGGCCTCGATGGTGGCGGGGCCGTCCAGGGTGACGAGGTCGTCCTCCAGCACCGCCGCCCCGTTGGACGCGAGCAGGGCCAGCAGCACGTAGGTGGCCGCCTCCCCCGCCTTGGACCCGCCGGGCAGCACCACCGGATGGCTGTCGGGCCCGCCGGCCTCGGCCAGGGCCCGGCCGGCGGCCCGCAGCTCGGCCCAGGTCGCCGGCGGGCCCAGCCCGAGCGCCTCCAGGGCGGCCCGCCGGTACCACATGCCGGCCACGTCGGCTTCGGAGTGGACCGCGAACGTCCGCCCCTGGCTCCGGCCGGTCAGCATCAGCGGCGTCAGGAAGTCGTGCTCGTACTCCCCGGTGACCCAGCCCTCGTCCAGCTCCTCCAGCGGGGCCAGGAACCCGGCGGCACAGAACTCGGGCACCCAGACCGAGTCGAGCACGGCCAGGTCGGGCCCCAGCCCCTCGGCGACCGCATGGGTCAGGGCCTGGTGGAGCTCGTGCAGCTCCACGGTGGCCACGCTGAACCTGGTGTCGGCCGGCGCGGCCCGCCGGAGCAGGCCCTCCCAGGGGCCCTCGGGCACGATCACCCGCAGCTCCGGGCCGCCCCGGTGCCCGTGCAGCCAGTGCGGGTTCACGAACGTCCCCCGCCGCCGGTGCCGGATGACCACCCCCTCGGTGGCCAGCTCCGACAGCGCCCGGGTCACCGGCGTCCGGCTGATCCCGTGGCGCTCGCACAGCTCGTGCTCGGTGGGGAGCCGCCCGTCCGGACCGTGGCGGCCGTCCAGGATCTCCTCGAGCAGCAGCGTCTTGAGCTGGAAGTAGACCGGTATGGGTAGCTTGGGATCGATGGCCATGGCACTCCCCCGGCCAAGACTGTACCGCCTGGCGTCGGGTCGGCGGCCGGCGGCCGCCCGCTCAGTCGCGCCCGCGCAGGAATCCCAGCTGGTAGGGCCGCAGCTCGGCGCGGGCGAACCCGCCGCGGGCCACCGGGTCGTCGGCGATGATCTGCCGGGCGGTCGCCTCGTCGGGCGCCTCGAAGATCCCGATCCCGGTGTTGACCGACCCGAGCGTGGGCCCGGCCAGGATCAGCACCCCGTCGGCCAGGAGCCGCCCCAGCCAGGCGGCATGGGCGGCGAAGGCCGCCCGCTCCTCGTCGGTCATGGTCGCCGCGAAGTCGTCCCGCGGCGGGTGCAGGAAGTAGATCCACTCGGCCATGGGCCAAAGCATGGTGGTCCCCATGACCGGGGTCAAACCTCGCCGGCCGCCGCTAGGCGGCGCTGCGCTCCAGGTGCCCGGAGGCCGCCGGGTGGCGGGGACCGGCCAGGCGGGCGGCGGTCAGGGCGGCGACCGTCAGGGCGCTGGCCGCGTACAGGGCCAGGGCCCAGGGCTTGTGGCCGTCGGAGCCGGCCTGCAGGCCATGGAGGGTCGCGGCCGCGTACACCACGAAGGTCGCGAAGTGCAGGCGGCGCCATGCCCGGTAGCCGATCAGGCGCTGCAGCCAGGTGCTGGCCCACACGGCCAGGGTCAGCCAGGCGGCGACCACGCCGAGCGCCGTCCACAGCGGCCGGTAGTGGTTCGCGAGCGGGACCAGCAGCTCCACCAGGCCGAAGCGCATGTAGCCGTCCAGGGCGAGCAGCAGGACGTGCAGGCCCAGGAAGACCAGGGTGAGCAGGGTGACGAAGCGGTGCAGCTCGGTGGTCGCCCACCGGGGCCAGCGCGGCGACCGCCAGCGCAGGCCGAGGGCCAGGCCGAGCACGACCGAGCAGGTGAGCAGCCCGTAGGCGGTGAACCCGGCGGCGCGGGCCAGGACCCAGGTCAGCACGCCGCCGCCTCCACCGTCCAGGCCGGCCAGGCGCCGGCCGGCCACCACTCGCCGCCCTCGCCGGCGAACAGGCCGGCCAGGCCCCGGCCGCCGAGGAACTCGGCCCCGGCGGCGCGGCCCAGGACGAACGCCACCTTGGCCGCCACCTCGGCCTCGGCGCAGGAGCCGGCCACCGCCGTCACCGACCACAGCCCGGTCCAGGCGGGCCCGCCGGTGCGCGGGTCGAGCAGGTGGTGGCGGGGCTCGCCCGCCTGCGACCAGCGCCGCCGGGCGACGCCCGAGGTGGCCAGGGCCCCGGCGGCCAGCGGGACCCGGAGCCGGCCGCGGCGGCCGTCGATGGCGATCGACCAGTCGCCACCGCCGGGCAGGCGGCCGTGGACGCGCAGGTCGCCGCCGGCGTTGACCATCACCGGGCCGAGCCCGGCGTCGCGCAGGCGCTCTGTGGCCGCGTCCACCGCCATCCCCTTGGCGATGCCGCCGAGGTCGACGCCGACCCGCGGCGGGAGCGTGACCAGCCGGGCGGCGGGGTCCATCCCGACCGTGCGCCAGCCGCCACCCGGCCCGGCCGCCTCCCGGCGTGGCGACGACGCCGGGAGCTGTTCGAAGGATCGGTCGTAGCCCAGCCGCTCCAGCTGGTGGGCCATGGTGGGGTCGTAGACGCCCCCGGTCGCCCTGGCCGCGGCCAGCGCCGTCTCCAGCACCCGGTACAGCAGGGCACCGACCGGCACCGGCCGGCCGGCGTGGGCGTTCAGTTGGGCCAGCTCGCTGTCGGGCCGGAAGCGGCTGAGGCGCCGCTCCCAGTCCTCGAACAGCCGCCGCGCCCGGCCGGCGGCCTCGCCGACGCGCCCGGCCCGGGCCAGGACGGTGACCTCGGTGCCCATGGCCGGGAACGACGCCCTGGCCATGCCGGCCGGGGCGGCCGCCTCAGGAGGCACCGGAGGACCCCGCCGTCGTTCCGCCCTGGCTGCCGCCGAAGCTGTAGCCACCGCCACTGCCGTCGAAGAACCGGTCGGGCCCCTGGGGCGTGACCTGCCTGGTGACGCCGGACTCGCCGTCGCCGGTGGTGGCGCCGGCGGTGTCCGAGCCGCGCGCCCCGGCCCAGGCCACCGTGCCGGCCAGGGCGGTGAACCCGGCCACGGCCCCCACGGCCAGGCGCCGCTTGGTGCCGGCCAGGCGGGCCAGCACCTGCTCCCGGCCCGACCGACGGGCTGCCGGCCGCGGCCGCGGCGCCGGCCGCGGGGACGACGGCGGGGCCGTCCCGCCGGTGCTGAAGCGACGGGCGTGGGCCCGCACGTGGGCGGCCAGCTCGGGCACGCTCATCGAGGCGAGGATGGCGTCGGCCCCGGCGGTGAAGCATGCGGCCGCCAGCCGGGGGTCGTGCTCGGGGGCGGCCCCGGCGGTCACGACCAGCAGGTCGGCGCCGGGGAAGGCCTGGCGGACCTGGGCGACCACGGCGGCGGTGCTCACCACGACGTAGCGCGCCGGGGGAGCCGTGCCCTCCGGCGGCGCCCCGACCACCACCGAGAACTCCGGCCCCAGCGCCTGCCTCAGCAGGGTGACGCTTCCGCCGAGGGCGGGGTCCAGCAGTACGAGCACGGGCATCTCTGGTCCTCCTTCGGGCACGCTCGCCCCGAGGATGCCGCCGGCACCCTGGAGGAGCATGAACGCAACCTGGGTGTTTCCTGTGAGCCGCGTGCCTGGGCCGGCGCCGGTCCTACGCCTCGCCCAGGAGCCGGTCGGCGACCTTCCTGGCCTGGCTGCTCGGGATCGCGAAGCCGACGCCGATGCTGCCGGCCGACGTCCCGTCGACCGAGGCGTTGGCGGTGGTGATGCCCACCACCCTCCCGGCGGCGTCGACCAGCGGCCCAGCGGAGTTGCCGGGGTTGATGGCGGCGTCGGTCTGGACGGCGTTGTCGATCGTCTCGCCCGACTGCCCGTGGCCGACGGTGATGGTGCGGTGCAGCGCGCTGACGATCCCGGCCGTCACCGATCCCTCCAGTCCCAGTGGGCTGCCGAGGGCCAGTACCGTGTCCCCCACCTCCAGGGTGTCGCTGTCGCCGAAGGTCGCCGGCCGAAGCCCGGAGACGCCCTCGGCCTGGATGACGGCCAGGTCGGTCACCGGGTCGGTGCCGACCACCCTGGCCGTGGCCGTGGTGCCGTCCGAGAGCCGGACGGTGACGGCGGCGCCGGCGCCCAGCGCGTCGACCACGTGGTTGTTGGTCAGGATGGCGCCGTCGGCGGTGAGGACCACCCCCGACCCCTCGGCCTCCTGCGCGGCGGCCCGCACCGTGACCGCGACCACGCTGGGTGCCACCGCCGCGGCCACGTCGGCGAGGGAGGAGCCGGCCGCCGTCCCGGTCGCGGCGGCCGCCGTCACCGCGGTGGCCACGGTCGTCGGCCGGTGCTCCAGCCTGGTCGTGGCGTACGCGCCGGCCGTCCCGGACGAGAGCGCCAGGGCCAGCGCGGCCACCCCGGCCGCGACCCGGCGGCGCCAGCGAGGACGCCACCCCCGGGCCGAGTCGACTCCGGGGGCCCGACCGGCGGTGGCGTCGCCCCCCAGGCCGGGTCGGCGCCGGGAGCGGCTGTCGTGGGTGGACGGTCGATCAGCTGGGTGGACATCGAGGGCCTCCGTCCTGCGTCGCATCGCTGCCTTCGCGTCCACCCTGGACCCCGGACCTTCGGCGTCCCTGGAAGCTGTCTGTAGGGTTCCTGAGTCCCCGGGAGCGTCCACGGCCGCCCGCGGAGGCGAGCGGTGTCGTGGCGATGCAGTAGGTTGCCGCGGTCGATCGGACGAGCAGGACTGGACAATGACCGAGCTGGACGACCACGGCCGCCCGGAGCCTCCCCTCGCGGCCAACGAGACCGCCACCCTCCTGGGCTTCCTCGACTACCAGCGCGCGACCCTGGCGTGGAAGGCCGGGGGCGTGGACCCGGCCGGCCTGCGGGCGACGGTCGGCGCCTCGTCGATGACCTTGGGCGGGATGCTCAAGCACCTGGCCTACGTGGAGGACGACTGGTTCGGCCGGTGGCTGCACGGTCGGGACCGGGACCCCCCGTGGGACACGGTGGACTGGGCCGCCGACCCGGACTGGGAGTGGCACTCGGCCGCCGCGGACAGCCCCGAGCAGCTCTTCACGCTCTGGCGGGCCGCCGTGGCCCGCTCCCGCTCCCGGGTCGCCGAGGCGCTGGCCGACGGCGGCCTGGACCGGCCGGCCCGGCGCACCTGGCCCGACGGTCGGGCACCGAGCCTGCGCTGGATCCTGGTCCACATGATCGAGGAGTACGCACGCCACAACGGCCATGCCGACCTCCTCCGCGAGTCCGTGGACGGCCTCACCGGGGAGTAGCCGCGCGGGTCCTGGCCTGCCGGTCGGGTGCCGGGAGGAGCTGGGCGAGGAGCCGCCGGACGCGGGCGTCGATCTGGTCGCGGATGCCGCGGACGATCTCGACCGGCTGGCCGGCCGGGTCCTGGACGAGCCAGTCCTCATAGCGCCTGCCCGGATGGATCGGGCAGGCGTCGCCGCAGCCCATGGTGACGACCACGTCGGCGGCCCTGACGGCCTGGTCGGCGAGGGGCCTGGGGAGCTCGCGGGACAGGTCGATGCCCACCTCGGCCATGGCCGCGACCACGGCCGGGTTGAGGGTCTCGGCGGGGTCGGAGCCGGCCGAGCGCACCTGGACCTGGCCCTTGGCGTGGTGGTCGAGGAGGGCGGCGGCCATCTGGCTGCGCCCGGCGTTGTGGACACAGACGAACAGGACCTGGGGCGTGTCGGTCACGGCGGCTCCCTGGGCGTCGGCCGTCCCGGCCACCCTGGCAGGACAAGGACGGCCGCCGATACAGCATGCCACCCTCGGCCTGGGCCGCGGCAGCCCGACCGCGGTGGCCGAGCTCCACGAAGGGCGAGACCGCCCTGGACCTGGGCTCTGGTCACCCACCGGGCCGCCTTGACCTCAGAACTCTAGCTATATAGAGTTACGGCTATGACGCGGGCCCGGCGTCCTTCGGCGCAGACCACCGCGGTCGTGCTGGCCCTGGCCCAGGCGCCCGCCGCCTGGCACTACGGCTACCAGCTGTGCCAGCACCTCGACCTCAAGGCCGGCTCGGTGTACCCGATCCTGATGCGGCTGGCCGACCGCGGGCTGCTGGAGACGGCCTGGGAGCGCGACGCGCCCGACGGCCGGCCCCCGCGCCACCTGTACCGGCTCACCGGGCCCGGCCGCGCCCTGGCGGCCACCCTGGCGGCCGAGGCCACCACCGGCACGGTGCGGCGGCGACCGCGGCTGGCGGGCGCATGAGCAGGGCCAGGCGCCCGGGGTGGGCCGGCGCGCTGGTCGCGTCCGCGGTCGCGGCCACGCCCTTCGCCTGCCTCTGGGTCCTCCAGATGCGCAGCGCCGATGACCCGCTGACCGTCCAGGCTCGCCTCGACATGGCGATCTGGATGGCGGTGTTCGGCACGCCCTGGATGATCGCGGCCTGGCTGCTGTGGCGAGCCTGGTGGCGACGGGCCGGCGCGAGGCTGTCGGAGCTGGACGGCCCGGCGCGGCTGCTGGCGACCGCGGCAGCGACGCTGCCCGCCGACCGGCGCGACTGGGGGACGGCCATGACGGCCGAGCTGACCCAGGTCCAGGACCGCGCGGCGCGGTGGCGGTTCGCGGCCGGCGGCGCCCGGGCGGCGGTCTTCCCGCCGGGCGGCGACCTGGCGGTGGTGGGCGTCGCCGGGGCCCTCGCCGTCGCCGCGACGGCGGCGGCCGCGCTGGCGGCCGGCGCGGTCGTGCCCGCCGGGCGGGTGTTCGCGCTGACCTTCGTGGGGCTACTGGGAGGGCTGGCGACGCTGGCCGTGGCGCGCTCGCGCCGGGTCGGTTGGGCCGGCCCGGGCCCGGCGGTCGCCGGGCTGGCGCTGGCCGGGATCGCCGCCTGTGTCGTGGCCACCACCTGGTATCTGGTGGAGTACCCCTCCTACCACCGGGCCCACCCGCCCACGATCGGGGTGAGCCTCCCGCCGGTGACGGCGGTGGTCCTGGCGGTGGCGCTGGCCGGCTGCCTGTGCCTGGCCCTGCGCCCGCCGCGCTGGCTGCTGCCCAACCGGCACGCCGGGCGCTTCGGCGTCGCCATGGCCACCACCCTGGCGGTCGGGTTCGTGCTGGTGTCGCGGATGGGCCTGGGGGGCGTCGGCGGATGGGACGGCGGCCTGATGGGCTACCTGCTCGCCGCCCCGCTGGTGGTGGTCCTGCCCGGGTCGCTGGCGGCCGCCGCGGTCGGCCGGTCGTCCCACACCGGCCTGTGGGCCTGCGCATGGGCCGTCGCGCTGGGCGCGCCGTTGCTCATCGCCGCCTGGCTGGCCGAGGCGCCGCGCTGGTACCGGCAGGTCGGCGGGCTCCTCCTGGACGGGGAAGGCGGGATCGGGGTCGGCGGCAACCTGGGCGATGCGATCTGGTGGACCCTGCTGCTCCTGGCGCTCTGGGCCGTGCCCCTGGGCGTGCTCGGCGCCGCCGGCGGGAGCGCCGGGGCGCGCCGCCTCAGGAGGGGTCCGGGGAGGAGATGAGGGCGGGAAGCCGAGCCCGCACCAGCTTGCCCACCGAGTTTCTCGGCGGGCGACCCACGAACGTCACCGAGGCGGGCGCCTGGTGGGCGGCCAGATGCTGGTGCCCGTAGGCCAGGACCTCCCCCTCGGTCGCCTGCGCCCCCGGCGACAGGACCACGACGGCGGCCACCGCACCGCCGCCCCCGCGGCCGAGGACCTGCGCCACGCCGACGTCGGCGATCGACGGATGGCCGGACAGGACCCGTTCCACGTCGCCGGGATGGACCGTCTGGCCGTCCGAGACGAAGCAGTCCGCCATCCGGTCGACGATCCAGACGTATCCCTCCTGGTCGCTGCGGGCCGCGTCGCCGGTCCGCAGCCAGCCGTCCGATGACAGGACCTTCCCCGTGGCCTCGGGCCGCCTCCAGTACCCGGCCATGACGTTGGGACCGCGCACCAGCAGCTCACCGGTCTCCCCCGGCCCCGCCACCCGCTGGTCCGCGCCCACGATGCGGACGTCGACCAGCAACGGCGGTCTGCCGGCAGACCCCATCCTGGTGAGCGCGCTGGCCGGGTCCACCAGCAGCGCCAGCGGCGCGGCCTCGGACAGGCCGTAGCCCTGCAGCAACAGCACGCCGCGGTCCAGCCAGGCCCGGATCAGCCGTTCCGGCACCGGAGCACCGCCGGTGACCACGAAGCGGACGCTCGACAGATCGGCCGCCGGCCAGAGCTCGGAGCGGGCCAGGGCGTCCAGCAGGTCGGGATTGCCGAAGCCCACGGTCACGCGGTGGCGCTCCATCACCTGCAGGATCCCCGCCGGGCTCAGATCGCCGGGCACCACCACGGTCCCACCCAGGAACAGGACCGGCAGGACGTTCACCCCGGTCCCTCCCACCCGGAAGAACGGGGCGATGGCCACGGTCACGTCGTCGCCACGGAAGTCGGCGCAGCTCAGGAAGTTGACGACGTTCCAGGTGAGGTTGGCGTGGGTGAGCATGATGCCCTTGGGTGGCCCGGTCGTGCCCGAGGTGTGCGGCAGCAGGCAGACATCCTCCATCCCCACCGCCACCTCGACCGGGTCGTCGGGCGACTCCGCCACCAGCGCCTCGAAGTCCCGCGCCCCGTCGATCGGGCCCGCGACGGCGATCCGGTGCCGGACCGGGGCCGCCACGGGGACGGGGTCGGTGGCGCGGTGCTGGATGAGGACCCGGGGCTCGACGTCGGCAGGGACCGCGCGGATCCCGGCGGCCGTCAGCCGGTGGTTCACCGGTGCCAGCATCGCCCCCACCAGCCCGGAGGCGAACAACGCCTCCAGGAACGCCGGATGGTTCGGTCCCAGCCAGGCGACCCGGTCGCCGCGCCCCACCCCGAGCCCGCGCAGGCCGTTGGCGAGGCGCCGGACCCGCCGGGCCAGCTCCGCATACGTGAACGAGCGCTCGTCAGCGACCAGCGCCACCTGGTCCGGGGCGATCCTGGCTCGACGCTCGATCCAGGAGCCGACAACGAAGCTCGCCGCAACCGGCGGCATCCCGACCTCACCCTCTCACAGGTAGGCGTGCTGTCGCAGCCAGCGCATGGCGACCGCCCCCCACACCGGTGGCAGGTAGTAGGTGACCACCCGGAAGGCGATCGCGGTGGACATCGCGGTGGCGTTCGGGACGCCCAGGGCGACCAGCCCGGCCGTGTAGGCGGCCTCGGCGACTCCCATGCCGCCGGGCACGGGCATGAACCCCGCGAACAGGTTGGCGATGGTGTTCACCAGGACCAGCTCCGCCATGGTGGCGTGGTACCCGAACGCCCGGAGGCAGAGCCCCAGGATGACGGCCTGGAGCAGCTGGGCGCCCAGGTTGCCGGCGCAGATCATCGCCACCTTGGAGGGCGAGCGCAGGACGCGCAGGGCCGTCGAGGCCGACGAGGCCTGCTCCTGGAGCACCGCGCGGTACCTCGGGACGGCCTCCCTGACCGCCCTGCGGTACCTGGGGACGGCCAGCGTGACGGCCACGCCCACCACCACCAGCACCGCGGTCAGGATCAGCAGGCGATGCTCGTCGGACGAGGACGACCCGCCGGTCGAGGACGCGCCGCCTCCCCCCAGCTCCAGGGACGCCAGCCCGGACAGGCTGATCAGGACGATGAGGAGGACCTGGATGATGAACCCGCAGACGCTGGCGATCACGCCGATGGAGAGCGCGCCGCCGCCGTCGATGCCGTTGCGTCCGAAGAAGCGGACATCCAGGGCCAGCCTGGCCGCGGAGCTCGGCACGGCCAGGGCGATGAACTGGATGGCGTACTCGAGCATCAGGACAGGCCCGAATCGCAGGGGCCGGAACGAGGCGCCGAGGGTCGCGACGGCGTGCGCCACCGGGATCACCGGCGAGATCGCCAGCGCCACGACCAGCCACCCGAGGTCCGCGGCCGCGAACTCGTCGATCAGGTTGGCCAGCCCGACGTGGGCCAGCGAGGAGATGACGGCGTAGGCGACCAGCGCGATCAGCAGCACCACGCCGATCGACTGGATCGACACCCGCCGCAGCTGCGCGAGCTTCGGAAGCTCGGCGCCGGCCGCCTCCGCGCAGGCCTCTCTGAGGTCCTCCAGGTCCCAGTCCCGCTCGTCGACCGCCTGTCGCGTCGGCCGCTCGAACGCCGCCGGCTGCAGCAGCGGGAGCACCTGGGCGAGCGCGTCGCCGCCCAGCGCGGCCAGCGCGGCCGCGGCGGCTCGTTGCGGCCCCACCCCCAGGGCGGTCGCCACCAGGACCTGTGCCCGGTCGGCGGCGATGTCGGTGTCGTCGGCGGCCACGGTCGCGCCCCCGAAGTCCCCGAATGCCGGTGTCCGGTCGGGCCGGACCAGGATCCGGGAGGCGTCCAACCGCCGGTGCGCCACGCGCAGGGCATGAAGCCGCCCGGCGTTCCGCCAGATGCCGTTCAGGAGCTCGTCGTCGATCTCGTGGGGACCCAGCGCCGGCAGCGGGCGGCCGGTCGCCTCGGTCACCAGCAGCGCGTCATGCTCGGAGGCCATCCCGGCCGCCACCACCGGCAGCACCGCGACCCCGGCCCGCTCGGCCAGCAAGGTGACGAAGGCCTCGTGCTCGACCTGCTGTCGACGGCCCAGGGCGAGGTGGGGCGTGTCGCCCCGGTACCACAGCGACGACCAGGCGGACGCGAGCAACTGGCCGTCCAGTGCGTCCCGGCCGTAGATCTTGGCCAGCAGCGTGCGCCCGTCTGGCGCCTCCGCGGTGACGATCGCGACCCCGCGAGGCTCCAGCGGCGCATGGCGCAGCCCGCCGGCCTCCACGCCCAGCTCGGCCAGGGCGTCGGCCACCTGGTCGAGGGTGGGGCGGCCGGCCGGGGAGCCGAACAGCAGGTGCACGACGGCGGCCGACCCGAACCCGACGGCAAAGGCCGCCACCATCCCGATGGGCAGGCTGGTCCCCAGCGCGATCCCGGCGACCGCCCCCACGCCGACCACCCATCGCCCCGTGTGGCGGAACGGCCGCCCCATGTACGGGGAGGCCATGACGACCACGGCGGTCGTCAGCGCCAGACGCACCGCCAGGTAGTTGGGCGGCGGCCCGGACGCGGCCAGCGCCCTCCAGCTGTCCGACCAGTCGGTCCCGGCGAGCCTTCCGGCGACCAGCGCCACCCCGACCGCCAGCGCACCCGCCAGCACCTCCTCGGCTAGCAGACGCTTGCGCCCGTGCGCCAGCAGGGCCAGGGCGAGCAGCACCAGCGTCCAGGTGATGAGCAGGTCGTAGGAGAGCTCCCAGAACCAGCCGAACAGCCCGGGGAGGCCCTGGACCAACCCGGTCACCAGCGAGTCGATCGAGGTCGGCCCGGGAGCCGGGAAGGTCACCACCACGACCGTGAGGATGGCCAGGGCGAGCAGCACGATGTCGCTCGGGCGCCTGGACCGGGGGGCGTCGCTGGCCGAGGAGAACACGCGGATGCCTTGGCGCCAGGCGCGCCCGACCGACCGAGCCGGACGGTCGGAACCGCTTGGCGCGACGGCGTGGTCTGCCTGGGTCTCCGTCTCCGGCCCTCCTCCCGCGTCGGCTGGACGAACCAGCCGCCGACCGGAGCCTAATGCCACGCCCGACCTTGCGTCAGGCCGGGCGGTGGCGGCGCGACCGGCTTGGCCGACCCGGTGCCCGGGTCCATAGGATCGCGATCGGGTTGACGGGCGACCAGACATGTGTCAGCGAAGGCAACCGCCTTGCCCGTCGGGCCGGACGTGCGGCCGCATCACATCCGCCGTGCCCTTGTGGGCATAGGGGTCGGTCCCGGCGACCATCACGATGTCGCGGTGGTCGGCCCGGCCCGGCGTGACGCCGGCCGGAACAACCACGGCAGCAGCGACTGGGCGCTCATGTAGTGGTTGACCAACGCCCGGCGCAGTCCACGACGCCCGGTGTTCGGCAGCGACATGTGCAGCAGGTAGCCGTTGAAGAGGACAACCGCTCCGGCGGGCACCTCGACGGCGACCGCGCCGTTGTCCCTGGAGGACCTGGCCGCCGGGGCGTCCATCTCCACCGGCTACCTCAGCCGGGTGTTCCGCCGGCACTACGGGATCGGGCCGGTCGCGGCCTTCGAGCTGCTGCGCCTGGCCAGGGCGGCCACGCTGCTCGTCCGCGGCAACCTCAGCGTCGCCGCGGTCGCCCATGATTGCGGCTTTGCCAACCCCTACCACTTCTCGCGCCGATTCCACCACCGCCACGGCCAGCCGCCCGGACGCTACCGCCACACCCCGGAACGCCGACAACCGGCCGAGCCCCTCGCGCAGGCAGGATTGCTCGCCCTCAACGACCACCCCTGGCGGGCGACCTGACAACCACTCGTCCGGGTCCGGTTGAACCGCATCATCACGCCCCGGTTCCCTAGGAGGGTGACTCCGGTCTGGTCGCCCGGAGGTCGGGTTCGGGCTCGTGCTCTGTCGCGCGCCGTGACTGTGGCTGCTGGCCGGCTACCCGGGCGTAGGTTGCCTCCTCGTCCTGCTTGTTTGGGTAGAGGAACCAGACCACCAGCAAGCCGATCAGCGAGGCGATCACGGCGAACAGGAAGGCGCCCGTCTTGCCGTCGACGAACGCCTGCTGGGCGGCGGCGACGAGCTGCTGCGCCTGGGCTTGGGGGAACTGCTTGGCGACCTGCTCGGCGCCGGTGAACGACTGGCTGATGGTGGCCACCGCCTGCTGGGACAGCTGCTGGGCCTGCTGCGGGGGGAGGGCGGCGAACGCCTTGGTGAAGTAGCTGGTGTACTCCACCGCCAGCAGGGTGCCCATCACCGCCTGGAACAGCGCCCCGCCGAAGTCGCGCTGCAGGTCGTTGGAGGCCGAGCCCATGCCGGCCCGGGCCACCGGGACCGAGCCCATCAGCGAGTTCGACGAGGGTGGGCCGGCCAGGCCGATCCCCAGGCCCAGCACGCCGTAGACGACCGCGACGACGACCACCGAGGTGGTCGTGCCGAACAACAGCGCCATCCCCAGGAAGCCGGCCGCGGTCACACCAAGGCCGAGCGCCAGCGGCACCCGGGAGCCGCGGCTGGTGATCAGCCGCCCCGCAGGCCGGGCCGCCGCGGCCACGAAGACCGCCGTGGGCAGCGTCATCAGCGCCGCCGACAGCGGCGAGTAGCCCAGCACGTTCTGGGTGTACTGCTGGCCGATGAACATGGCGCCGAGCAGGCCACCCCAGGTGATCGTGCCGCCAATCAGGGCGATGGTGAAGGTCCGGGCGCCCAGCACCTTGAGGTCGAACAGGGGGCTGGGAGCGCGCCGCTCACGCACCACGAACAACACCAGCCCGATCAGCGAGACCACAAACAGCCCAACGACGGTGCCGTTGAAGCCGTAGTTGGGCACCAGGCTGATCGCCAGCACCAAGGGACCGATGAGCACCACCGACAGGACCCCGCCGAGGTGGTCGACCGGATCGCTGGTCTCCCCGGCGTGCCGGGGCAGCCACAGGCCGGCCAGCACGATCACCAGCACCGCGATCGGCACGCTCGGCAGGAACACCGATCCCCACCAGAACCGGCCCAGCAGCAGCCCACCGATCAGCGGGCCCAGCGCCGAGCAGCCACCCCCGATCCCCGACCACAACGCGATCGCGTGGGTGCGCGCGCCCCCGCGGAACAGCGCCGTGATCAGCGACAGGGTGATCGGGTACAGCAGTCCCGCGGCCAGGCCGCCGCTCACCCGAGCGACGACCAGCACGCTGGCGTTGGGCGCCCACGCGGCCAGCAGCGAGGTCGGGACCGATAAGGCGGCGCCGAGCATCATGGCCGGCTTGCGGCCGTAGCGGTCGGCCAGCGCGCCCAGGTACAGCACCGACGAGGCCAGCCCCAGGGTGAATCCGACAGCGACGAGGTTCAGCTCCGCCTGGCTGGTGTCCAGCGCCGCCCCGATCGACGGCAACGCGACGTTGGCGATCGCCAGGTTGATGTTGGCCACGACCGCGCCGAGGATCAGCACCGTCATGATCGCGCCGGCTCGTGGTGGGCTCTCACCCGCGGTGGGCCGGTCGCGCTCGGGCGGCACCGGTCCCCTGGCCGTCCCAGCAGCACTCATCGCCGACCCCCTGGGGCTCGCCATCACGCCACTCACCTTCGTCGACGAGCTCCGTCCGCGCATCATCCGCTTGGGATGAAGCGGCGTCCACGACCATCCAGTGCCACGCCTCGACCCGCCCAACCATCCTCGGCGGCGGACTCGGGACACGCTGCCGGGGTACTCTTGGTGCCCGATGGACTGGATCACCGGTGCCGGGCCCTCCGGAGTGCTCAGCACGGTCGGCGTGGTCGTCGGCGTGCTGGTCGCCTTCCTGGCCGTCTGGCGGCTGGTGCTCAGGTTCATGAAGGACCGCCAGCTCGCGGAGGGCCTGCACGCCTACCTGCGCTGGCCGGCGCGCGCCGTGGTCACGGTCGTCGCCCTGCTGCTCGCCCTTCCCACCGCGGGCCTGCCCCGCGGCCTGTACGGCAGGATCTCCCACCTGCTGCTGCTGGCATTGCTCGCCGCCGGGGCGTGGCTGGCCGTGCGGGTGGTGCGGGTGGCCGAGGACGCGCTCATGCGGCGCTACGACGTGGACGTGCCCGACAACCTGCGGGCGCGGCGAGCCCGCACCCAGGTCCAGGTGCTGGGGCGGGTCGTGATCGTGGCGATCGTGGTCCTGGCGGTCGCCTTGATGCTGCTCACCTTCCCGCAGGCGCGGGCGGCCGGGGCCAGCCTGCTGGCCTCCGCCGGGATCGTCGGGATCATCGCGGGGGTGGCGGCCCGCTCCACCATCGGCAACCTCATCGCCGGCCTGCAGATCGCCCTCGCCGAGCCCATCCGCCTCGACGACGCCGTGGTGGTGGAGGGCGAATGGGGCAACGTCGAGGAGATCACCCTGACCTACGTGGTGGTGCGGATCTGGGACCGCCGCCGGCTCGTGCTGCCGTGCAGCTACTTCGTCGAGCGCCCGATCGAGAACTGGACCCGCTACTCGGCCGAGATCGTCGGCACCGTGCTGCTGCACGTCGACTACACCACCCCGGTCCAGGAGGTCCGGGCCGAGTTCGAACAGTTGCTGGCGACGTCCAAACTGTGGAACGGGCATACGGCCGTGCTGCAGGTGGTCGACACCACCGAGCGGACCATGGTGCTGCGCGCCCTGGTCAGCGCCGACAGCGCCCCCAGCGCCTGGGACCTCCGCTGCGAGGTCCGCGAGCGGCTGCTGGCGTGGCTGCAGCACCGGCAGCCGGGGGCGTTGCCGCGGGTCCGTGCCGAGCTGGAGACGCCGGCGCCCGAGCGGTCGTGACAGGATGGCGCTGGGCGCTGCATCGGGCTGGGCCTGCTGGCGGCCTGAGACCCACGCAGCCCCGGAACGGGCTCAGGCGACGTGGACGAAGGGGCGCCGCCCGGGGTCGGGTTCTGCCTCCCGGAGCACCTCGCGGGTGACGGGCGCGACCTCGCCGCTGCCGAAGAACAGGTAGCGCAGCAGGTGCCCTGCCGGGTTGCCCTCGGTCCAGTCGAAGTAGACGTGGGGGCGCCTGCCGGTGAGGTCGCGCATGTGCAGCAGCACCGCGGCGATCGCGTTGGGTACGGCGGAGCTCTCCATCCGGAGGATGCGGTAGCCGTACCGCTCCTCGCCGGTCACCTGGAGCTGCGCCTCGAACTCCGACGGGTCCGAGACCGTGACCTCCAGGAACAGGACCGGGTCGTCGGCGGGGATCTGGTTCTTCGTGCGCTCCTCGTCCTCCTTCTCGAGGTACTCCAGGAGGTCACGGGCGTCCGGCTCGTTGGCGATGATGCGGAGCCCGCTCTCGGCCGCCTCCTTGACGAACCGCCGGGCGTTCTCGTCGAGGATGACCTCGGTCACCCGCAGCTCGGTGGCCCGGGTCGCCCTCGAGACGAGCGAGGTCACGAGGATCGCGGCGATGAAGAACGAGGCGATCTTGACGCCGTCGGGTCGCTCGATGACGTTCGCGATCGTGGTGTAGACGAAGACGAGTGTGATCACGCCGAAGGCCAGCGCGGCCGAGCGCCGGCGGCGGCGACGGGCCGACAGCGTCACCGCGACGGCCGCCGAGGACATCAGGACCAGCACGCCGGTGGCGTACGCCCCCGCCTGGGCCACGACGCTGGCCCGGAAGATGATCGTGATCGCGAACGCGACCGCCGTGAACGCCAGGGCCAGGGGGCGCACCGCCCTGGTCCACTCCGGGGCCATCCCGTAGCGGGGCAGGTACCTGGGCACGATGTTCAGCAGCCCGGCCATGGCCGAGGCGCCGGCGAACCACAGGATGGTGATCGTGCTGAGGTCATAGAAGGTCCCGAAGCCGCTCCCGAGGTACTGGTGGGCCAGGTAGGCGAGGGCCCGGCCGTTGGCCTGGCCGCCCTCCTCGAACTGCTGGTGCGGGATGAGGACCGTGGTGGCGAAGCTGCTGGTGACGAGGAAGCCGCTCATGATCAGGGCCGCCGTCACCAGCAGCTTGCGGGTGTTGCGGATCCGGCCCCGCGGGTGCTCCGGGGTGTCGTCGGGGTCGCCGCGGACCAGGGGCATCACGGCCACGCCGGTCTCGAATCCCGACAGGCCGAGGGCCAGCTTGGGGAACACGACCAGGGCCACCGCCAGCATGGCCAGGGGGCTGCTGTAGCTCGTGTTCAGCAGGTGGCGCCAGTCCACGACCAGCTGCGGGTTGGCGGCCAGGTGCTCGAGGGCGATGGCGACGACGACGAGGTTGAGCGACAGGTAGACGGCGACGAGCCCGACCGCGATCCCGATCGCCTCGGTGAAGCCCTTGAGGAAGACCCCGCCCAGCAGCGCGATCAGGAACAGCGTGATGCCGACCTGGTGACCGTCGAGGACGCCGGGGACCAGCGGGTTCTCCAGGACGTGGGCGGTCGCGTCGGCCGCCGAGAGCGTGATGGTGATGATGAAGTCGGTGGCCACGAAGCCGAGCAGTGCCAGGACGAAGAGCTTGCCTCGCCACCACGGCAGGAGCCGCTCCAGCATCGCGATCGACCCCTCGCCCCGGGGACTCTCCTCGGCGACGCGGCGGTAGATCGGGAGCGCGCCGAACAGGGTAAGGAGGACCAGCAGGATGGTCGCGATCGGCGAGAGGACGCCGGCGGCGAGGGCGGCGATGCCCGGTTGGTAGCCGAGGGTGGAGAAGTAGTCCACCCCGGTGAGGCACATGACCTTCCACCATGGCTGCTGGTGGCGCGCGGGGGCCTGCTCGTACGGACCCGGCGGCGGCCTGGCCTGGGTGGTGAAGCCTTCCAGGAGCCAGCTCCGGAAGCCCGACGCCGAGATCACCGCCGGGGCTGCTCGGTGGCTGCGACGGCGACCTCGTTGGCCATGGCGGCCACGGCGAGCCGGATCGTGCGGTCGGCCGGCACGTCCCCACCGGGAATGACGACCAGGTAGCCGACCGGCTGCTGGCGTGCGACCAGATCGAGGGCGACCCCGTCGAGTGGCAGAACCATGACGCCGTCCAGGATACGATGGTGCCCGGGGGGGATGCGCCCCTCACGATCCAGGTGCGTCAACGCCTCCAGGTCGAGCGGCGGTCGGGTCTCCCCGACGTCCACGGTGACCGCGAAGCCGGCTGGACTGCGGCGGAGGATGCTGACGCGGCGGGCGCCGAGCAGCCGTTGGAGGCCCTCGGCGACGACCCGGTCGACGGCCCCGCCGGCGGCGGCCGTCTCGGTGACCCGGTGCAGCAGGCGGATCGCGTCGGCGTGCGCCTCGGCGGCGGCCGCCGACCGCCGGCGCACCCGGCCGCCGATGCTGACCACGATGCCGGTCGTCACCAGCAAGGCCACGGTGATGACCTGGGCGAGCGTGTCGATGACCAGCGTGTGGTAGGGGGTGGTCAGGAAGAAGTCGTAGGCCAGGGCGGCCGAGACGGCGGCGACGATGCCGGCGGCCCGGCCGCCGATCGCGGCCGCGGCCACGACCACGAGCAGGTAGAGGATGACGACGTTCTCGAGCCCGATGCTGCCCCGGAAGGGTTCGACGAGCAGCCCGATGAGCAGGCTCGCGACAAAGGCGCCCACGGCCCACATGACGCCTTGACCGTCGACGCTCGTCCGCCTGCGCGGCCGGGAGGTCATGGGGAGGGCGGACGGTTGGGCCCCCGGGTCCCGGCCCTCCGGGTGCTGTTGGACGGGACGGGCGTGAGCCCGCCGCGCTGGCGCAGCCGGAACGGCACGAGGGTCACGTTGACGTTCTCGAGGTCGCCGAGCACCTTGGTCAGCTCGGCCGACGTCTGGTCATGCAGCACGCGACGCCAGAAGCCGACATAGCGCCGCCTGGGCACGAGCACGGTGACCTCGGTGTCGGGCCTGACCATCTCGGCCACGGTCTCCTCCACGGTGGCGGGCAGGTTGCGGTCCGGGGCGTCGACGATCTCCAGCGGGATCGGGATGTTCACCTTGGACCAGAGATGGGCGAGCTCGCGGGCGTGGTCGGGGTCGACCGCGATGTGCAGGGCGGTGATCGACAGCGGGTTGAGCTGCCGGGCGTACTGCAGCGCCCCCAGGGCCGCCTGGTCGAGGTCCTCGAGCAGGACGACGACCTCGTGCCGCGGCTTGGGCGGAGCCAGGCGCTGGGACGCCTCCACCTTGAGCTGGGTCACCTCGGAGCGGTAGGTCCGCTGTACCCGCTGCAGCAGCAGCACCAGGGCCGGGATGGCGATGCAGACCATCCAGGCGCCGTCGGCGAACTTGGTGACGGCGATGACGACCAGGACGACCAGGGTGATGAGCGCGCCGGTGCCGTTGATCAGCAGGCCCTTGCGCCAGCCCGGCTCGCGCAGGCGCAGGTGCCGCCGGGCCATGCCCGCCTGGGCGAGGGTGAAGGAGGTGACCACCCCGATGGCGTACAGCGGGATGAGGTGGTGGGTGTCGGCCCGGAACGCGATCACCAGGAACAC
>Ga0114129_10002807_pt1 | contig 24300 bp, 21 predicted proteins | sample RhiMetdeltSRZDD1_FD_80071 | JGI IMG/M metagenome (GOLD analysis project Ga0114129, IMG submission 80071) | Populus rhizosphere microbial communities from Tennessee, USA - Rhizosphere MetaG P. deltoides SRZDD1 (version 2) (version 2) | ecosystem: Host-associated > Plants > Roots > Rhizosphere >...
GAGTTCGCGATCCTCGATCCGCGGACGCTCTCGCTCGCCCAGCGCTTCGAGGAGCTGCGCGCCGCAGCGCAGGAGGACCCGGTGCTGGCGGAGTCCGTGGCCGGCGAGCTGATCAAGTCCGAGATCGAGATCCGTTCGGGGCGGGGCGAGAACTTCGCCGACGCGGTGGCGAAGCAGCGCGAGGCGCGCTCGCGGCTGTTCGCGCTGGCGGCGCGCCACGACGCCGTGCTGGGCACCACCGGCACGCACCCGTGGAGTCCCTGGCAGGAGCAGGAGATCATCGACACCGAGCACTACCGGGGCGTGGAGGAGGCGCTCCAGTACGTGGCCTGGCGGAACAACACGTTCAGCCTGCACGTGCACGTGGGCGTGAACGGCGCCGAGAGGGCGATCCGCGTGTGCGACCGGCTGCGCGCGGTCATGCCCGAGCTGCTGGCGATCTCAGCCAACTCGCCATTCCTCGACGGGCGTCACTCCGGCCTGCACTCCGTGCGCACGCAGATCTTCACCAAGAGCTTCCCGCGCTGCGGGATCCCGGACGCGTTCGGGGCCTGGCAGGCCTACGCGGACTACATCGACTTCCTCGTCCGGACCAACTCGATCATCGAGTTCACGCAGGTGTGGTGGAGCGTCCGCCCGCACCACTCGTACGGGACGGTGGAGATGCGGATCTGCGACGCGCAGACGAGCGCGGACGACTCGACCGCGCTCGCCGCGCTGATCACGTCCTGCATCGCCCAGGCCGCGCTCGACCACGACGAGGGCGTGCCGTTCGACGACCCGCCGCGCCGCATGCTCGAGGAGAACCTGTGGCGGGCGATCCGGCACGGGCTCGACGGCAAGCTGATCGACCTGGAGCGCGCCGAGGAGTATCCGGCGGCGGCCGCGGTGGACCGCCTGCTGGCCTGGACCGCGCCGGCGCGCGGTGTGCTCGGCATCGATCCCGGCCTACCTGACGAGAACGGCGCCCAGCGCCAGAAGCGCGCACTGGCGGAAGGGGCCACTATGCAAGACATCTATGCCGCCGAGGTGGCGCTGACCCAGCGCACCTACGCGGCCGAGGAGGTTCCCACGTGAACGAGCCCCAGCAGCCGACCGAGGAGCAGCTGCTCGACGCCCTGAGGCAGATCAAGACGGAGGACGTGGTTCTCCAGACGGTCGCAACCCTCGTGAACCTCGCGGGGCAGAAGCTTTCGGTCGAAGGCGCGAAGGACCCGGCGGAGGCGCGGAAGGCGATCGATGCCGCGAAGCAGATGCTGCCGCTCGTGCCGCAGGACGCTGTCGGCCCGATCCAGAACGCGCTCGACCAGGTTCAGATGCTCTACGCGAAGGAGAGCCAGGGGGCGCCGGCGCCGCCTGAGGAGCCGCCGAAGCCGAAGCCGAAGATCTGGACGCCCGGCTCGTGATAGGAGTCTTCGGGGGCTCCGGCTTCTACAGGTTCCTCGACGACATGACCGAGGTGCCCGTCGCAACGCCGTACGGGCCGCCGTCCGCACCGGTACGAATCGGAAGCATCGAGGGCACCGAGGTGGCGTTCATGCCTCGCCACGGCGACGAGCACAAGCTGCCGCCGCACCGCATCAACTACAGGGCGAACATCTGGGCGATGAAGGAAGTGGGCGTCCGGCGCATCGTCGGCCCCTCGGCGTGCGGCTCGCTCAAGCCGGAGCTCGAGCCGGGCACATTCGTTCTCTGCGACCAGTTCGTTGACCGCACCGCCGCACGTGAGAGCACCTTCTACGACGGGCCGCAGACCACGCACGTCTCGGCCGCGGACCCCTACTGCCCGGATCTGCGCGCGATCCTCGCCGACGCCGCGCGGGAGGAGGGGATCCCGGTCGTGGAGGGTGGGACGGTGGTGGTGATCGAGGGCCCGCGCTTCTCCACGAGGGCCGAATCGGCCTGGTACGCCGCGAGCGGCTTCGACGTGGTCAACATGACCCAGTACCCCGAGTGTTGGCTCGCCCGCGAGCTGGAGCTCTGCTACGCGAACGTCTCGCTCGTCACGGACTACGACGTGGGCCTGAAGGACAGGCCGGACGTGCCGCCGGTGTCCGCCGACACGGCGTTCGGCGTCTTCCGCGAGAACCTCGATAGACTGCGCGCGCTCCTGTTCCGGGCGGTGCCGAAAATCGGCCCGCAGCCGGACGACATCTGCGCGACGGCGCTGGACAGCGCAATCGTCCACCACTAAGCGGGGGCGTCGCGCGCTGACTCTTCTGAATCAAGACGGAGGACATACCCCTTGGAATTCCTGACTGACTGGGGCGTGGTAATAGCGCTCGCCTGTGCGGGCTGCGCCCTGATCTACGGCATAGTGACCTCGCGCTGGCTGCTTGCGCTCTCGCCCGGCAACCAGGAGATGCAGGACATCTCCACGGCCGTGCAGGAGGGCGCCAAGGCGTACCTGCGGCGCCAGTACACGATCATCGCCGGCGTCGCGGTGGTGCTGGCGATCGTGCTGGCGATCGGGCTCGAGGCCCAGGACGCCAACGGCATCCTCGTGGCGGTCGGATTCCTGATCGGCGGCACCTTCTCGGGCGCGGCCGGGTTCATCGGGATGAATGTCTCGGTGCGCGCGAACGCGCGGGTTGCCGAGTCCGCGCGCAGCGGCGTATCGAAGGCGCTGGAGGTGGCCTTCAAGGGGGGCGCGGTCACCGGCATGCTGGTGGCCGGCCTGGCGCTCCTCGGCGTGGCTGGCTACTACGGGATCCTGATCGCCACCGGCACCGATGAGCGCGACGCCATCGACGCTCTCATCGGGCTCGGGTTCGGCGGCTCGCTGATCTCCGTCTTCGCCCGTCTGGGCGGCGGCATCTTCACCAAGGCCGCCGACGTGGGCGCCGACCTCGTCGGCAAGATCGAGGCCGGCATCCCCGAGGATGACCCGCGCAACCCGGCGGTGATCGCCGACAACGTGGGCGACAACGTCGGCGACTGCGCCGGCATGGCGGCCGACCTCTTCGAGACCTATGCCGTGACCGCTGTGGCCGTGATGCTGCTCGGCGTCCTGACCTTCCAGGAGATCGGCACCGTGGCCACCTATCCGCTGGTGATCGGCGGCGTGTCGCTGATCGCGTCGATCATCGGCACCTATGCGGTGCGCAGCCGGGCCGGCAACGTGGAGCGTGCGCTCTACCAGGGCCTGATCGCCTCGGCCGTGCTGGCCGCGCTCGCCTTCCTGCCGATCACGCTGGTGATGATGGACGACCTCAGCTACAAGGAGGGCGTCTCCGACCTCCTCCGTGCCGGCGCCGACCCGCCGACCGCGATCAAGCTCTGGCTCTGCACGCTCGTGGGCGTCGGCGTGACCGCCGGGCTGTTCGTGATCACGGACTACTACACCTCCACGCGCTTCCGGCCGGTGCGCACCACCGCTCGCGCATCGCAGACGGGCCACGCGACCAACATCATCCAGGGCCTCGCGCAGGGCTTCCAGTCCACCGCGGCCCCGGCGCTCCTGCTGGTGGGCGGCATCCTGCTCGCCAACGAGCTGGCCGGCATCTACGGCATCGGCGTGGCGGTGATGGCGCAGCTGTCGCTGACCGGGCTGATCGTGGCCCTCGACGCCTTCGGTCCGATCACCGACAACGCGGGCGGCATTGCGGAGATGGCGAACCTTCCCGAGGACGTGCGCAACGTGACCGATCCCCTGGATGCCGTGGGTAACACAACCAAGGCAGTGACGAAGGGGTACGCGATCGGGTCGGCGGTCTTGGCCGCTCTGGTGCTGTTCGCGGCCTTCGTCGAGGAGCTACGGGAGGAGGCGACCAAGGAGGGCTCCACGGTCGTTTCGTTCGACATCTCGCAACCCGAGGTGCTCGTGGGGCTGATCGTCGGCGGCATGATGGTCTACCTGTTCGCCGCGCTGGCGATCGAGGCCGTGGGCCGCGCCGGCGGTGGCGTGGTCGAGGAGGTGCGCCGGCAGTTCAAGGAGAAGCCGGGCATCATGGACCGCACCGAGAAGCCGGACTACGCCCGCGCCGTCGCGATCGTCACCGCCTCGGCGCAGAAGGAGATGATCGTCCCGGCGCTGATCCCGATCGTGGTCACCACGGTGGTCGGCCTGCTCTCCACCCAGGCACTCGGCGGCCTCCTGATCGGCGTGATCGTGGTGGGCTTCTTCGCGGCCATCTCGATGACGGCCGGCGGCGGCGCCTGGGACAACGCCAAGAAGCTGATCGAGGACGGCGAGTACGGCGGAAAGGGCTCGGAGGCCCACGCGGCCTCGGTCACCGGCGACACGGTCGGCGACCCCTACAAGGACACCGCCGGCCCGGCGATCAACCCGATGATCAAGGTCGCGAACATCGTGGCCCTGCTGATCATCCCGTTCCTGGTCTAGCGGAACGCCCCATCGGGCGGACCGCCCGGGGCCGGGGCGCGCGGCGAGCCTTACGGCCCGCGCGCCCCGGCCGTAACGCACCCGTTACACGGGTCACCCACCGGTAACGCTGGGAGCGCCACCCTGGCCAGGTGGCAGAAATGCGTAGCGAAATCCGCAACGATTTTCGGCCACCTGCGCGCGGCCAGTTGATCGCGCGCCTTGCCGGCCGCCAGCACGGTGTCGTTGCACGCACACAGCTTGGGGTCCTGGGCCTTGACCGCTCCGCAATACGCCGACGCGTAGCCGCGGGAAGCCTGCATCCTCTGCATGACGGCAGGGTCTACGCGGTCGGGCTCGATCCGCTCTCGGTGCCGGGCCAGTATCTCGCGGCGGTGATGGCGTGCGGCTCGGGCGCGGTACTGAGCCACCGAGCCGCCGCGGGTCTCTGGGGGCTTCGGCCGAATCCTCGCAACCGCCATCGACCGCGCCGAGCGCAGCCGGATCTTCGACCTCACTGCGGTCGTGGAGGTTCTGGACCGCGCCAACGGTCGGCGCGGGGCCCGAGCGCTCCGGCGGGCAATCGCGGCCTACGAACCGAGCACCCAGAAAAGCGTCCTGGAGCGGCGCTTCAAGGCGCTACTCGAAACCGCACCCGACATACAGACCCCCTCCTTCAATGCGGCAGTTGAGGGAGAGCAGGCCACCCACGAGGTCGACGCGTTCTGGCCCGACCGACAGCTCGCGGTCCAGCTCGATGGCTTCGAGTTTCACCGCACTCGCCGCGACCGCGAGCGCGACGCCACGAGCGACGCGGACCTCGAGCTCGCAGGGCGGCGGGTGATGCGCCTGACCTGGGACGACGTGGCCGTCCACGCCGAGCGCACGCTGCGGCGCCTGCGCCTCGCGGGCGCGTAGGCTGACCGCGGTGGCACGCGCTGATGACATTCAGACCCTGCCGGACGACCTCCCGGTCCCCGAGGACGACGGCGCGGCCGACCACCTCATCAATGCTGTCGTTCCGGCGATCGCATTGAAGGCAACCACGGGAGAGGCCATCCGGCTCGACGAGCTCGAGGGCAGGACGGTGCTCTTCTGCTACCCCCGCACCGGCCGTCCCGACGAGGAGCTGCCGCCGGGCTGGAACGCGATCCCCGGAGCCCGCGGCTGCACGCCCGAGGCCTGCGGCTTCCGCGACGCGCACCAGCAGTTCCAGGAGCTCGGCGCTCGCGTGCTGGCCCTGAGCACCCAGTCGAGCGACTACCAGCGCGAGATGGCCGAGCGCCTCCACCTGCCCTTCCCGGTCCTGAGCGACGAGCGGCTCGAGCTGACCACGGCGCTGGGTCTCCCGACCTTCGAGACCAGCGGCTGGACGCTGCTCAAGCGCCTGACGATGGCGATCGACGATGGCAGGATCGAGCAGGTGTTCTATCCCGTCTTCCCGCCGGACACGCACGCCCGCGACGTGCTGGACTGGCTGCGCGCAAATCGCGCTCTGAACAGCCTCCCGGACCACTAGCGTTCGACAGTTGATGGCTGAGTACAGGCCCAAGAACCGCGGCCTCGAGCGCGTGCTCGGCACCGGGGCGTTGTTCTCGACCGCCTACGGCAACGTCGGCAGCTCGATCTACTACGCCCTCGGCCTCGTGGCGATCTACGCGGCCGGCATGACGCCGGTGGTGTTCGTTATCGCCGGCCTGATCTTCGCCGCCACGGCCGCCACCTACGCCGAGGCCACCACGATGTTCCCCGAGGCCGGCGGCTCGTCGAGCTTCGCCCGCCGCGCCTTCAACGAGTTCTGGTCCTTTTTCGCGGCGTGGGCCCAGATGCTCACCTACATCATCACGATCGCCATCTCGGCGTTCTTCGTGCCGCACTACCTCGGCGTCTTCTGGGACCCGCTGGGCGAGTCGCCGACGGACATCGTCGCGGGCATCATCGTGGTGGCCCTGCTCGGCACGCTCAACATCGTGGGCGTGAAGGAGTCGGCCGGCGTGAACATCGGCTTCGCCGTCGCCGACTTCCTGACCCAGGTGGTCCTCGTGGTCGTCGGGATCGTGCTCGTGTTCGACCCGGAGCTGCTCGTGCGCCAGGTGGACTTCGGCACGACGCCCACGGTGGGCGACTTCCTGATCGCCATCCCGGTCGCGATGGTCGCGTACACCGGCATCGAGACGATCTCGAACATGGCCGAGGAGGCGCGCGACTACGGCAAGACGATCCCGCGCGGCATCGGCCTCGTGGTCGGCGCCGTGGCGGTGATCTACACCTTCCTGCCGGCGGTCGCGCTGTCGGCGATGCCGGTGAGGAACGGCGAGACGATCCTGGCGCTCCCGAAGGAGGAGGGCGGCTATGCCGACGACCCGGTGCTCGGCGTGGTGGAGAACATGGACCTCGGCTCGCTCCAGCACCCGGCGGAGATCTACGTCGGCATCCTCGCGGCCACGATTCTCTTCATCGCGACCAATGCCGGCATTCTCGGCGTCTCGCGGCTCAGCTACTCGATGGGCCAGCACCGCCAGCTGCCCGAGATCCTGCGGCTGCTCCACCCGCGCTTCCGCACGCCGTACATCGCGATCACCGTCTTCAGCGCGGTCGCCTGCGTGGCGATCCTGCCGGGCCAGGCCGACTTCCTCGGGGTGATCTACGCCTTCGGCGCGATGCTCTCGTTCACGATCGCGCACGCGTCCGTGACGACACTGCGCATCAAGCGCCCGGACGTGACGCGGCCGTGGAAGGGGCCCGGCAACGTGTGGATCCGTGGTCGCGAGCTGCCGCTGTACTCGATGCTCGGCGGCCTGGGCACGGGCATCGCGCTCGTCGTGGCGACCGTGCTCGACGTCCGGGTCCTGGTCTCCGGCATAGGCTGGATGGCATTGGGCATCACGCTGTACGTGATCTACCGGCGCCGCCAGGGCCTCTCGCTCAGCGAGACCCACAAGGTCGTGGTGCCCAAGCCGGCGGTGGAGCACGAGGTGGAGTACGAATCCGTGCTCGTGGCGTTCGAGGACGACCATTACTCGCCCGAGGCGGTCTCCACGGCGGTGCGGCTCGCGGCCCGGCGCCGGCGCGGCATCCACGTGCTCGTCACGATCACCGTGCCGCCGAACTCGCCGATCAACGCCGCCATGCCCGAGCAGGAGGCGAAGGCGTCCTCGATCATCGACTCGGCTCGCGTGCGCGGCGGCCGGCGCGTGACCGGCCACTGGGAGAAGGTGCGTCCGGGGCAGGCGGGCCGGCGGGTGGTCGAGGAGGCGACCGAGATCCGCGCCCGCGCGGTGGTGTTGCCGCTGCCGCCGCGACGCACCGGCGCGTCCCTGTTCGGGCGTACGCTGGAGACCGTGCTCCAGGAGCGGCCCTGTCGCGTGATCATCGACTCCTCGCCCAAGGCGGTTCGGTGAGGACCGCCTACGGCGTCTCGACCCGCGTGCTCAGCACGCTGTTGTTGGTGATCGGAGTGGCGATGGTGGTCTCGGCGCTCGCGCGTGGCGGCGGCGCCCTCGCGCTCGGCGTGGTGCTCGGCACGATGCTGGCGCTCCTCGGCGCCGGCCGGCTCTGGCTAGCGAGCGCGCGCGGCGGCGGCCGCGCCGGCGAAAGGTGAGCCGCTCCGGCGGGGAGGGCGGCGCCGGGGACGAGACCCACGCCGGTGAGGGCCGCGCCGAGCGCCACCTCGGCGAGGGCCGCGCCGGCCAGATGTCGGATCGCGCGCGCGTGGGCCTGAAGCGCAGCTCGGAGCGCGCCCGCGTGCTGATCGCGCGCTCGCTGGGCGAGCCGGCGTTGTTCGCGATCACGCTCAGCGCCGTCGTATCGGCGATCTTCTTCTCGCTCGGCGTGGTGGCCAACCGGGCGCTGGGGCTCACGCCGCTCGTGTTCCTGCTCGCGGGCGTCTTCTTCGCCGTCACGATGGCCACCTACGTCGAGGGCAGCTCCCTGCACATCGAGCGGGGCGGGGCCTCGACGTTCGCGCGCTACGCCTTCGACGAGTTCTGGAGCTTCGTCGCCGGCTGGGCCATCCTGCTCGACTACCTGATCGTGATGGCGATCGGGGCGGTCGTCATCTCGGAGTACCTGACCGTCTTCTGGAGCGAGCTCGACGAGGGCACGCTGCCGCTCGTGCTCGCCGGCGGCGCTCTGCTGCTGGTGGCGATGCAGAACATCCGCGGGTTGTCCGCGGAGCGGCTGGGCACGGTCCTGCGGCTGTCGCTGTTCAGCATCGCCGTGCTCGTCGGGGTCTCCGTGATCGGCTTCGCGCAGTACTGGGACCCGGGGGCGATCAGCTCCTCGGTCGACCTCGGCGTGTCGCCGCGCTGGGAGGACCTGATCTTCGCGACCGGCATCGCCACCGTGGCCGTGATCGGCGTCGAGGCGGCCTCGGGCCTGGCAGGCGAGATCCGCGTGGGCCGCCGCGGCCTGAGGCGAGTGGTGCTCGCGTCGATAGCCGCCGCGATGCTGCTGTTCCTGTGCGTGTCGGTCGCCGGCCTGATGGCGGCCCCGGTGGTGGGCGACCGCACCGCCCTCGGCGATCAATTCGTCGAGGCGCCCGTGCTGGCGATCGTCTCCGCTTACGAGCCCGGCGTCCTCCTCGACGTATCCCGCTATCTGGTGGGCGCCACCGCGGCGGCGATGCTCCTCGCGGCGATGAACGGGCAGATGCTCGGGCTGGCCCGACTGGCCTACTCGCTCGCCACAAACCGGCAGATCCCCAGTGCGGTCGGGCGCCTGCACCGGCGCCGCGGCACGCCGTACATGACGATCTCGATAGCCGCGCTGATCGCGTTCGCGCTCGCCCTCCCTCACGACGTGGAGTTCCTCGCCGGCCTGTTCGCCTACGGCGCGATGATCGCGTTCGCGCTCGCCCACCTGTCGGTGATCGCGCTGCGCTTCCGCGAGGCGGACCGCCCCAGCGCGTTCCGCGTGCCGCTCTCGGTCCCGATCCGCGGTGCGCGCGTGCCGCTCCCGGCTGTCTTCGGGGCAGTGTTCGCGATCTCGGTGTGGATCAGCGTGGTCACGTTCCACGAGGGCGCGCGCGTGATCGGCACGGCCTGGATGGCGGCGGGCATCACGGTCTACGTCGTTTACCGGCGCGGGCAGGGCAAGTCGCTCACCCAGCGCTTCACGATCCCGGCCGAGGCGCTCCAGGAGGGCGGCGGCGCGCAGTACGGCAGCATCCTCGTTCCCGTATTCGGCGAGGAGCTCGACGACGACATCGTGGGCACCGCCGGCCGCCTCGCGGCTTCCGCGAGCGAGGAGGAGGAGGGCGGCGCCGTGCTCGAGGCGCTCTACGTGTTCGAGATACCGATGGCGCTGCCGATCGACGCCCGCGTGCCGGACGAGCGCGTGCAGGAGGCGAAGCGCGTGCTCGCGCGGGCCAAGGAGGTGGGGGAGGAGTACGCGGGGGTCGAGGTGGCCACGGCGATGGTGCGCGGCCGCTCGGTCGGCCAGGCGATCGTCTCGGAGGCGCGTCGCCGCGGGGTCGAGGCGATCGTGGTCGGGGCGGAGGAGCCGAGCCGGTTGCGGGGCGGCGCGATCCTCGGAGGACGCGGCCGGGCACGCGACCGCTTCGTCGGTGATACCACCCGCTACGTGGTCGAGAAGGCGCCCTGCAAGGTGATCCTGACCGCCCCGCCCGCGGGCGAGGAGGGCACCCGCGAGGGCGTGCTTCCCTAGCGCTGACAGCGGAGCTCCAGCTGGCGCGGGTTTGCCCCCGGCCGGATGTATTGTGGGATCAACATGTTCGTTCTGATCGTTGGCTGCGGGCGCGTGGGGTCCGCAATCGCCAACTCCATGCTTGAAGAGGGCCACGAAGTCTCCGTGCTCGACGAGGACGCCGAGGCGATCGCGCTGCTGGATCGCGGCCAGGCCAACAGCTGGGAGGAGCGCGGCGGGCAGTTCACCGAGGGCACGGCGCTCGAGATCGACGCCCTGCTCGCGGCCGGGATCGAGCGGGCGGACGCGTTCGTGGCCTCCACCGACGGCGACAACACGAACCTCGTGATCGCCCAGATCGCACAGCGGCGCTTCGACGTCGAGCGTGTGGTCGTGCGCGTGCTCGACCCGGCGCGCGCGCGCTGGTACGCGGAGCAGGGTCTCCAGACCGTCTGCCCCACGCAGACCGCCATCGAGCTGCTCGAGGCGGCGGTCCGCGGGCAGATCCGCTTCGAGGGTGTGGCGGGCTAGGTGGCCGCTCCTCCGATTTCGCACCCGTCTGGCGGCTGCAAGTCGTCGCCTGGCGGCGTCCCCGCTCGCCACCATAGCGCTGCTATGCCGGCTTCGCGGCTCCTTGCCATGCTCGCCTTTCGCTCGCCAGCCCGGGCACGAACTCGTCGGAGAGGCCACTAGCCCATGTACGTGGTGATCGTGGGTGCCGGGAAGGTGGGCTGGAACCTCGCGCGCGAGCTGATCAACAAGCGCCACGAGGTCACGGTGATCGAGTCGGACCAGCACCGCTATGCCGTGGTGGAGCAGGAGCTCGAGCACAGCGCGATGTACGGCGACGGCTCGGAGCTGTGGGTGCTGGAGCGATCGGGCATCGAGCGCGCCGACCTGGTCGTGGCCGTGACCGGCGACGACGAGGACAACATCCTGATCTCGCAGGTGGCGCGCGAGAAGTACGGCGTGGAGCGCGTGGTCGCACGCTGCAACAACCCGCGCAACCTCCAGCACTTCGAGCTGCTGGGCGTGCGGCCTGTGATCTCGGCCACGGACCTGATCCTGCGACTGATCGAGCACGAGGTCCCGAAGTACGGCCTCGTGCACCTCCTCGACCTGCCCGAGGAGCGACTCGAGATCATCGAGTTGGAGGTGGCCGAGGGCTCGCCCGCGGCCGGCCGCGCGGTGAAGGACCTCGGCCTGCCCGACGGCTCGCTCGTGATCTCGATCCTGCGCGAGGGCGGCGGCTTCGTGCCGACCGGCGACTCGGTGATCGAGCCCGGTGACGAGGTGCTGGTGGTCCTCGACGTGGGCATCGAGTCACGCGTGACCGAACTGTTCACCACCCGCACGGCCGCATAACCGTGGCGCGACGCAAGGTCGACCACCTGATCATCGGCGGCGGCCTGGCCGCGGCGAACTGCGCGCGCTGGCTGCGCGAGGAGGGCGGCGAGGGCTCGATCCTCCTGGTGGGGCGCGAGCCGGATCCGCCCTACAACCGGCCGCCGCTGTCGAAGACGTACCTCCAGGGCAAGGAGTCGCGCGAGGAAGTGCTGTTCCGGCCGGACGAGTGGTGGGACGAGCAGAACATCGAGCTGCTCCAGCGAACGAGCGTGATGAAGCTCGACGCGGCGGAGCGAGTGGCCACGCTGTCCACGAAGGACGAGATCGAGTTCGAGACGGCGCTGCTCGCCACGGGCTCGAACGTGAAGCGGCTGCGTGTCGATGGCTGCGACCTCGACGGGATCCACTACCTGCGCGCCTTTGCGAACTCCGATGCGATCCGCGCCGACGCGGAGACCCGCAAGCGCGCGGTGCTGATCGGCGGCAGCTACATCGGCTGCGAGGTGGCGGCGTCGCTCACCGCGGCGCACGGCGTGGACTGCACGATCGTGATGATGGAGGACGTGACCTTCGAGCCGTTCTTCGGCGACGAGGTCGGGGGCTTCTTCCAGGGCGTGCTCGAGGAACACGGCGTGACGGTCCACGGCGGCCAGGAGCTCGAGCGCTTCGAGGGCGACGGCGAGCGGGTGACGAAGGTGGTCACGAAGAAGGGCCTGGAGCTCGAGTGCGACTTCGTGGTCGTGGGAATCGGCGTGACGCCTGACGTCACGCTCGCCCGTGCCGCGGGCCTCGAGCTGGGCGAGGCGGGCGGTGTGCGCTGCTCGGCGGGGCTCGAGAGCTCGGTCCCCGGCATCTACGCGGCCGGCGACATCTGCGAGTACGACAGCCCGGTCCACGGCGCGCCGATGCGCATCGAGCACTGGGACGTGGCGTTCAACCAGGGCAAGACAGCCGGCCTGAACATGCTCGGCCGCGGAGTCGAGCACGACGTCGTGCCGTACTTCTTCTCGGACCTGGCGGACTGGGTCTCGATGGAGTACGTCGGACCCGGGTCGGGCGACGTGGTCGTGCGCGGCTCGATGGAGGAGCACGACTTCACGGGCTTCTACCTCGACGACGGCCGCGTGACGGCCGCGCTCACCGTGGGCAGGTCCGACGATCTCGAGCACGCGGGCCGCTTCCTCAGCGAGCGCACTCAGGTGGATCCCGCCGCCCTGGCGGATCCTGAGAAGGATCTGGGCTCGCTCTAGCCGGGCCGCTGACGCCGCTTCGGGGTCAGCGCTGTCCGAACTTGCCGTACATCTTCCGGAACCTGCTGTCCGGGTACAGCCACTCCGGCCGATCCTCGGCACCCAGCAGCGGCCCGAGCACGATCGCTACGAAGAAGAACACGACGAACGCGATTGCAAGCGGTTCCATCCCGACCCACTCTCTGTAGCGCTGCTTGCTACAGATGATACAAGCGGCGCCTAATCGGCCGGCCTGACCTACTGGGGATCAGGGACTCGAACCCCAACTTCGACATCCAGAGTGTCGCGTGCTGCCAATTACACCAATCCCCAACGGCGTCTCAGTATAGGAGCCGCGTCGGGACCGTCCACGGGCCGAGCCGTCCGCACCGCCTGGGAACATATGTTCGTATGAGCGACGTGTACCGGATCGTCGAGACCCGAGTGCTGGTCTCCCGACTGCTCGTCCAGGGGATGTCGCGAGGTGAGATCGCGGCGGCCCTTCGCCTGAGCAAATCGACGGTCTCCTACCACGCCCGTCGCCTCGGTCATCCGGTGGACGAGCGGGGCGCCCGCCGCTACGACTGGCGTGCGGTCCAGCGCTTCTACGACGATGGGCACAGCGTTGCCGAGTGCGTCGCGCACTTCGGCTTCTCCCGGCAGACGTGGAGTGCGGCCGTCCAGCGCGGAGCGATCGCGACGCGCGAGTGGGTGCTTCCGTTGGAGCGTCTGCTGGTCGCGGACACCTACCGCAGCCGCCACAACCTCAAGAACCGGCTCATCCGGGCCGGCGTGAAGCAGAACCGCTGTGAGGCGTGCGGGCTCACGGAGTGGCGGGGCCGGCCACTATCGATGGCGCTCCATCACGTGAATGGGGATGGCCGCGACAACAGGCTCGCCAACCTGCAGTTCCTGTGCCCGAATTGCCATTCGCAGACCGAGAACTTCTCCGGGCGAGGCCGGAAACGGAGCGAGGCGGCGTAGCTGGCTTACCCGCGTCGCGGCGCCAGGCGTCGCACCCGTACGCGCGGCTTCAGCGTCGTCAGGTGGTTGCGCGCGTCCTGGATCGCCAGCCGGACGAGTGCTCTGCGCCGGAGCCGGCGGCTGGCTCGGAGGCCGCGCCATACGATCCTGGCCGAGCGGACCTCGCGGGGGAACGGCATCGAGGCGCTGCGCCTGCGGCTGATCGGGCGCATGCGGGTGCCGGCGGCGATCACGACGGGGCGGCGCTTGCCACGCGTCAGCGTCCTCGGCAGCTTCAGCGTGAAGGCGGTGATGCCGGGCCCGTTGCGGGCTGCCCGCAGGCGCGCCACCAGCGACGCGGTCCGGCCGCGGCGGCGGATCGCGATCGTTGCGCGTGGGTCGCAGCCCGGGGTAGCGAGCTCCTGGGTGAACTCGGACTGCTTGCCGTTGTGGGCGATCAGCTTCACGCGCATGGTGAGGTCGGTGCCCACGGCGCAGAGGTCCGCCGCGAGTCGCAGCGCGGCGTCGGGGCGCCCGCCGTCGAACGCGAGCGTGAAGCTGCGCACGGGCAGGTCCGGGTTCGACCCGAACGTGTTGCGCGTGCCGGCGGGAATCGGCAGGACCTCGGCGTCCAGCCGCACGCCGACCGGAGGCGGCAGGAGGACCATCAGCCCGGGAGTCACCGCGGCGGTGTTGTAGGCGAGGTACACCGGTCCTCTGACCGGGGCCGGCTGGAGCGGCGAGTCGATCGTCGCAAAGCCCACCCGCGAGCTCTCCGGGCAGTTGCTCGCGGCGGCCGCCTCGCGCGCGCACGCGCGCCCGAGCCCGGGCAGGTTCGCCGCGACGGTCCGCGGGAGGATCACCTCGGCGCTCCTGAGTGCCGCCGCCTCGGGGTCGAACCTCAGTGTCGTCCTGATCGGCGGAAACGCGCCGACTCCAGTGAGCCCGGGTGCGCCGAGGAAGCCCTCGGCCCGCGGCGCGAACGCCAGCGAGCCGCACCCGGTCGGCGTCATCTTGAACTCCTTCTGGGAGAACGAGCCGGTCGTCTCCCACGAGTTCGCGCGGCTCACGGAGGTGCCCTCCGCGCACGACGTCGGCATGCGCATGAACGGGCCCTTGCTGCCCTTGGCGTTGAGCGTCAGCGCGATCTTCGTGATCTGTACGGGGACGCCGGCGTTGCGCGGCTGGTCGGCGAACGTGGACTCGAGGCCATAGCCGTCGGCGCCCGGACGGATGTAGACCGGCGCCTGGAGGAAGAGCTTCTGGAGGCCCATGGCGGCGTCGACCACGATCCCCAGCCGCGCGGGCTCGTCGCCCGTGGGCTTCATGTTGTAGACGTTGCCGTGGCTCGTGGAGGGCACCCCGACCAGCGGCAGCGCGTAGGCGAGCGCGTCGATCGCCACCGACCCGACGGTCGACTCAGACGGACAGCTGTCCGCCTGGAACTGCCCCTGGGTGCAGAGCGCCGCCGACTGCGGATTGCCGAGCAGGCCCGGCTGGAGGCGGACGAACGCGTCCTTCACGCTGTCGGTCGTGTTGTCGTAGCTGAACGACTGCGTGATCGTGACGCTCGGGTGGCCGCCGCCCTGCTTGGACGAGGGCTCGACCTTGAAATCCGTCATGGTCACCGTCGCGGACGCCGATGCGGGCAGCGCGGCGAGCACGGCGAGCCCCACGGCCAGAGAGAGACGCCTCACCGGGCGCAGAATACCTGCGTCAGGCGGCGGACTGAGCGGCCCAGTCGCGATATAGACGTGCGTAGGCGCCGCCCGCCTCGAGCAGCTCGTCGTGGGTGCCCTGCTCAACGATGCCGCCGTGGTCGAGCACCACGATGCGCCCGGCGCCGCGGATCGTCGAGAGGCGGTGTGCGATCACGATCGCCGTGCGGCCCGCGAGCAGCCGGCGCAGGCCGCGCTCGATCTGCGCCTCGGTGCGCACGTCAACGTTCGAGGTCGCCTCGTCGAGAATCAGGATGCGCGGGTCCGCGGCCGCCGCGCGCGCGAACGCCACCAGCTGGCGCTGGCCGGCCGAGAGGTGCCCGCCGCGCTCGCCCACCTCGGTGTCGTAGCCCTCCGGCAGCCGCTCGATGAAGTCGTGCGCGCCCACCGCCTGCGACGCGGCGCGCACGTCCTCGTCGGTCGCGTCCGGACGGCCGAAGGCGATGTTGTCGCGGATCGTGCCCGAGAACAGGAAGCTCTCCTGCGGCACGATGCCGAGCTGCGAGCGCAGCGAGCGCTCCGTCACGTCGCGAAGGTCATGGCCGTCGATCAGCACGCGCCCGGAGTCCGGATCGTAGAAGCGGGCCACCAGCTTCGCGAGCGTCGACTTGCCCGCGCCGGTGGCGCCCACGAGCGCCAGCGTCTGACCGGGCGGAACGTCGAGGCTCACCCGGTCGAGCGCGAGCGCGTCGCCGCCGTACGAGAAGGTCACGTCGTCGAAGCGGATCTCCCCGCGAACGCGCGGGAGCTCCAGCGCGCCGGGCTTGTCGGCCACGTCGGGCTCCTCGTCGAGCAGCTCGAAGATCTTGTCGAGCGCCGCCATCCCGGCCTGGTAGGTGGTGTACAGCTGCGAGAGCGACTGGATCGGGTCGAAGAAGCTCTGTAGGTAGAAGACGAAGGTGGCGAGCACGCCGATCGTCACGGTGCCGTCGACGACCTCGTTCCCGCCGTAGATCAGGATCGCCGCGGTGGCGACCGCGGACAGCAGCTCCACCGACGGGAAGTAGGCGGCGTTCAGGTAGACCGTCTTCATGTTCGCCTCGCGGTGCTCGTCGTTCAGCTCCGCGAAGCGGTGGCGGTGCCGCGGCTCCTGGCCGAACGCACGCACCACGCGCACGCCGGAGAGCGTCTCCTGGAGGTAGGCGGTGACCTGCGCGATCTTCTCGCGCGTGAGCCGGTACGCCCCGGCCGACGCGAGCCGGAATGCCACGCTCGCCACGAGCAGGACCGGGAAGGTCAGGAAGGTGATCAGGGCGAGGCCCGGGTCGAGCACGACCAGGATCACGGCGGTGCCGACCAGCGTGAGGGTCGCGGAGAAGAGCGTCGAGATCCCCTCCGTGACGAGCTGGTCCAGCGCCTGGACGTCGTTGGTCAGCCGCGAGATCAGCACGCCGGCGCGGTTGCGCGAGTAGAAGCCGATCGAGAGCCGCTGGAGGTGCTCGAACAGCTCGACCCTCAGATCCTGGAGCGCGCGCTGGCCGACCCAGTTGATCAGGTAGGTCTGGAGGTATGTGGCCGCCCAGTTCAGGAGCGCCGCCACCACGAACGCGATCACGATCAGCGTCAGCGCGTTCATGTCCTCCTGGCGGATGCCGTCGTCGATCGCGCGGCCCGCGAGGTAGGGCGGGGCGAGCGCCGCCGCCGTGGCGATCAGGAGCGCGGCGAACATCAGGATCACGCGCCCGCGGTACGGGCGCAGCAGGCTGATCAGGTGGCGCAGGCGGCCGGCCCGCTCGGCGCGGTCGGCATCACGCAGCCGCGCTAGCGCCCCACGCGTTCCCCCGCTCATAGCCCCGCCACCTCGCGCTCGGGATCCTCGCGCGTGAGGAACACCTGGTCCGGCAGCCCCTTCTCGGCGATCTCGCGGTAGAGCGGGGAGGTCTCGAGCAGCTCGGCATGCGTGCCGCGCGCGACGATCTCGCCGGCCTCCAGCACGACGACCTCGTCGGCGAGCGCGATCGTCGACAGCCGGTGTGCGATAACGAAGGTGGTGCGGCCCGTCATCACGTCTGCGAGCGCGGACTTGATGCGGTTCTCTGTGGTGGCGTCGACGCTCGAGGTCGCGTCGTCGAGGATCAGGATGCGCGGCTGCGCGATCAGCGCGCGTGCGATGGCCACGCGCTGGCGCTGCCCGCCGCTGAGCGTGAGGCCGCGTTCGCCCACCAGCGTGTCGAGCCCGTCGGGCAGCTCATCGAGCAGCTCGGCGAGCCCGGCGCGCTCGGCCGCTTCGGTGATCTCCTCCTCGGTCGCGTCCGGCCGGGCGTAGGCGATGTTGTCGCCGAGCGTTGCCGAGAACAGGAACGCGTCGTCGGAGACGACCGCCACCTCGCGGCGCAGCGACGCCGGCTCCACGTCGCGCACGTCCACGCCGTCCACCAGGACGGCGCCCTCGCTCACGTCGTAGAGGCGCGGGATCAGCATCACGAGCGTGGTCTTGCCGGAGCCGGTCGGGCCGACGATCGCGACGGTGCGGCCGGGCTCCACGTCGAGGTCGATCCCGCGCAGGACGGGCTCCTCGCCGTCGTAGCCGAAGCTCACGCCCAGCAGCTCCACGCGCCCGCCGCCGGGAGGCAGCGGCTTCGCGCCCGGCGCGGCGTTGAGCTGAGGCTCGCGGTCGAGCAGCTCGAACACGCGCGCGCCGCTCGCCACGGCCCGCTGCGCCATGCCGAGCGCCATGCCGAGCCAGCGCATCGGGCCGGTGAGCATCAGGACGTAGCCGTAGAACGCGATGAACTCGCCGACCGTGAGCGTGCCGTTGATCGCCTGCCTGCCGCCCACGAGCAGCAGCGCCGCGAGGCCGAGCTGGGGGAGGAAGCCGATGAACGGCGAGTAGAACGCGCGCAGGCGCGTGGAGACCATCGACTGGTCGAACACCCGCGCCACCGCTCTGCCGAAGCGGCGCAGCTGGCGCGGCTCCTGCGCGAACGCCTTCACCACACGCACGCCGCCGATGTTCTCCTCGGCCTCCGCGGTCAGCTCCGCGATGCGCTGCTGCACCTCCTGCGTCGCCGGCCGGTTGCGCTGGCCGTATCGGAACGCGACCCAGATGACGAACGGCGTGGGCGCGAGCGCCACCGCCGCGAGCCTCGGGTCGAGAACGATCATCACGCCCGCCGCGATCAGGATCGTTATCGCGGACTGGACCAGGAAGATGAGGCCGTAGCCGAGGAAGAAGCGCACCGACTGAAGGTCCACCGTGGCGCGCGACATGAGCTGGCCGGTCTGCTGGCCGTCGAAGAACGCGAGCTCCAGCGACTGGAGGTGCTGGTACATCCGGTTGCGCAGGTCGTACTCGACGCCCAGCGAGACCCGCCCCGCCACGATCCTGCGCGCCACGCTGAACACCAGCCGCAGCACGCCCGCGCCCGCCACTGCCAGCGCCAGCGGCCAGAGGTTGTCGCCGCCCTTGCTGATCTCGTCGACGGTGCGTCCGACCAGGTACGGGATCAGCACGCTCACGCCCATCGCCGCCGCCGCGAGGACGAACGACATGGTCACGCCGCGACGGTACGGGCGGAGAAATCCCAGGAGGCGCCAGAAGGTCTTCAACGCTCAACAACACTAGAGCCGTGCTTCTGTTTTGCAGGAGCATTGTGCGGGAAAGAGAACCCCCAGGTAATGGGACGGAATCCTGCACCCGTCGTGATTCACCGCCTCAGCCCAGCCGAGCAACGGGTGCTCGCCTGCTTCCTCGCCGGGCGCCTGCCCGCCGGCCAGGTCCATGCGGAGCTCGCCCAGGCGCGCGCATCAGCGCAGGCGCCCGCCGAGGCACCGGCACCGGCACCGGCGCCGGCGCCGGTTCCGGCGCCCGCACGCGCGGTTGCTGCCTAGCGCCGGTCCCGGAATCCCCAGAGCAGCTTGCGCTCGCGGTTGGTGAGCAGCCGCCACTCCTGCGGTCCGTGCTCCCAGACGTAGATGCTCACGTCGACCGGTTGCTCGACGCCGCGCAGCACCTCGAGCGTCTCCGGTGCGTTGGCGTCGTCCGCGAGTACCTGGCGGGAGAGCGCGTCGATCACGCGGAAGCGCCGCGGCGGCACCTGCTCGGGGGCGTCCCGTCGAGGCCGCCGCCTGGGCAGAGCCCGCGCACGCCGGCGCTCCGGCTCGGAGGCCGGCTGCCTGAGCACCTTCTCGAGCGGCACCATCTGGGCGCCGGTGCCCTTCGTCTCGGTGTCGAGGACCCAGACCTTCGCCACCCGAACAACTTTCGCAGGCGAGCGCCACGGCTGGCCGCGAGCGCGGCGCGGCGATGTGATCGAATGGCCGGGATGCAGACGGCGACGATCGAGCTGACCGGCGACCGGGTCGAGCCCGCCGACGTCGTCGCCGTCGCCCGCCACGGCGTGCCCGCGCGGCTCTCGGACGAGGCGCGCGCCGCCATGGAGGAGAGCGCCGCCGTGGTGGAGCGCCTCGCCAGCTCGGACGAGCCGGTCTACGGCGTCTCCACCGGCTTCGGCTCACTCGCCGGCACCTGGATCCCGCCCGAGCGGCGCGAGGAGCTCCAGCGCGCGCTGATCCGCTCGCACGCGGCTGGCATGGGCCCTCCGATCGAGCGCGAGTGCGTGCGCGCGATGATGTTCCTGCGCGCCCGCTCGCTCGCGATGGGCCGCTCCGGTGCACGCCCGATCGTGGCCGACACGATGCTCGCGCTGCTGGCGGCGGGCCTCGACCCGGTGGTGCCGGAGCACGGCTCGCTCGGCGCGAGCGGCGATCTCGCCCCGCTGGCCCACTGCGGCCTGGCGCTACTGGGCGAGGGGGAGGTCTGGACGCCTGCCGGCGAGCGCATCCCGGCGGCCGACGGCCTGGCCGCGGCGTCGATCGACCCGCTCACCCTGACCGCGAAGGAGGGCCTCGCGCTCATCAACGGCACGGACGGCATCCTCGGGATGCTGCTGCTGGCCCTCCACGACCTGGCGCGGCTGCTGAAGACGGCGGACGTCAGCGCCGCGATGTCGACCGAGGCGCTGCTCGGCACCGATCGCGCCTTCGCCCCCGACCTCGTGGCCATGCGCCCGCAGCCCGGCCAGGCACGCAGCGCGGCCAACCTCACGCGGCTGCTCGCGGGCTCAGAGATCGTCGCGAGCCATCGCCACGACGATCCGCGCGTGCAGGACGCGTACTCGGTGCGCTGCGCGCCGCAGGTGAACGGCGCCGCGCGCGACACCTGGGCCCACGCCGAGACCGTTGCCGGCGCCGAGCTGCGCTCGGCCATCGACAACCCGGTGGTGCTCCCCGACGGGCGCGTGGAGTCGTGCGGGAACTTTCACGGCGCGCCCGTGGCGCTCGTCTGCGACTTCCTCGCGATGGCGGCCGCGGAGGTCGGCGCGATCGCGGAGCGCCGTACGGACCGCCTGCTCGACCCGGCTCGGTCTTACGGGCTGCCGCCGTTCCTGACCGAGGACGCCGGCGTGAACTCGGGGCTGATGCTCGCCCAGTACACGCAGGCGGCGATGGTGGCGGAGAACCGTCGCCTCGCCGTGCCCGCCGCCACCGACTCGCTGCCGACGAGCGCCATGCAGGAGGACCACGTGTCGATGGGCTGGGGCGGCGCCCGCAAGCTGCGCACCGTGGTGGCGAACCTGGGCCGCATCCTCGCGGTCGAGCTCACCTGCGCGGCGCGCGCGCTCGACCTGCGCGCGCCGCTCGCGCCGGCGCCCGGCACCGCCGCCGCGCTGGCCGCGGTGCGCGCGGCCGTCCCCGGCCCGGGGCCGGACCGCTGGCTCGCCCCGGAGCTGGCGGAGGCCGAGGCGCTCGTGGCCTCGGGGGCCGTGCTCGACGCGGTCGAGGGCGCGCTCGGGGGCCTCGAGTGAGCGTGCGAGAGGTCCATGCTCCCCGCGGCGGCGAGCTGTCCTGCCGCGGCTGGGGCCAGGAGGCCGCGCTGCGGATGCTGATGAACAACCTCGACCCGGACGTGGCGGAGCGGCCCGACGAGCTCGTGGTGTACGGCGGCACCGGGCGTGCGGCGCGCTCGTGGGCGGCATTCGACGCCCTGGTGCGCACGCTCCGGACGCTCGGCGACGACGAGACCATGCTCGTCCAGTCCGGGAAGCCGGTGGGCGTGTTCCGCACCCACGAGTGGGCGCCGCGCGTGCTGATCGCGAACTCCAACCTGGTCGGCGAGTGGGCCACCTGGGACGAGTTCCGCCGGCTCGAGGCGCTCGGGCTGACGATGTACGGCCAGATGACGGCGGGCTCTTGGATCTACATCGGCAGCCAGGGGATCGTGCAGGGCACCTACGAGTGCTTCGCCGAGATCGCGCGGCGGCGCTTCGGGGGCTCGCTGGCCGGCACGGTCACGCTCACCGCGGGGCTTGGCGGCATGGGCGGCGCGCAGCCGCTCGCCGTGACGATGAACGAGGGGGTGGCGCTGTGCGTTGAGGTGGACCCCGATCGCATCCGCCGCCGGCTAGAGACCCGCTACCTCGACGAGGAGGCGGACGACCTCGCCGACGCCGTCGAGCGCTGCCTGCGCGCGAAGCAGGAGCGCCGTGCGCTCAGCGTCGGGCTGTGCGCCAACGCCGCCGAGGTGCTTCCGGAGCTCCTGCGCCGCGGCTTCGAGGCCGACGTGGTCACCGACCAGACGAGCGCGCACGACCCGCTGGTGGGCTACGTGCCCGCCGGCCTGTCGCTCGCCGAGGCCGACCGCCTGCGCGGCGACGATCCCGACGAGTACGTGCGTCGAGCGCGCGTCTCGGCGGCGGCCCACTGCTTCGCGATGGTGGGCTTCATGGACGCCGGCGCCGAGGTGTTCGACTACGGCAACAGCCTGCGCGCCGAGGCGAAGCTGGGCGGCTTCGAGCGCGCGTTCGACTACCCGGGCTTCGTTCCGGCCTACATCCGGCCGCTGTTCTGCGAGGGGAAGGGGCCTTTCCGCTGGGTGGCGCTCTCCGGCGACCCGGATGACATCGCGGCCACGGACCGTGCGGTGCTCGAGGAGTTCCCCGAGGACGAGAGCCTCGCCCGCTGGATCCGTATGGCCGGCGAGCGGATCGCGTTCCAGGGGCTGCCCGCCCGGATCTGCTGGCTCGGATACGGCGAGCGCCGCCAACTGGGGCTGCGCTTCAACGAGATGGTGAAGAGCGGCGAGCTGCGGGCGCCGATCGTGATCGGGCGCGACCACCTCGACTCGGGCTCGGTGGCCTCGCCGTACCGCGAGACCGAGTCGATGCTCGACGGATCGGACGCGATCGCCGACTGGCCGCTGCTGAACGCGATGGTGAACACCGCGGCGGGGGCATCCTGGGTCAGCATCCACCACGGCGGCGGCGTCGGGATCGGGCGCTCGATCCACGCGGGCATGGTGTGCGTGGCGGACGGCACGGAGCTCGCCGCCGAGAAGCTCGACCGCGTGCTGACCGCCGATCCGGGGACGGGCGTGATTCGCCACGCCGACGCCGGATACGACCGGGCCACCGAGGTGGCCCAGGAGCGGGGCGTCCGCATCCCGATGCGCGAGCACGACGCGTGAGCCGCCGCGAGATCGTCGAGATCGGCCATCCCGTGCTGCGCGAACGCGCGCGGGAGGTCGCACCCGAGGACCTGAGCTCGCCGCAGGTGCAGCGGCTGATCGACGACATGATCGAGACCATGCGCGCGGCCGACGGCGCCGGACTGGCCGCGAACCAGGTGGCCGAGACCAGCCGAATCGCGGTGGTCGAGGTGCGTCCCGGGAACCCGCGCTACCCGTACAAGCCACCGATCCCGCTCACGGTGATCGTGAACCCCGTGATCGAGCCGCTCGACGCGGAGGTCGAGCAGATCAACGAGGGCTGCCTGTCCGTGCCGAACCTGCGTGGAGAGGTGCCGCGCCACGTGAACATCCGGCTGCGCTACCTGGACCGGGAGGGGGGCGAGCACGACGAGGTCAGGCGCGGGCTTACGGCCGGGACGTTCCAGCACGAGCTCGACCACCTCGACGGCACGCTGTTCGTGGACAGGGTCACCGACCCGAGGACGCTCACCACCTGGGAGCAGTTCGAGCGCTTCCACAAGGACGCCTTCGTGGAGCGAGCCCGCCAGCTCGTGGAGCGGGTGGGCTCGTGACGGCGTACTGGTGCGAGCTGGCGTGGCTGGGCGGCGAGCGCGCCGAGGCGGGCGTGCTGATCGACGTCGAGGACGGCAGGTTCGCCTCGGTCACCGGCGCCACGCCGGCGCCGCCACCGGGCGCGCGGCGTCTGGAGGGCCTGACGCTGCCCGGCCTCGCGAACTCCCACTCGCACGCCTTTCAACGCGCACTTCGCGGTCGCACCCACTGGCGCGGCTCATTCTGGAACTGGCGCGAGCACATGTACCGGCTCGCTGCCCGCCTCGATCCGGAGACCTATCTGGCGCTCGCACGGGCCACTTACGCCGAGATGGTGCTGGCCGGCGTGACGGCGGTGGGGGAGTTCCACTATCTGCACCACGGGCCCGACGGCGTGTCGTACGACGACCCCAACGAGATGGGCCACACGCTGATCGCCGCGGCCGCCGACGCCGGGCTGCGGATCACCTTGATCGACTGCTGCTACCTGCAGGGCGGGATCGGCGAGCCGCCGGCCGGGCCGCAGCGCCGGTTCTCGGACGGCAGCGCGACCGCCTGGGCGGACCGTGTAGAGGCGCTTCAAGAGGGGGAGGCGGTGCGGCTCGGGGGTGCCATACACAGCGTGCGGGCGGTCGACCCCGAGGGTGCCGCGATCGTGGCCGGCTGGGCTTCCGAGCGGGACCGTCCCCTGCACGCGCACGTCTCCGAGCAGCCGGCCGAGAACGAGGCTTGCCGCGAGGCTTACGGACGCACCCCGACCGCCGTGCTGGCCGATGCGGGCGCGCTCGCGGCGCGCTTCACCGCTGTGCACGCCACGCACCTTGACGACGGCGACGTGTCGCTGCTCGGCGGCAGCGGAGCCTGCTGCTGCGCGTGCCCGACGACCGAGCGCGACCTGGCCGACGGCATCGGCGAGATGCGCCGCCTGGCAGAGGCGGGCGCCTCGCTGTCGCTCGGAAGCGACTCCCATGCCGTGATCGACCTCTTCGAGGAGGCTCGCGCCGTGGAGCTGGACGAGCGCCTCGCCAGCGGGGAGCGCGCGCGCCACACGGC